>Ga0164241_10000043_pt1 | contig 314371 bp, 271 predicted proteins | sample OricomyardsoilBY_FD_108780 | JGI IMG/M metagenome (GOLD analysis project Ga0164241, IMG submission 108780) | Backyard soil microbial communities from Emeryville, California, USA - Original compost - Back yard soil (BY) | ecosystem: Environmental > Terrestrial > Soil > Unclassified | place...
AACTCATTACAGACATGACGCTTAAATTCATCGCTATATTGGCTCTGCCATTTTGAAGCGAACTTCTTCGAATATTTTTCCATTTTAGGCTTATTTGTGTAAACCTATTTCAGGACAAGACAGGTGTCAGAAGTCAGACGTCATTTCTTCGGTCTTCCGACTTCTGACTTCCGACCAGTCTCTAATTCTGAAATTCTTCCGGTTTCAGCGTACCCACGGCGTATTCCAATAGAATCTTTTGGAAGATCAAAAGGTACTCGGCCTGGGCCTTATCGGTTTGAGATTGGATGAATACTTTATTGGCATTGCTGTAATCCACAAAGTTGGTCAAGCCCAAATTGAAGCGTTCTGTTTCAAAATTGAATGCCTTCTCGGCCGCCCCGAGCTGATCAACGGAAACCGTAAAGGCTTTCTTTGCCCCTTCATAAACTCTCACCGCACGCAACACATCATTCTTTATTTGCATTTCAAGATTTTTCTTGGCCAACATGTTATTGTCATAGGCTACCCGTTGTTGTACAAGAAATGTCCTTTGCTGTAGACCGTTGAAAATAGGTATGTTAAGCTGCACCCCGTATTGTTTATAAAAGTTATTGGTCTTGAATTGTTCATTGAAAGGGCGTGGATAAAAAGGATTGTCTATTTCATTGCCAGTATCAGGATCAGTGATTGTTTTGGGTACATCATGCTGATAATTGTAGCTTGAACCTAAACTTCCAAACGCCCTGATGGTTGGGAATAATGATCCCCGTGCAATGTTTAGGCTGGCTCTTGCAGCTTCTTCATTGTTTACAGCGCGCAGATAATCTCCACGCGACAGCTTCGCTTGCTCAGCAAGTTGCTCCAGATTCAATATCTCATTACTGATGGCATTGAGATCCCAGTTCGGTTTTTCAACTTCAAATTGTTCGAAGGCATCCATGAGCAACGTCTGTGCCAGCAGTGCCTTGTTATTCGCCAGCGCAATTTCTGCCTGAACAAATCGAAGCTCTGCTCCTTTTGTCAAAGCATCCTGATTATATTCATCGACCTGGGATTTCGATCCGAGCGTCACCATTTCTTTGGTCTGCTCCATTTGTTTTTTCAGATACTCAAAATTTTCCTTGGCAATCTTCAGCAACTCCTCATCCAACATTACCCTAAGGTATTGTGCCGCAACATTGTTCATCACGTCCTGAGCCGTGCGGTTCACTAAGTTTGACTGAGCTTCGAGCAAGCTTGTATATTGCTTGATGCCATTAATGTTACCCAAACCACTAAACAATGTAACACTTGCACTGAGGGAAGCATTGACATTATCCCGTACACCATTGGTCACCAACCCTGTATTCTGATTGAAGGAGTTACCATTAAACTGTTGCGCTGACGCATTACCATTTATTGAGGGGGCCAGGCTGGCCATACTGGATGTTTTTGATGCCTGATTGCTGGTAAGGGTATTTCGTTGTTGATTTAAGGAGACACTGTTTTGCAGGGCAATCTTTATTGCCTCCTCGAAGGTGAGTATCCTTGCTGTAGATGGTGTCTGTTGTGCATAAACAACGGATACACAGAATAGAAAGATAAATGTGATAGTGATTCTCATTATTAAAAAATACTAAAGTCCTAAAAGAATCTCGCTTGGTTTGATCACACCGTCAACTACTTCCACCACGCGTTTACTGCGTTTGGCATTTTCTTCCGAGTGTGTTACCTGAATGATGGTCATCCCTTCTTCATTCAATTTTTGAAAAATATCCATGATCTGTTTTCCCTGATCAGAATGAAGATTTCCTGTGGGTTCGTCGGCCAACAGCAGTTTAGGCTGACCCACAACAGCGCGCGCAATGCCCACCAACTGTTGCTGTCCGCCGGAAAGTTGCTCGGGGAATAAATCCTTCTTTGCTACCATGTTAAAACGATCCAGCATTTCGGCTACCATGCTTTTACGCTGACTGCCACTTACACCCTTGTATAAAAGTGGTGTCTCAATATTTTCATACACGGTGAGTTCATCAATGAGGTGATAGGCTTGAAAAATAAAACCGATATAATTTTTATGCATTTCGGTTTTCTGCTTCTCCTTCATCTTATGAACCGGTTCATCAAAAAAGTAATACTCTCCTGCTGAAGGTTCATCCAGCATACCGATGATGTTCATTAAGGTCGATTTTCCGGCACCGCTTGGGCCCATGAGGGTTAAAAATTCACCTTGTTGCACCTCCAGATCAACGCCCTTCAAAATAAACGTGCGTTGAAAACGGGAATCAATGTACTTGTCAATGTCTTGTAGCTTGATCATAATGTTGATTGAAACTTGTGTTAAGGACATACCAAATGCACATCCGCCCAAGGCAACAATGCCTGGTTAGCCAAGATAATGCCAATGGTAAATATACAGCCTGAAGCCGTTTTCTAAGCTTTTCAAGCCCCTTATTCGTTCGCTTGTGAAAATTGGTGTTCGTTATCGGATGCTAAAAAACGATAGGATGAAGGAGGATATCCACCCTCCTGTTCATGATCATGCCTTGAAAAGACTCATTGGAATACACCGGGTTCTCAAGTCCCCAGTCCTTTCGGTGAATGATCCGTTCCGGGATATCCATTCCCTTCAGCATTTCGAACACAGAATTACCTCTCATTTCTGATAGCCACGCATTATACTCCTTCCCGCCATTGGGATCGGTATGACTGATCAGTTGAATTTCATACTTATCCAAAAGATTGGGAATGGAATCGATCCAATGGGCGAGTTGTTCGGCTTGCGCTTCATCAATATAATAGCTTCCACCTCCAAAATAGATGCTCTTGCGAATTTGATCCTGGGCCATGCCTGCCCAGGCCGTCATCAAAAAAGCAAAAATGAGGATTAACCGTTTCATAACCTGTCTACAGGAAAGATACCAAAACCGATCATTTTTGTCCAGTAATTTAGTTTGAAAGTCGGAGGTCGGAGGTCGGAAGTCAGACGTCGGACGTCGTGATTCTGACGTTGAGAAACCTTCCAACCTCTTCGGACTTCTGACTTCTGACCTCCGACTTCCGAACTTTCTTTAAACATTCACTTATAAATCTTAATTTTAACGGTTCTGATTGTCTGGGTCTTGCGCTGCAGAAACAGATTTTGAATTCGTTGTGATCGGTTAATAAATTCTATCATGAAAAGGTTTTTCTTCTCGTTGTGTATTGCCACCCTCCTCGCGGGGTCAGTCTTTGCCACTGACCAACTGGATAGCCTTAATGCGGTGCTTCAAACTGCTCAAGGTGATCAGAAGGTGAAGACGTTGAACGAGCTGTTTCGGTATTACATCAATTCCGATCCTGTGAAAGCTATTGCCTATACCCGTGAGGCACTTATTCTGGCCATTGAAATTAATGACCGCAAAGGGATTGCAGCTTCGTACAATAATCAAGGCGTGGCATACCGCAATCAGGGAGCATTGGAACAAGCCCTGGAAAATTACCTTCATGCACTTACGATTTACGATAACCTGAATAACAAAGAAGGAATTGCCACAACAAAAAACAACATTGGTAATATCTATTCCTTGAAGAAAGACTATGGACAAGCCATGAAATATTTCGAAGAATCGCATGCGACGTTCACTGAAGTCGGCGATCAGGATAAGATCATCCGATCCATGAATAATCTGGGCAATCTTCACAGTGATCTTCAATTATACGAACAGGCACTTAAATACTATTCACAGGCCTACCAGCTTGCCGAAAAAAGCGGAAATATCTTTTCAGATCCACTGAACAATATTGGCAATCTTTATTTTCGTAAGAACAACTATCAGCGTGCCGTAGAATACTATCAGCGTGCGCTCACAGCAGCCAAAAAAGAAAACAATCAACTTAGTGTTTTGGAAATCAATGCCAATCTGGGTGAGGTGTATACGAAAGCCGGTCAGGCCGTCAAAGCACAACAATTTCTCGATACCGCTTTGGCCATGAGTGATAAACTACAAGTATTTATCGCTCAGCCTCAAATTTTAAAAAGTCTGGCCAATAACTATTACCGTCAGGGCAAAATGAAAGAGGCCTATGAAACGTTGTTGAAATATGACGTAGCGAAGGAAAAGATCTATGGCGAAGAAAGCAGCCGGAAAATTGCTCAAATGGAAATGGCCCTTGAGCTTCAGGAGACGGAGAAGGAAATGGACATTTTGAAAAAAGAAGACCTGATTAAAACGCTTCAGCTTCGTAACACCCGGACAGTTGTCACGACGGTCATTATTGGCATCATCGTGGGTATTGCCCTGCTGAATTTGTTTGTGGGCAAGCGGAACCGGAAAAGTATTGGGTAATAAAATTTTTGAAAACCTGTTTCTAAATACCAAACAAAGGCTACATTTGTCCTGGACAAAAACAATAACATCATGTTCAATCAAGTAGTAGGAGACGGAGCAAACTTATTTGTGATCATTCTTGCCATTGTCGTAGGCTTTGCTGTAGGAATGGGATTTGTGGATTTCAAGAAAGTTTCAAGGGAAGAAGAAGAAAATCCCAGCAATCCTCATAGTCATCCTACTCAGCACTAAGTATTATAAATCAAATTCACTTTGCTTGCAGCCTTCGAGACATCGAGGGCTTTTTTATTGACTTGAAAAGTCCATGGTCAATGGTCGATAGTCCATGGTAAAGTTTGCAGGTCATCATCCATTGACCATGGACTATCGTCCCGATAGCTATCGGGAATGGACCTTAAACTAATGTGGAGCCACAGTAGGGTTGACTTCACCCAGTGTAGAAGCGTAAGGAGACTTATAGGTTTTTAACCACTCTGCCCACGAGGTGTTTTTATAGTTACCCTCTCCTATGAATTTGATGATCTTGTGAAACTCATCAGGTTTTTGATAGCCCTGAATCGGTTGGATAATATGAAAATCCTCATCCAGAAAAACCTGGCTTGGGTAAGCCAGCTTGTTGCTCAATAATGACGCCGCCAGCTGATGCACACCGCTGTTTCCGCTGGGAATGAATTTGAATGTGAATCCCTGAAACACAACATCGGCACGCTGTTCGGCATTGAATTTTACCGGATAAAATTTCTCGTTCAGAATGTTGGCAATCAACTCTTCACTAAACGTATTTTTATCCATGACCTTACACCAGCCACACCAGTCGGTATATAAATCAATAAAGATTTTTCTCTTTTCTGTTTTTGATTTCTCCACCGCTGCCTCAAACGTCATCCATTTTACCGGACCATCATCTTCAATTACGGTCTCCGCAGGCTTTGCCTGACCCAATGAAACTCCATAGCTCATGGTCATGATCACCAGTACGAGAGAGAATATTTTTTTCATAACAACGGCAGAATTGGAATTCATTCTTCAAAAATAATAAGAAATAATCAACCTTTTATTTCCGGATTAACCGCGGAGTAACCGAACGTATAATAATTATTGTACGAATTACGGCTTGCTTTTGTTCATTAACGCACAAAACTGACATTGGTTTGCGATGAAACCTGTGCTTTTAGCCTGTTTTGAGCGATGGCATGGACTTTGGATTAGAGGCTCCCGTGAAACTGAATTTCGTTAAATACTTTCTTCTGGTTGTTGGGGTCGTGGTCGCCCTGATTATTGCGCTGACGTCGTTCCGGCAGGACGGTAAAAAAACGGAGGAAAGAGCCGGTGCAAAAACGAATCAACCCAAATTGAATCTTTCAGTGTTCAGGTTCACGATCCAAAAGTTTTAAATTTCATTCAACCGAATCTTCACGGTACGCATAGTAGTGAAGCACCGTCTCAATGGCCTTCCGTATCGCTATGTTAATGGGATAAAAATCACGCGTCAAATCGGCATCAATACTGTGCAGCTGCATGTAATACACGTTCATGATCGGCACGGGTGCGTTGCTTTCTACTTTCTTAGCCGTTGTCTCATACGCTTCTGTTTGTTCGGTCTTGATGGTCTGACAGGTTACAAGCTCCTGAAGAGCATATTTGTTGGTGCGTGCAGAATATCCAAACAAACGACAGATCAACCCACGATGCGGATATTCGGAACATAATCCAGATCCTGCCTGTGTTGGATTTAAGATCAGACAGATTGAATCGTTGCTGTCTGTCAATTTCTGAAGCCACTCGTGGGCTATGCCATCTCTATGCAAATGATGCGCGAATGGAAGAAATTCCAATATGGTGGCCTCAATATCAGGTTTGAAGCAACATTTGCCACACCCGAATTTACAATGAAGGGTTGACCAGGACTGAAACGCAGCTATTTCCTGATCTAATTTCAGAAAAACGTCTTCTACCGCCTTAACTTTTTCTACCATTGACATGCCAGCAAAAATAGTTCTTAAATTCGTTGATCTAATCGCCATGCCATGAAGCATTTTATACTGATCATTTTGTCGGGTTTTCTGATTCTCTCCTGTCAGAACAAAATCCTGGAAACCGAGATCAACTACAATGATCTTGAAGAAACGGGTGTGCGAACCGGAGGTGTGAAAATGATACCCGTTCATGGCGGCCAATACAAGGTATGGACAAAACGTGTGGGCAATAATCCGAAAATAAAACTCCTGTTGCTTCACGGGGGCCCTGCGTCAACACATGAATATTTTGAGAGCTTCGATAGTTTCCTGCCCGAAGAGGGAATTGAATATTACTATTATGATCAACTGGGGTCTCATTACAGTGATCAGCCCGACGACAGCAGCTTATGGACAATCGAACGTTTTGTAGAAGAAGTTGAAGATGTACGCAAAGGGCTAGGACTTGACAGCACAAATTTTTATCTGCTGGGATCCTCCTGGGGTGGCATCCTCGCGATGGAATATGCCATGAAGTATCAGGAGAATTTAAAAGGCCTTATTATTTCAAACATGATGTCGAGCGCTCCTGCCTATGGCAAATACGCAGACGATGTACTGGCAAAACAAATGGATCCTGAAGTCTTGAACGAAGTGAGAGCGATCGAGGCGAAAAATGATTTTTCAAATCCGCGCTACATGGAATTGCTAACGTCCAATTTTTATGAAGAACACTTTTGCCGGTTTCCTGCCGAAGAATGGCCCGATCCGGTGAAACGTTCCATGGATCACATCAACGCAACCATCTATACGCTCATGCAAGGGCCCAGTGAATTCGGCATTTCAGGCAGATTGGAAAAATGGGATCGTTCAAAAGATTTACCCAAGTTAAAAATACCAACATTAACGATTGGAGCAAAGCACGACACCATGGACCCCGAACACATGAAGTGGATGTCAGCACAGGTGCAGCAAGGTCGTTTTTTATATTGCCCCAATGGAAGCCACCTCAGTATGTGGGATGATCAGGAGCATTATTTTCCCGGCATCATTGCCTTCATGAATGATATCCATGACGGGAATTTTAAGAAAGACTAATACCGGTTCAAAAAAATATTTTGTTTGGACCTTAACCGATCCGGCTTAGTTACAAAACCGGATCGTTAAGGCATTCCAAACTTACCACGAAGGTAGTACCTGGTTTTTTTAAGGTTTTTCTGCAGTATAAAGTGTTGTCACTTCAGCTTCGGTCAGGGCCACTTTAAAGATGCGCACGTCATCCATCTGACCCTGGAAATGATACGTAAACGGATAAGCGGGATCGCCCCATTGTTCCGTTACAACGCGGTTCTGACTTCCCTGTATAAATCCAAGGGCCAGCTTATTTCCTCCACCCGTTAAATTTCCCGCATACTTTACACCTGTAATCGTTCTCTTGGGATCTGTAGATGACCAAAGGTCAAAATCCGTTTGCTTTACTTTCTCACCGTTAATATAAAGCGTGGCAAGTCTTGTCGATGCGTCATACGTATGCACCACATGTGCCCATTTATCTTTGAAGTAGGTCGTGCCTACTCCATCAGCAACCTGTTTGTGGAACGTCCAGCCTTGCCATCCTCCATTGTCTTTCATGATGCCTGTTCCGTTAAATGTGTTATCCTCTGAGTCGGCAAGTCCGTTTGCATCGGCATACTGGCTGGTGAATTTTGCCGAAGACCAATCTGCTGCAAGTTCAAAATAGAAACCCTTTGTTGCCGCGAGCCCGAGCACAAAATTTCCATTCTTGGTTCCATTGACTTTCATCCAGAAGCTTACCGTCAGATTTTTGAAGCCCATGTATTGATCAGCATCAGGAATTTCAACCATCGTTGTGGATCCATTGAAGTTTGCCGCTAAGCCGGCAGCACCAAACCGGTCAGCTGCATATGTTAGGTCCTTAATATCTGACGACGTCGGGCTATGGGTTCCTGCTTCATCCTTTGCATTTCCTGAAAATGAAAAATAAGAAAGCTGGTTGGATGACTGTGGAGGATCAACGTTGGCCCTTCCGAATGATTTAAAACTAAAATCCGTTTGCGGAGCAGGAGCTCCATTGGAGGCTCTTAAATCCGAAGATATCGCTACTGTATAATTCTTACCAGGTTTTATCTCAGACTCTGGTTTAAGCGTAACTACCGCATCGGCTACCGTAATACTGCTTGGAACATCTACTCCATCGGCTTTAATGCCAACCGTACCCGAAGTAGCCGATGCCGCATCGATTTCCTTGTCAAAGGTTACCACGAAGGAAGCGTTGAGCGGAACATCCGTTGCAGCGTTACCTTGCAAATCAACCCCTGAATCTGTTTTCACACTCACGACATTCAATGGATCAGGATCATCATCGTTACAACTCTCCATGAATACTACAACCGAAGTTGCAAGTACCAGTGCCAAAATCAGTCTAAATTTTTTCATAATGTTTTTGTGTTTTTAGTTTTTAACCTCCGCATGCCTCCAGCTTCACATCATTCCAAGTAAAAACCCTTTTTTTTCCATTTTTAGAATGCGCGGCTTATAGCGTTGCCATTTGAAAACAAACTTAAATCAGGCGTGCAGTGAGAGCAATGATTGATCTCTCTTCAAATCAATGATCGACATCATGATGTACCTGCATCATCATTTTTTTATGCCGAATTACGGGTGATTCCCGGACGAGGATTTGGCAAAAAAATACGAAGGCCCCTAAAAACAAAAAGGCACCTCCGGTGCCTTTACAAAAGTTTGATTGCAGCTATACTTCAGGCACAATGTCTTCCCTGAGTTGTGCTTCCACTGCTGCTGCTACGATTTTTTCTTCCGCCGATTGATGAGCAAGTTTTTTAAGTACATAAGCATTAATGGAATACATCATGATGATCGTTACGAAAATTGCCCCAACCACCACATACCCCAGCATATCGTAACGTTCAAGCTTGCCACTATCGGTTTGGATCACAATCATGCCAGCGATGGCGGCAGCAACACCCCCGGCAATTTGCTGCACGGAAGAATTTACACCCATAAAAGCACCCCGTTCGTGAGGTTCGGGAATTGCAGTCATCAGCGCGGATGCCGAAACGATGCGGCCCGTGATTCCGGCAAACATCACCACGTTGATAGCAATCACCAACCAGAGGGGTGTGACGCCCAGGTTGCAATAGATAACAACCATAACAGCGGCGAGAGATGATCCAATGATAAACATGGTATACTTCCCGATCTTGTCGCTGAATCTTCCCACCAGGGGTCCCGTTACCATCGCAAACAGGCCTGTGATTAAATACACTACAGGCAATTGTTCCATGGTAATTCCGAGATTATTAATGCTGAATGTACTGCCGAAGGGCATCAGCATAAAACCTCCTGTGGCCAGTAATGTCGTGGCAGCAAACGCTTTGAGATAATCAGATTTGGTAAAGATTTTTATCAGGTGTTGAAATGCATTTTGTTTCTTTTGAATCAACAGGTGGGCATCAATAGGTTTTAAATAAACGACGATGGCTATCCCCACAGCTATACTAATCCCTACAATCAGCAAAAAGGGTGAATGCCATCCCCAGAGGTTAGCAAGGTAAAGACCTAGAGGCAATCCTAAAATCTGACTTGCTGCAAATGCCATTTGCACAAAGCCCATCACGCGGCCCCGAACTTCCATCTTGAACAAGTCGGTAATAATTGCAAAAATGATCGAACCAATGACACCACCAAAGATGCCGGTGACAATGCGTGCTGCCAGTAAGAGCTCATAGGTTTTAACAATGCCGCACAAAAGTGTTCCGATGATAAACCCGGCATAGAAAAACATCAATAGTTTCTTGCGATCAAATTTATCAGCAAACCCCGCAGCAAGTAATCCCGAAGCACCAGCACTGAATGCATACGCAGATACAACCCACCCGAATTGCGCGGTGGTAATATGAAGTTCTTCCAGGAGCTGAACACCCAATGGCGACAACACCATGAAGTCCAGAATGATTGTGAATTGCAGGAATGTCAAAATGGCGATGACGAATACCTGATAGTTCGTAAATATCTTTTCCTTACTTTTTTTTTCCATGAATTTGTTCGTTAATCATGCAGTTCCTCACAGCGATATCCCGCTTTGCGCAGGTGCGAAATTATTTCCTGTTCCTGCACATGCTGTGATTCGACACGCAACACTTTATCAATATCCTGAAGATCAATGCTCCATCGCTTGATTCTTGGATCTTCAGTCATAAGTGAAGCAATTTTCTCCACATCATATTCATTCCGGACATCCGTTTTAAAAATCAGGATGTCGATGTACTTCTCTCCTAACGATGTTATCTCGGTGTCACGTAGTAAACTCATTACATTTTCCATAGTGATCTAATTTTTAAGTGCCTTCATGACCAGGTCGAAGGCCTGCCTCATTTTTTGTTCATCAAATACAAACCTGTTGCCCATGATACTCTTCTCCGCACGATGAAAGCGTATCAGGCTATACAACGGGCCATAACCAATCGACCAGAAAATTTCCGGTGAAAGTTCCTTCACCTCATTGCGCTTTATCGCGTTCATGTAGAACGATGACATAGCATCCTTGAAAGGGCTGTCTTTCAAATCCTTGTGATTAATCAGCGGCGAACTCCTGAATTGCTCCATGAACGTAAAGTTGTAGGGATACTTGCGTGAATATGCAAATCGGTTTTTCCATTGAATCCACATGCCTTCTTCCAGCTTCATCGCCGGACTGAAATCGCGAAGGATCTCATCGGAGAAAATTTGTTCGATGCCCATATACAGTTGGTTGAGCATATCCTCCTTATTCTTGAAATAGAGATAAATGGTTGCCGGAGATACATTGGCTTCTTTCGCCAGCTTTTGCATGCTTAAGCCCTCAAAGCCTTCTTTTACAATCATTTCAATCGCTTTTTCGCGAATTGCCTGTTCCTTACTCTCGTCCTTTGTTCTCATTACGAATGCAAATATAAATGAATGTTCGTTTTTTTATGGAAATTGTTTAACTATTTTTTTTACCCCCGGACACCAGTTTTGACGTCATTTTTCTTTACGACTAGTCCCCTGTAAACCCCAGTTTAGACAGGTACAGTATTCTGGAAAAAAGTAGCCCCGATCTCTACCCTGCGAACCCTGCTACGACCCAAAATATTGCAAATTTGATCCACATCAATCGTTTGCACCTAGTATACTTCATCCTTGCACATACCATAATTATTATTCTTATTTAACCCACAGAGCAGCGCTTTACAAGACCGAGATCCAGAAATTATTAAAAGCGGATTTTGAAATCCAATGAGATCAATAATTAAAATCCATTACCCCCTGCTCCTGCTCATCACGCTATTTTCCTGTGTTGAAGAATTTCAACCTCAGTTAAAAAGAGATAACCCAACGGTCAAACAATCCACCAAAACATCTCATTGCATTTATTGGTATACGGTCTCTTCTGAAAAGTTTAACACGACAACGACAACGAGTCAGAAGTTTGTGTATAGCTCATGCGCAGATTATAATTCGCCGAATCAACTTTCAGAGGAAGTTACGATTGATACACCTGAGTTAATCACGGCAGAAGGGCCATCATTTCCTATAAATCCTTCACTCAACGACAAATATGAATACACAAGTCCTGAAGGGGATTATGTGAAGTACAACTTCACATCCGATCGCGGCTGGAGAGTGGTTGAAAGGATCATTCCGATGAGCTTGATTCAAAAATATCCGGACATGTATCTGTTTTTGAATAATCAGAATCTCTTTGATGGTAAAGTGATCTTTGGGCTTGATGATTTGTATTATACCTATGAGGGTGGCCTTGACCAGTGGCACGGCACAACCAAAAAGCCATAACACATTAATACCCCGACATCATCCGAAGCATTTTAATCATGCCACCTGATGAACACCCGCAGATAATTTCACGAAATGAAAATCGGGCTCTCTTTTGAAAGCCGTAAAATATCGTTTACGAACTTCTTCTTTAAAAGCATGTGTATGCGTTTTTTTTACAAGGTTCACGGTGCAACCACCAAAACCTCCACCCATCATGCGCGCACCGATAACCATCTGCGGGTTTGAGCGGGCTATGTCCACGAGCACGTCCAGTTCCTCACAACTCACGTCAAATAATTTACTTATTCCTTCGTGTGCTTCAAACATAAGTCTTCCGAAATCTTCAAGATTTTTTCTATTCAGGCTTAGAGCCGCCGCACGCGTTCGTTCGATCTCTTCCACAATAAAAGAACACTTTTGAAAAACATCCTCTCCCATGCGTTGCTTATTTTCTCTCAGCATGATTCGCGATACATCTCGCAAAGACCGCACTTCCGGATTTTGCAATTGAATAACTTCCACACCCCGCTCGCAGGATGCCCTCCTATCGTTGTAGGCGGAAGAAGCGAGTTCGTGTTTGACTTTTGAATCAATCAACAGGATTTCGATGTCATCGGACTGAAATGGCAAATATTCGTGCGTAACACTCCGGCAATCCAGCAACATGGCAGCATTTTCCTTTCCGAATAATGAACTGTACTGATCCATAATTCCGCACATTAATCCTACGAAATGATGTTCGGCATATTGGGCAATGCGTGCTATCTCAATATTTGTTAACCCGAGTTCAAAAATTTTATTCAAGGCAAACCCAAACCCGCAACACAAGGCTGCCGAAGACGATAATCCGGCTCCGGGTGGAATGTTTCCCCCAAAGACACAATCAATACCTGTAAGCGAATGGCCTTGTTGCTGAATTCCATGTATAACGCCCATCAGATAATTATACCAATGTGCCCCTTTCTTTACATCGGCCATGGCAAATGAAACGGATGAATCAAAATCCGAAGCGTACAGATTGAATTGTTCGGTACCATTTCGTGCTATCGCAAACACAAAATGTTTGTCGATGGCGGCCGGCATGCAGAATCCATCATTATAATCCGTGTGCTCACCGATCAGGTTGATACGCCCGGGAGCGACAAACAAGAGAGGTGATCTTTCAAATTTTGCTTTGAAGGCAGTAGCAACAGATTCGGTCAGGGTCATGCGTAAAACTGGGAAACGATACTATTATTCTGATTTCTTTAAACTCCACCCCAAACTACCCAACACCAACACCAGTAAGATCCATGAAGAAGCCATGGTCACCTTGTTGCCGATGACGTAGGGTTTAGGTTCGAACCGGAATTCGATAACATGTTTGCCCGCCGGAACCTCCAAAGCACGCAGTACATAATCAGCTCGCAGAATGGGTGTATCTTTTCCATCGATCAGGGCATACCAGCCTTTCGGATAATAGATTTCCGAGAACACGACAAGGCCTGGCTGCGAGGATTGAGATTCGTATTTTAAATAGCTTGGCTTATGTTCCGTTAATACGATCGTTGCCGCACTATCCGCCACGATGCTTTGAATATTGAATTTCGATTTATCGATCAAGGCAACATCTTTGGTATTGATTTTACTGATATTTTGTAGCTCCTCGTTCGGTGAATTCACAAAATCAATCTGCTTCACAAACCATGCAGGCCCGTTGGCTTCTGGGTTTTGAATGGCTTCGCCTGCCTCATTTCCATATATAAAATATTTTGCGTTCAACATATTAAACACGCCAAAGTCTTTGAGATCAACCCCTGTTTGCGCTGAGGAAATTAGCCGATCACTTTCCCGACTGATCACAGAATCATACAATTCCTGATAGCGTTTAATGCGCACACCGCTGTACCCTCCCAATGAATTGAAAAAGTAGGATGTGTGTGCTTCATAAAAGCCCCTCAGGTTAAATACCCGGTAGTAACTCTTGTCTTTCATGATCGTTTCATCAACGGGAGCAGGGTCAAAATTTGAAGTACTGGCTTTGCGTTGATAATTATCTGCCGTGAAATAACGTTTGTCAACAAGGGTAACATCAGCAACAATCATAATAATAAGGAATGCATAGAAATAGATAGCGGATATTTTTTTATACACACTCATATACAACAGAATGAAGATCGAAAAAATAAAGGCCAGGGAACGGATCGAATCACCGCGTAGCATAGACTCTCTGTCTTCACGCAATGCACTTAAAAACCAGGCAGGCAACTGGCCTTCAAAAGATTTTGTATAGCTCAGCATTCCCGCAAACAGAACCAGCAGCAAACAGATGCCTCCTGTAACACCAAAGGCAATTAGTAATTTTCGTTTCAGTTTTTTATCCGTGTCATTCTGAAGCCATCGTTCCAAACCAAGCATACCCAGCAACGGCATAGAAAAGAAAATAACGACCATCACAAAAGTTACTGAACGAAATTTATTATAGCCTGGCAAGTAATCAAACATGAAATAATTGAATGATGAAAAGTTATCTCCCCAGCTCAACATCACCGCAAACACACTAACCGGAACAAGCCACCATACATATTTCTTCTCTGCAACCAACGCACCTAGCACAAACAAAAACACAATGATCGCACTTGAATAATATGGAGCTGAGAGAGGTTGTGTTCCCCAATACGATGAACTGTATTGCGCAAGTTGATTTGCTAATTTCTGATCACCCGATTGCACCAGCGCCTGATAGGTTTTACTATCCTGATCATTCACAAAAGCATTTGAACTACTTCCTCCATAAAAATTAGGGATCAACATGGTAATCGGTTCGATAATACCATTGCTGTATTCAAAAGCATAACTCTTCGGAAGACCTGATCCGGCAGTATTTGTAGTTGTGGTGACCAATTCAGACTTACCACGCGTTGAGTATTGGCTAAACTCGGTGACAGCCCACAAAGGACCAAAGAATGTTCCTACAGCTATCAGTGCTGCAATGCTCAACACACCAATCGTTTTGGCAAACTCATTGAGTTGTTTTGCACGAACAGCACTCACCAGTTGCATAATACCATAGCCCGCAACAATGATGACCAAATAATACGTAATCTGAATGTGATTCTCATGTAGCTGCAAGGCAAGACCTGCCGCAGTGACGCCAAATCCTAAAATTCTTTTTCCCGAAAAGGCAAGATGAATACCAGCCATGACTAATGGCATAAATGCGATTGCTCCAATACGTGCATTGTGGCCGGCACTTAATCCAATTATCATGTAAGAAGACAACCCAAACGCCAGCGCTCCGGCTATGGCCAAGTAAGGCCTAACCTTGAACGAGAGCAATAAAATGTAGTAACAAATAAATGCAAGGAATATATAACCCACCGGACGAGGTAGAAAAACTGAAAGCACATTCCTCATTGCTGTCAGCACTCCGTCACTCCAGTCCAGGTTAACAAGGTAGGCAGGCATGCCGCCAAACATCGAGCTCGCCCACAGCCCCTCTTGACCCGTAGCAGCGCGATAATCCCTTAGCTCTTTGCTCCCCCACAAAAATTGGGTAATGTCGCCTTGCGATATTGACCTGTTATCAAAAAAAACAGGATTAAAGAAAAAGACGGTGACAATCAGGAATACCAGCACGGCAAAACCGTGCGGTAGAACGTGCTCCTTAAAATTGATTTTTAACATCGAATGAAAATTAGTGGTGCAAAATAGAGATTTGTAAGGAATCCATAGCGCTGATATCTTTATAAAAACTGTTGACTATTCTAATTCGGCATTAATTCAACCCATCAGAATCCATGAAACAGATTATCATTTGCTTCGTATTCATTGCCGCGTGTTCTCATCTCACGTATTCTCAGCACACTACTTCGAATCAGGAAGCTGAAAAAGAAATCAGGCTTGTACTTAAAAAACAGGAACTTGCATGGAACAACTATGATCTTGATGGATTCATGGAAGGGTATTGGAAATCTGACTCTCTGATGTTTGTCAGCTCTAAGGTTACCAAAGGATGGACCGTAACGCTTCAAAATTACAAACTCAGATATTCCAGTCCGAAAGAAACCGGATTATTAAAATTTGATATCCATGATATTCGATCGTTAACTCAGGAAGTATACATCGTTACAGGGACTTATTTTCTCACCCGAACGACCACCAACCTCAGTGGACTATTCACATTATTATTTCAAAAGAAAAATGGCAAATGGGTGATCGTCTATGATCATACCTCATAACTTACCTGCTAAAAATTCAAGCACTGCGTTGTTAAACGTTTGGGGTTGCTCCAGGTTGACCATCTGCCCCGAATCAGAAATTACAAGTCGTTCCGATCCCGGGATCAGCTTTTTCATTTCATCAGCGATAAGCCCAACATCTTTCATATCCATACTCCCTGTGATGATCAACGTGGGCTGTTTGATCGTTGACAACCTGCTCATTTGCGTGGGTTCGACGTTGAAGAGCGGAAAATATTTCCATTGATTCTTTTTTACGTGTTCTGTCACCCATTGCGTCGTCAATGCCCGAACTTCAGGATCAACCTGGTCGGGGGTTCGCTGTGAACCATCGGTCCATGCTTTAACAAAATTATCAACAAAGGCTGCCGTGTCTCCTTTTATCCTGGCATCACTCATCGCCTTGTTATAGTGAAGTAATCCAAAATCAGTGTAGATATCAGTCCAGCCAATAATACCCGAAGACACAAGAACAAGCTTCTCCACGTTATCAGGGTATGTAAGTGCAAAATCAATAGCCGCAATTCCGCCCATGGATAACCCGACAAAACTCGCCTCATCAATATTGAGAAAGTTCATCACCTCGGCAATGGCTTCGGCATTCTGATACTCTGAACTTCCATTTTCAGTCAAGCCACTACCGCGCATGTCTATCGTAACCACCCGGTAAGAATTTTTGAATTTATTGACCTGATTTTCCCACATGCGATGATCGAGATTTCCGGCATGCAGCAGGATGAGAGCCGGTCCAACGCCTTGCTCTTCTACGTAAATTTTAGAATCCAGAAGTGGCACGAAATAATGCTGCCTTTCCGCAGTACCTTGTTTTTCAGAGCATCCGGAGAGAAGCACAACACAAGCAGCTAACCAATAGCAAAAAGGATTTACCTTCATAGTGAAATTTTAGCGCAAAGATAAAAATGATGACGCGATTGGCTACTAATGATCTTTAAAAGATTAGGGGAGACATGTTAGAAAAACTAACCACCTATGGTAGACATAGATTCTTTTATCGGGATATGATTTTTTCTCCTCTCTTCCGCTTCAAACCCATTCTTTGGTCGATTGGAAAATGCTTTCTTCAACGCCAGTTTGATTTCGTCATTGCTGCTGCCATCACGTATCAAATCCCTTATATTCAACACACCATCATCATACAAGCAAGTCTTCAAAATACCCTGCGCGGTAACGCGGATGCGATTACATGTTCCACAGAACGTCCGACTGAAAGCAGCAATGATACCAACGTCACCTTTGAATCCAGGAATCTGATAATGATATGCCGTTGAATTTTCCGGGTCGTTAATTTTTTGAATCATTGGATAATGATCCTTCATGTAGGCCAATATTTTCTTGTGCGTCCATACCAGGGAATTATAATGACTTCCTTCACCATTGAAAGGCATTTCCTCAATAAAACGAACCGAAACATTTTGATTTTTTGTGAGTTCAATCAAGGGAATGATATCATCAATGTTTTTTCCATCCATGACCACAGCGTTGATGTTCACTGGAATTTCATGCTGTAACAGAAGATCCAATGTCTCTCTTGTTTTTTTGAATTCATCCCTTCTCGTGATCAGTTTAAACCGGGCTTCATCGAGCGTGTCTAAACTTAAATTGATAGACGCAATTCCCAACGATTTTAACTCCGTAATATGAGGTGCTGTAAGAATTCCATTGGTTGTAATATGGACATCGTTAATTCCTTCAATGGTGACAATCGATCGGATTAACTTCATCAGATCCGTGCGCACAAAAGGCTCTCCACCCGTAAGACGTACTTTTGAAATACCTAATGAAGCCATCAGGGTGATCAGCCGCTCCATCTCTTCAAAGGTTAGTAATTCTTTTTTGGGCAAGTAATGAATACCCTCTTCAGGCATGCAGTAAAAGCAGCGCAGGTTGCACCGATCCGTCACAGCGAGACGCAGGTAATTGATCGGGCGACCGTGGTTATCAAAAAGTTGTTCTCTTTTCATTGCTTTCACTTGTAAAGGTAGTTATGATTGGGCAAATAATCCGATCTTTGTGAAGATGAACCTCAAAATCAAAACCTTTGGCATAACACGTGACATCCTGGGTGGCCGGGAGATTGTTTTTGAACTAAAAGGAAAAAGTGTTTCTGACCTGCGCGATGAACTTACTCAAAAGCATCATGAGTTGGCAGGACTGAGATCGTTGTTCATTGCTGTCAACCAGGAATACGCTGCCGATGAAATAGCATTGAATGAATCCGATGAGATTGCGCTCATCCCCCCTGTTGCAGGAGGCTAATTTTTCAACCATGATCGAAATCACCGATAAGACAATTGATACGCAAAAGATCATCGACGCTGCCTCAAAATTGAATGCTGGTGCGGTGAACGTTTTTATAGGAACGGTACGCAATGTTGCCAATGACAAGAAGGTAACGCGTCTGGAATACGAAGCCTATGAGCCTATGGCCGTTGCTGAGATCCGGAAGATTTTTGAGGAAGCTACAGAACGTTGGAAACTATTGGGTTGGGCATTTAGCCATCGTGTCGGGATATTGGTTCCAGGCGAACCTGCCGTGGTGGCAGCTATTTCAACATCGCACCGAAAAGAATCGTTTGAAGCAACCGAGTTTATCATGAACCAGCTTAAACTCAGGGTGCCGATCTGGAAGAAAGAAGTGTTTGAGGGTGGTGAAGAATGGGTTTCTGCCCGGCCCTGATCTAATTTGTCAATTAGAATTGACTGGCAATCATTACACCTACAGCAACAATAGCAGTAGCAACAAAAAAACCAATCGTAATCACGAAAATCAGATCCCGATTGATCGGGTTGACGTGTAGTTCCGGAAAATGAATTTTGCTGAAGTTTATCATATCAACAGTGGTTTGTAGATAATAATAAAGCTAACATTCCTTTACTTAAAAAGTTCATCAAAATTAACGTAAAAGAAAGGCGTGTAATGTTTTTCCAAAACATGTCGACTTCTAGATAAACCTTTCCTTATAAGTCCAATTTGTAAGAAGTTCTCTGATTGCCGGTTACGTGCGGGATCTAAATGGGTTCTAAAATCGATCCCGATGTAGTTTTTTGTTGAACTGTTGCGTTTTACCAGGAAATTTCAAACAATTTTTAATTTTGTAGGGGCTATAATAGATTTAAATTCTGCTTACTTTTTTACTATAAACGTATATAGTAGCAAGATAACTTCGTTATCTTTTTTAACAGGCCTAACAGGCAAGGTATATTATGCTTAAATACTCCTTCATACTTATCTGTATGCTCATTCTTACAGGTTGTAAGGAAGATCAACCAATTGATCCAAAACCTGTCGATGCCGAATTCTTCAAAATTCAAAAAAAATTAACTGGACTCTGGGTCAGCACCTCTACTCAAATTTGGCAATCTGAAGATGTGCATGCACTATATGAATCGAGTATAATTGATTGTAAAGTCGATTACTCGTATCATTTTGATATGGTTAAATACATGGAGGTCGATGATTCATTGGCTGTTATAAATACCTATTTCTGTACGCCTGCTCATATTACAAAACTTGATTTATATCGAGTTGTAAATGATACTAAAATAAAAATAAGTGAAACTTATAAAGGTAATATCATAAAGAAATATACCTATTCTTTTAATTCAGATAGCACCGAATTAAAGCTTGAGGCTGTCCCTGGTGATTTCGACAGATCTTATATTAAGCCGCTTATACTTCCTGTATATAAATATGTTTTGCTTCTGAAAAAACAGTGAGTTCAATAATTTAAAGAGCAAATGAATACCAATAAGGTACTATGTTTAAATACCCTTTTTTAGTTATCTCCATCCTCATTCTTGTTCTTGCAAGTTGTAAGGAAGATCCTATAGTTGACCCAACACCTGTTGATACTGAATTAGTAAAAATTCAAAAAAAAATGGAGGGACTTTGGGCAAGTTCCTCCATGGAAATATGGAGCTCTAAATTTGTATTTACGCCTTACGAATCTGCGGTGATTGATTGCGATGTGGCCTACACTTACAATTTTGATATTGTAAAATATATGGAGATGGATGACTCCTTAACCACAATAAGCACTTACTTCTGCACACCAGCAAGAATTACAAAACTTGCACTCTACCGGGTAGTTAATGAGAACAAAATAAAAATAAGTGAATCGTATAGAGGTAAAATAATAAAAAAGTATAACTATACTTTTAATACTGATAGTACAGAGTTAAAACTGGAAGCCAGTTATGATGACATAATTGATAAATCCTATTTTACACCATCCGTTTTCACGGTTTATAAATATGTTGTGTACTTAAGGAAACAATAAATATTTATTTCAATTTTTAACACAAACTTTTACACATATGGCCAGATCAGAATATGTTTATATCGCAGATTGGAATTACAACTAAATTCTTTGATGGTTACAAAGGTAATATTCCTCACTTTCTCTTAAAATCCTTCTTCCCTCCCGTCTTCTCCATGAGTTTGACTTCCTCAATCACAATATCGTGCGATAATGCCTTACACATATCATAAACCGTAAGCGCCGCAACCGACGCTGCCGTCAAAGCTTCCATTTCTACCCCTGTCTTACCGGTAACGGTTACTATCGTATCAATGATGACCACCTCCGCTTTAGGCTTGATGGTAATCTGGCAATCTTCCAATCCAAGCGGATGACAAAACGGAATCAGGTCATGAGTTTTCTTAGCTCCCATCACGCCGGCAATAATCGCTGTCTGAAATACGGGACCTTTTTTTGTGATCAGTTCATCCCCCTCCATTCGCTTCAGGATGTCTTTGCCTAATCGAACTGTAGCTTGCGCCCTGGCTATACGCTTCGTGGCGATCTTTTCAGAGACATTTACCATTTGTGGATTGCCGGAAGCACTGATATGCGTAAATTTATTTTTCATTCCGTTGGGTGAATATAACCATCTCAAAAGTAGCGAATTCATGATCTCCGTTTCCGAAGCGTCAGCAATAATTCTCGCCAACCTGTTCAAGCCTGCGATTGAATCGATGAGCATTCACCATTCAGCAGGCAGAATACTTGCTGCACCCGTTTTTGCTGACCGCGATTTTCCTCCTTTTCATCGTGTATCCATGGATGGGATTGCTATCAACTCCACGTCTTTTAAAAACGGTCAGCGCGAATTTCAACTTGAAGGCATACAGGCGGCCGGTACCGGGCAATTAACATTACAAAATCCCAAGGCATGTATTGAAGTCATGACAGGTGCTATGCTTCCATTAGGCACCGATGCCGTAGTCCGGTATGAAGATGTTGAAATAAAAAATGGTATTGCACACATCCTCATAACTGAAATTGCACCAGGACTCAGTATCCATCCACAGGGACAGGATGCAAAAAAAAATGACCCGTTGCTTTCGCCGGGACAAAAAATTTCTCCCGCGGAAATTGCCCTGCTGGCTTCCGTCGGAATATCGGATGTGCAGGTTTATGCCTTTCCAAAGACGGCTATTATTTCTACGGGAGATGAACTGGTCAATATCGATCAGGCTCCTCTTCCCCATCAGATCAGGCGTTCCAATGATTCGGCATTGAAAGCATCTTTGCTTCAACTGGGTTGTGAAGCTACTTCATTCCATTTGACTGATTCAGAAGTGGAATTAAAAAAAGAACTCTCGACAATCTTCAAACAACATCAACTCATCATACTCTCCGGAGGAGTTTCAAAAGGAAAGTTCGATTTCGTTCCCCAGGTGCTCGAATCGTTGGATGTTAAAAAATTATTCCACCAGGTCAGTCAGAAACCCGGGAAACCATTTTGGTTTGGCCGATCCGACAACCACACGGTATTTGCTTTGCCAGGCAACCCGGTTTCAACGTATCTCTGTTTTTATCGCTACATCAAACCCTGGTTACTAAAAAGTTTCGGTGCTCCTGAAGAAAACACCGAAGCCATTCTTGCTCAAGACTTCTCTTTTAAACCACCGCTCACCTACTTTCTGCAGGTTAAAATTAAACACGAGCGTGGCAAACTCCTCGCCTATCCCGATGCCGGAGGCGGCTCGGGTGATTTTGCCAACTTGAAAGAAGTTGATGGTTTCTTGGAATTACCTCTGGAGAAAAATGAATTCAGTACCGGAGAAGTATTTCCTTACTATGGGTTTCGATTTCCATTCTGAATTTATTCACCTAGTTTAGAGTTTTTTACCGACACATTCAAACCATGAACCATTCCGAATGGGAAAATTTCTGGAAAGATCAGCGCCAATCGTTCCAGGTTGTTATGCAAATCAGCACGGCCTTTTTCGCTTCAAGACTGGAGGCATTATCATTACTCAAATCCGGAGATACAATTTTAGATTATGGATGTGGTCCTGGTTTTCTCTCAGACTATTTTGCACGCCGAGGAATGCACATCACCGGTGCAGACATTAATGACTTTTTTATTGCAGAAAGCAAAAAAAAACATCCTCAATCCTCATTTATCCTGATTAGTCCAATACCAAAAGAAAATGAAAAAATACTGAAGGATCAACTTCAGGATAAAAAATTCGATACCGTCATTCTGCTGAGTATCGTACAATATTTTAAAGATGAACAAACATTAAGTCAAACCATTGCAATTCTGAAACCTTATCTATCCGATTCAGGTAAAATAATCATCGCCGATGTGATTGATAAAGACACATCATCGGTACGCGATGCGCTCGCTGTTTTCCGGCTCTGCATTCTGAAAAACAAGACCCTCGCATTTGCCAAATTTGTTTTTTATTTACTGTTTTCGAATTACCGTGATCTCTCAAAAAAAGTAAAATTGCTGATGATTTCAGAATCGTCGATCACCCAGATTGCAGCAGCCAATGGAATGACCAGTGAGCAAGTGAGTGACTTGACTCCCCATCCCACCAGAACCAACTATATTCTAAAAAAAGGAATTTAATTCTTACATGATGATTAAACAAGGATTGTCCACGCTCATTAACGACATACGATTCTGGATTTTATTATTCTTTGTGATTCATCTTAGTGCAATAACACTTCCACCCCTGGAGCCCGATTCAACATGGCGTCAGACTGACGGGTTAATGATTGCCCGGAATTTTCTGGAGCACAATGCCAATATTTTATATCCTACCACTGATGTCGCCGGTGAAAAAACAGGCATCGTTGGATGTGAGTTTCCAATTCTTAATTATCTCATTTATATTCTGTCCCTTATTTTCGGATACCAGCATTGGTATGGAAGATTGATCAACCTCATTGTATCGTCTATTGGCATATTTTTCTTTTTTAAACTTATCAAAAACCATTTTGGCCAGCAGGCCGGTTTTAACAGTGCTTTCATTGTTTTGGCATCAATCTGGTTTACATATAACCGAACCAATATTCCGGATACTTTTGCCCTTTCACTTTGTATTATCAGTCTCTATTGTGGAATTCAATATTTAAAAACAGAGAAAATAAATTATCTCCTCATTTTTTTTGTGTTCGGGCTTGTCGGATGCCTTTCAAAAATAACAGCAGCTACCCTACTCACGGTTCTGGCTGTGCCTTATTTTTTAACAGAAGGTAAATGGAGAGCAAAAGGATTTCTGTTTGTCCTTTCCTCCATTATTTTAGCTGCAGTTTGCACCTGGTACTTTTATTGGGTGCCTTACCTGAATCACACCTTCGGAATAGAAGGCCGTTTTTTTATGGGTATGCCAATTGCGGATGGCATGGAACTATTATTGTCTAATATACCGCTTACCTTAAAACGTTTTTACTTTACACCTTTTAAATTCATCGGTTTTTTCGTGTTCGTAGTATTCTTCTTCCTAACTATCTGGAAAAAACAATGGCTACCATTAGTCCTGTTTCTTGTCCCTTTTACAACCTATTTGCTTATGATACCTAAATTAGCTATTGGTTGGCACATTGATGCTTACTATGTCATCATGTTTATTCCACCCATGGCTTTTATTATGGGGTGGGGATTGGCCCAGGTTGATAAGAAAATGATTACACTTATTGCACTGCTGGCAATTGGTACAGAGGGTGTCGCAAATCAAATCCACGTTCTTGAAATCCGTTATCCTTTCAATACACTCGTTAAACTAGAGGCCGCACTTGATCAGGTTACAAAACGAGATGACTTGATTGCGATCAATGGAATCGAGTACGGCGATCCAACGCCGATGTACATGGCTCACAGAAAAGGTTGGGTACACAACACCGATGCGTTTTCGAACCAGCAATATCTCAATGATATTCGTTCAAACGGATGTAAATTCATTGTCATTGTGAAAACGATATATGGGGACCTAGCACTTAAGCTTGTCACGGTGTACGAATCCGATGATTTTAGAATTTACGATCTCAATTCAACATTGCCTTGATTTGTCTATTAAACTTCAATTTGCAAATCGGTATTTGTTTACACCCGCTTATCGCGCTAACTTTGCACCCTAATTATTCAAAAGTCTCATGTTCGATAGTTTAAGTAGTAAGCTGGAAAAAGCCTTTCAAAACCTTAAAGGCCAGGGAAGAATCACCGACGTTAACGTTGCCACCACCGTAAAGGAAATACGTAAGGCGTTGATCGATGCCGATGTAAACTATAAAGTAGCCAAAGAAGTCACAGACGAAATACGCGAAAAGGCCATGGGCCAGAATGTGCTTACCGCCATTTCCCCTGGTCAATTGCTCACCAAAATTACCAACGATGAGCTCACAAGCCTCATGGGTGGGGCGGGTGAAGATATCCATGTGGAGGGAAATCCAGCTATTATTTTAATTGCCGGATTACAGGGTTCTGGTAAAACAACATTTTCCGGTAAACTGGCTAACTACCTGAAACGTCAGGGGCGCAGTGTGCTTTTAACCGCCTGCGATATTTACCGCCCTGCCGCCATTGACCAGCTGAAGGTATTGGGTGCACAAATCGGCGTGGAAGTTTATGCTGAACCCGAAAATAAGGACGCCGTAAAGATTGCAAGAGCAGCCATCGAGCATGCTAAAAAGAATAATCATCGTATCGTCATTGTCGATACAGCGGGGCGCCTTGCTGTAGACGAGGCGATGATGAATGAGATCACGAAATTGAAAGAAGCATTAAAACCTTCTGAAACCCTCTTTGTGGTTGATTCAATGACCGGTCAGGATGCCGTAAATACAGCCAAAGTATTTAATGATCGCCTGAATTTTGACGGTGTAGTACTCACGAAAATGGATGGCGATACACGGGGTGGTGCTGCCCTCTCTATTCGCAGAGTGGTTGATAAACCTATCAAGTTTATCAGTTCAGGTGAAAAAATGGAAGCCATCGATCGCTTCTATCCTGATCGTATGGCAAGTCGTATCCTCGGCATGGGCGATGTGGTCAGCCTCGTTGAAAAAGCGCAACAAACTTTTGATGAGGATGAAGCGCGTAAGCTCAATGCCAAGCTGCGCAAGAATCAATTTGATTTCAACGATTTTCTCAATCAGCTTCAGCAGATCAAGAAAATGGGAAACATGAAAGACATGATCAGCATGATCCCCGGCATGGGCAAAGCCATGAAGGATGTCAACGTTGACGAAAATTCTTTTAAACCCATTGAAGCGATTATTCGGTCCATGACGATCGAGGAGCGCGAAAATCCCGATAAGATCAACGCAAGCCGTAAGACGAGAATTTCAAAAGGCAGTGGTACTTCGATTCAACAGGTAAATCAGTTGCTTAAACAATTTGAAGACATGCGAAAGATGATGAAGACCATGAATAAGATGGGCGGAGGAAAACGCGCACTGAATGCGCTGAATCCTTTTGGTCGGTAAACCATACGTTAAACTTTTCACAAGTATCGTGTGTTCTTGATTTACAGGCTTACCCTTTTAGAATGAATGCACTCAAATCATTAAAATCGCTTCAGGAAAATTTAAAAGAGCAGGATCAGAAAATGCCATTGCTTTTTATCGGCCATGGTTCTCCCATGAATGGCATTGAGGACAATGAATTCTCCCAGCGTTGGCATACCATGGGTAAGGAAATCGAGAAGCCTTCAGCGGTGTTGTGTATTTCTGCCCATTGGCTTACACAAGGAACACATATTACAGCCATGCAAAATCCAAAGACCATTCACGACTTTGGTGGATTTCCGCAAGAATTATTTAATGTTCAATACCCTGCTCCTGGCGATCCCGGATTGGCAAAGGAAACGGCTTCTATCATTCATAAAACACAGGTTGGTCTGGACCATGATTGGGGATTGGATCACGGAACGTGGTCTGTGGTCAAAAACATGTATCCCCATGCAGACATTCCTGTATTGCAACTGAGCATTGACTACAACCAACCCGGTCCATATCATTATCACCTTGCCAAAGAACTGGCTGCCTTACGAAGAAGGGGCGTGCTGATTATTGGGAGTGGCAACATGGTGCATAATTTACGAATGGTGGATTGGTCTAAAATAAATGTACCGGAGTACGGTTTTGACTGGGCACTGGAAATGAATGACAAATTCAAGCAATATATCTCTGATGATCATCACGACCCATTAATCCATTTTGAAAAATTGGGAACAGCGGGACGCTATGCTATTCCAACGCCGGATCATTATTATCCACTGCTTTACACACTCGGATTAAAAGAGCGCAATGAGAAGGTTTCCTTTTTTAACGACAAGGCTGTTATGGGTTCATTAACGATGACCTCGGTAAAAATTGAGTCACATTGAAATACAAAACCAAATTGTTTCCATGTTCGATATGTAGCCTGACAACAAAGCCCTCATTCTCAGGACTTTCATTTCCAATTCTCCGCCCAAGTGGATTTAAGTCCGAATTCGGTCACAAAATAAATTTGAATCAAAAAAATTTGATTTTTATTTAAGGATAAAAGGAATAAATTGTCTTCCATTGCCTGAATCAGGAAGTTTTTAGAAAGGCAATTTTTAAAACCTATATATAAACCCAATCTAAACCCACTTTTTTACGATGAACAATAAGACCAAAGTGGAACGATTTGTATTGTCCTTAATCCCCAATGATCAGGAAAAAAAAGTAGGCACATGCACTTCAACGACCTGTGAGACGCTTGACGGAAAAAAAGGAAACGCCTGTTGCCGGTTAGGCGGTGACTGTGTTTTGCTTAAAACTGAAGGATGTTCATTTTATTCATTACGTCCCATTAATTGCAGGACATTCCCCCGAAGTTCTGATGATCTTAAATTGGTAAGGAACTGCGGATATTCCTTTGAGAAATTATAAAGTCGGGTGAGTTAGACTCTCATTTCTATTCAATCCATAAGCAGTTTTTTTGGAAATAAGCTTAGCCATGTAGCCGCCATCATGAAAACTCTGGGAAGATCTGATCGGGTTGACTTGCCGGGCTTAGGCCTCCTCAACATCCACGCTAAAATCGATACAGGGGCATATACCAGCAGCCTTCATTGTTCCTGGGTAGGAATACAAGACAATCATCTGGTATTCGTTTTACTCGACGATGAGCATCCTGAATTTACAGGCATGAAATTCAAGTTTAAAAAATTCACTCAGCGCGAAATCAAAAATTCATTTGGTGAAGTGGAGCTTCGTTATGTCATTAAGACCACGGTAAAGATTTTTGATGAGGTTTTCAAAACAGAATTCACATTAAGTGATCGCGATAAACTTCGCTTTCCTGTATTGCTGGGAAGAAAAGTACTGCGTCATCGGTTTCTCATCGATGTAACAAAAAAAGATTTATCTTTCATGAGCAAACCCCAACGTGTATGAACATCGCCATTTTATCACGCGATCCTAAACTATATTCCACGAAGCGACTTAAGGAAGCAGGAGAAGAACGCGGGCACCATGTTGAAATTATCGACCACATGAAGTGTGTGCTGCTTATTGAAAAGAAAAATCCGATGGTGTGGTATAATGGCAAACGCCTGGATTATTTCGACGCGATCGTTCCGCGAATTGGTGCCTCGGTCACGTTTTATGGCGCAGCCGTTGTTCGTCAATTTGAAATGATGAAGGTCTTTACTGCCAATGAATCACAGGCTATTCTTCGCTCGCGCGACAAACTTCGAAGTTTACAAATTTTATCACGTGCAGGCCTCGATTTGCCGAAAACCATCTTTATGGACTACTCCAAAGATACCGAAGGTGTGATTGAGGCTGTAGGGGGTGCGCCCGTTGTCATTAAACTTCTTGAGGGAACACAAGGACTTGGTGTGGTGCTTGCCGAAAATAAAAAAGCCGCGCAGTCTGTTATTGAAGCCTTTCATGGAGTAAAGACGCGCATTATTGTTCAGGAATTTATTAAAGAAGCTAAAGGCGCAGACATTCGGGCATTTGTTGTGAACGGCGAGGTGGTGGGCGCCATGCGCAGGCAGGCAAGAGACGGTGAATTCCGGTCAAACCTGCATCGCGGCGGTCATGCGATGGTGATCAAGCTAAACCGGCATGAAAGGCATACTGCAATTGAAGCTGCAAAAAAGATGGGACTTGGTATTGCCGGTGTTGACATGCTACCTTCGGGACGCGGGCCGCTGATTATCGAAGTGAATTCATCGCCAGGACTTGAAGGAATTGAAGGCGCTACGAAAGCAAACATCGGAGACAAGATCATACAGTACCTCGAAGAAAATGCCAAAAGGAAAAAAATCCAAAAAGATAAAGTCAACGCGTAAGGGTATTGGTTCGCGTACTTCACGAAAGAGCCTCACCATTGCGGGTCAGGAAATACTTCCGGGGGAATCCAAAGAAATCATCATCAATATTGCGCGATTACCTTCACGCACACAAATCGACACACCGATTTATGTATATCGTGCGCCTGAAGATGGACCAACCCTCGCACTCACGGCGGGTATGCACGGCGATGAAATCAACGGCATGGAGATCGTACGAAGAATACTGGATCGCGGGTTTAACAAAGTAAAGCGAGGCAGCGTGGTATGCATGCCCATCATCAACATGTATGGGTTTCTTAATTACTCACGTGAAGTGCCGGACGGAAAAGATATTAACCGTTCTTTTCCAGGAAGCAAATCCGGATCCCTCGCCAGCCGTGTTGCCTATCACATGACGCACGATATTATTCCATTTATTGATTATGGAGTTGACTTTCATACCGGCGGGGCATCACGAACGAACTACCCACAGGTACGGTGTGTTATGCAAGATGCCGTGAATGCAGCACTGGCCGAAGCTTTTCATGCGCCCTTCACCATTGATGCCCCCTTCAGACCTAATTCCCTGCGCCTGACAGCTTCAAAAAAAAACAAACACATTATCGTTTACGAAGGAGGGGAATCTATGCGCTTTGATCAGCACGCCATAGAAGTCGGTGTTCAGGGAACATTGCGGCTGATGAAACATCTGAACATGATCGACCATGCTCCGGCAGCGAAGACAGAAAATAAAATTATCTGGAGTTCATCCTGGGCCAGGGCTCACACCGCCGGATTGTTCCAGCCTCTGATCTCCAGTGGAGACCTGATCCAAAAAGATCAGTTAGTGGGCACGCTGACCGATCCGTTTGGAGAATTCAAAGAAGAAATCCATGCGCCAGCCATGGGCTACGTAGTAGGGCTCAATAACAATCCGGTAGTCAATGCCGGAGATGCACTGCTTCACATCGGCATTGATAATTTCTGTAAGCTGGAGAGTGGCGGAGAGGAGTGATTATTTAAATTTCTAATTTCTCATTTCTAATTTCGAATGAGAAATCAGAAATGAGAAATGAGAAATCAGAAATTCGAAATGATTTAGAAATCCGGGCACGGAATAATTAATTTGTCTTTCGGTGGCTTACGCGGATCGCGAGTTGCCCATGAGTAGACCAGGCTAAATTCGTGCGCTCCGCCACTACCGGGACCGAGCTTGGAAATGGTGTAGTCATAACTATACCCAATGTTGATAATATCCCTGGGCCCTTTCTGTGTAAATCCGATAAGCATCACAATGGATTCGTTATTACTAAATCCATTGACAGTCTTGAAAGGTACACCGCGATACCAGGTTCCAATGATCAGGGGTTCAAACGTAAAGTACACACCCGCATCCATCTGATCAAACTGATCCTGATGACGATATTGAATTGTGGGGGCAATACTTCTTTCCGATTTTCTTGCATAAACTCCATTGCCAACAACACCAGGCTTAAAATAGAATTTAAGACCGGCATGCCCCGACAACTTCATGGGCAGTCTACTCACCTCTCCGATCAAAGATTGGTTGGGTTGGGTGATGTGATTCACGGCAAATCCAAGCCACGCACGATCAGTATAAAATAATCCGCCCGCACCGAAGTCGGGAAAAAATTTTGATTGCCCGGTACCCAATGCCTCCACAGAGGTTGGATTAACAACCTGACCTGTTGCCGGATCAAACTGATCACCAAAAGTGAGTTTGCTGAAATTGATGGAACGGTTATAAATCGCTGCCTGAAATCCCGGGCGAAACGATAACCCCTTTGTTATTTGCAAGTTGTACGCGTACTGAACAGCAAGGCTAAGTGACTGCAGTCCAAGAACACCTTCCTTATCCCGCGTAAGCAATGCCCCAACTCCGCTATTCTTATCTTCAATATAGAAATCTGCATAAGCCGAAACGGTCGTAAAATTTGCGTCGATGGCTGGCCATTGATTGCGATAATTCATGCCTACTCGCCCTTGTCCGGTTGATCCGGCGAAGGCAGGATTCAAATACGTTGGAGCTGCATAGAATTGAGAAAATTGAGGGTCCTGACCAGTTACAGGATAGGATCCAAAAAGTATAAACACCAAAGCAACCTGAAACGCGCGATACATCAACTTGGGGTATGTACTTTTTACCATCAAAGCAAATCTAAAACGTTTATCCGACATTTATAAAAATCGAAGCTGTAACCGGTCGTGCTTTTCGCTACTTAACGATATTTTTCGTGCAAAATGTATACTTTAGCGAAGTTTGGCGTTTAAAATTTTATAAAACCGACTTCGTCGACTAAGTTGTTCATCTAGAGGATTATTTCAAGAACAGGATTCGGATGGGATTGATCAAAAAATATTTAATAAGCTCCTTACTTATCATTGCTTCCTTGCCGGGATTAGCGCAGGAGCTGGCTCGCTATAACTGGTATTTCGGAAATTCGGCAGATGGTATCCGGTTCAACCGATCTACTGCTCAGCCTACTAAGGTTACCAACCAGGCCACTCCGTTTTCACCCGGACTTGGTGGAAGCGCTGTTGCTTCGGAGAACGCTACGGCAAATCTTCTGTTTTATACCGATGGTGCTCTTGTTTATGATGCTACGCATCGCATCATGCCATTAACCACAGGCCTTACCGGCAATACATTTGGAAATCAGCCTTCCGCCATCTGCGCAATTCCCGGCCAGCCCAATAAGTATTACATTTTTACCAACTCAGCAAATTTTACAGCCGGAGGTACAATCAGCAGACTGGTGATCGATATGAACCAGTTTGGAAATGCCGCCTTTCCATCTCCAGCTACAGGAAGTGGTGAAGGAACGGTGACTCCTGTACCGGGGTTAACCAATCGATCTGAAGGAATGATCATCGTTCCGCATTCCAATGGCACAGACTTTTGGTTGCTCACGCAACAAGTCAATTCACAAATCTATTCAGCAACCCTGATCAACGCTGCTACCTATACGAGCGGCACATTTACAACGACGAATACCTCGGGTTTAGGATTACCGATCACAGCAGCTAATCTTTCTTTTCAATCCGGTCTGAAAAAAATTGCTGTCTCTCCGCAAGATGCCAGTGTTGACGCACACATTTTAAATTTTGATGATGCAGCAGGTACATTTTCTTTTGATCGCTTCATTCTCAATTCCGGTTTACCTACCGCTACCAATCAATCCATCTATGATATCGAATGGAGTTTAACAGGACAGTTTCTTTACCTGTCCCGGCACGGTGAGCCTGGTATTAATGCCAGTGTGCTACAGTTCGATTATTCAAATACAACAACCACATTGGCTCCTGTGGTTTCAACACCCATATTCAGAAGTTACGGATTACAAATGGCACCTGATAGTGCCATCTACCATGTATATCAGACATCCTCGACAGGTCCCTTTCTTGTTGGGAAAATCACTCAGACAGATTCTGTTGCCAGTAAAGTAATTTATACACCCTCGCAGTTTGTTGCTACAGATTTTAATGGCAAACAATTTCCATCTTTCTTACCGAAGGCCAATGTTAATCTGGTCGTTGATTTTACTACCATCGGCACATGTCAAAATACACCCATCACTTTTTTTCCGGATGTAACTCCTGGGGCAGATAGTCTGAACTGGGCATTTGGTGATGCATCGGATACCACGGCATGGAGTCCGATTCACACCTATGAGCAAGCTCAAACATTTAACGTAACACTCACGGCTTTTTTTAAGGGCCAGACCCAGGCCGTGACAAAGCCGGTTGCCATTACTGCCTTTCCATTGCAATTGCAATTGGTACAGGATACAACGGCATGCAGGAGTGAATTTCCACCACCGCGCGGAACGTCCACCCCTACGCCCTTTACAGTAACTGTTAAAACAACCGGAGGTACTCCAACATCATTTGTTTGGTCAAACGGTGATACCGGTGCAACACTCAGCCCGGATTCAGCCGGCTATTATTACGTTGTTGTATCCGATGCTTCAGGATGTTCTGCCTATGCAGGCGTGAATGTCAAGGAATATGGTTTGCAGGATCAACGATCGAACGTCTGGTATTTTGGTAATCATGCCGGTATTGATTTTAACACCGGGGCACCGGTGGCCCTGAGTAATAGTGCTATGACTGCGCCCGCAGGGTGTTCCATCATTTGTGATCGGAACGGTAAAGCTATTTTTTATACCGATGGTGATAAGGTCTATAATAAAAATGATATTGAAATTGCCACCGGCATTGGGGGAAATAATCCTGCTTCCCAATCGGCTTTGATTGTACCCGTGCCTGGTGACGAAACATTGTATTACATTTTTACAACACAGGAAATTTCAGCAGGTCGCTATGAACTTCGCTATTCCCTCTTCGACCTTAAATTAAACAGCGGATTGGGTGCTGTTTCAAAACAAAATGTGCTTCTCTATTCTAAAAGTACAGAGCGTCTTACCGCAAACGCGACTTGGCTGATATCCCATGAATATGGAAACAATACATTTCGCTCCTATCCCATCACGGCACAGGGAATTGGCAGCCCGGTATTTTCAAGCATTGGTTCGGATCACAGTTTTAGTTCTGTTGAAAACGGAGAAGGATACATGAAACTCGGCCCAAGAAATAATCTTGCCGTTGCGCTTTCAACTCCAGGCACATCCAATCTCGTTGAACTTTTTCATTTAAATGATTCAACCGGAACATTAACCAATTACCGTAAGATTGATTTGAAACAACCGACAGGACAAGTGTATGGCGTAGAGTTTTCTCCGGGTGGCAACAAGTTATTTGCAACTGTCAAGGGATCACCATCGCCCTCTTTTGTATATGAATACTTTTTGGATTCGCTGGAGCATCCCTATCCAAGAAGAACCTCACCCTTATCGGTACCCTCGGAAGTGGGTGCTATACAAATTGCACCTGATGGACAAATTTATATGGCGATCAACGGGAGCAACGTTCTCGGCACGATAGCGGCAGATGACGACACCACAAGGGTAAGTAACATCAACGTCAGTGGGTTTACGCTTGCGGGTGGAACGACCAGCGCCCTCGGTCTTCCTAATTTTATTCAGCAAATTTCCAATGCAACAGGTGGACCGGGCTTTAGCTTTACGGGAGTTTGTGTAGGAACTCCCACCGAGTTTGTTGGAACGGCTACTGATGCCATTGACGAATTTCAATGGTTTTTTGGCGATGGAGGAAGTGATACGCAAGCTGCGCCCTCTCATACCTACGCAGCCGCAAATACCTATACGGTTTCGATGAACCTTACCAATCGATGTGGACTGGATACCACCTTGGTAAAACCTGTTACAATTTTTGCGCCTCCACCACGGCCTACGGTTGCACCCGCCACCGCACTTTGTAATGGACCGATTACCTTAGACGCCAATACGGGAAACTTACCCGGGTTAACTTATGACTGGAATACCGGCGATACAACAAAAACAGTTACCCTGAATGTTCCATCATTTATCACGGTGACCAATACCGATACCAATGGGTGCAGTTCTACTGCACAAAGTATCGTGGCCGATAATCGACCCCAGCTGGATCTGGGGCCTGACCTGACCATCTGCGAGGATAATTCCGTCACGGCGTTGGATGCTCTAAACCAGGGAAATACCTATGCGTGGACAGTTAATGGAGCGAGCCCTTCTGCAACACAGCAACGCGTGGTGGACGTAACAACACCAGGAATATTTACCTACCAGGTAGTCATTACAGATCCGGTCACAGGGTGCACATTAACCGAGGACAAAGTTTTTACGATCAACGTCTCTCCTTCATTCACCATGACAGGAATTAATCCGACGGGTTGTGGTCTTGCCAATGGACAAATCAGTTTGAATCTCAACACATCAACTCCCGCCGGAGGACCTTATTCTTTTTTCTTAACGGGACCAGGAGGGTTTAACGATCAGCGCCTTGACCAGACAGCACCAAACGTGATCACCTATAATAATCCAACCTACCCGATAGGTGCCGGTACCTATTCAGGTATTGTCTCTGATCAGATTTCGGGATGTACAATTTCACAATCAATTGGCTTAAGTGATGCCACGTATACTCCTACGGCTGCCCCTGCACTTCCCAATTGTGATCCGGTTTTTGTAAATGTTACATCGAACGCTCCGGCACCCAGTTTACCCTTAACCTATACCATTACCAATGGTGGAACAGGGGCCATCATCAACGGTACTTCTCCCACTGCTAACTTCCAAACTCCCGGATTGGCCGCTGGTACTTATGTAATCCAATTGAGAGATAATACCGGATGTATTTCAACTATTAATCAGACGATCACACCCAATACACCTGTTCCGGTGACGTTAACACCAAGTCTCTGCGGAAATCCAGCTACCATTACTGCTTCAACAACGGGTACAAGTCCAACATTCTCCTGGACGGGACCTGGAATTCCTGTAGGGTCTCCTGTTACTACAGCTACACTAAATATTCCTACTACGTTGTCTGGATCGCTAACTTATCAAGTTATTGTATCAGCAACAGGGCAATGTCCCAACACACAAAGTACGACTGTCAATGTAGAAACTCCGTTTACTCCAAACTTCTCGCAATCTGACCCGTGTGCCACATCGATTGTAGTCACCGCCACGCCTTCGGGCAATTACACCTACCGATGGTTTAAAGAAATTGGAGGAGTTGCCGTATTTCAACCTTCTTTGCTTGGACAACAAATTACGTTGCCACAATCTGAAGATGGAATTCGATATATGGTCTCATTGGTGAGCACAATCAATGGATGCGTACGATCATCTGTGTTAAAGGATGTTTCCGTTGTTGGCAACGTGACGGCGGCCGTTACAGCAACTCCAGCATGCGAAGATGATCAGCCGTTTATACTCACAGCGTCCACGAACAATCCAACGGGTGCTACCTACGCATGGTACTATAACAATTCATCCACGGCGCTTGCCGGAGCAACATCTGCCACACTATCAAGAACCGAGGCTGGGCGATATAAAGTGGAAATTTCAAAGACGATCTGCAAAGCCAGTGCGGAGATTCAAATTATTAAGGCTCCCCTCCCTGTAGGTGTGCTTCCTGATCGTGCTTTGATTTGTAATGATCCAGACAATCTCGATCCGGCGTCTTCCAAAGTTGATCTTGACCCAGGCTCATTTAGTCAATACAATTGGTTGAGGAATGACGTTGCGCTTGGGTATACGCAACAAGTTTATACCGCCACCGACGAAGGCATCTATAAAGTGGATATTACCAATTCCTTTGGATGCGTTGCCCCTGATCAAACCGAAGTTGTTGTGGATTGCATTCCGCGCATCGATGCACCTACTGCATTCCGGCCTTCCAGCAGTCAGGCTGCCAACAAAGAGTTCTCCATATTCACCTTCTTTATTACCGATCAATTCCAGGTATTTATTTATAATCGTTGGGGTGAATTGGTTTATCAATCCAATGACCGTCATTTCAAATGGAATGGAACAAGCACCACCGGCCAACCTGCGCAAAGCGGAACCTATGCGTATGTAGTCAAATACATCAGCGCATTCCGTCCTGAGAAAGGTGTTCAGGAAAAACGCGGTGGTGTAGTTCTTCTTCGTTAATTTTGCATAAGTACTCTAACAAATAAAAATTATGCAACTCATTAAATATAGCCTCGTACTTGTCGCATTAGCGCTTACCTCTTTTGCCCCTGCTTCGAAGGATCTTCTTAAAACTTCACTTACTGTGATTGTACGTGATGAAGTTGGTAATACCGTGGAAGGTGCCACCATTCAGCTCTTCGAAAAAGAGGATGATTATAAAGCTGAGAAAAATGCCGTAGCCAAAGAAGTGACCGATGAAAAAGGAACGGCCAAATTCAAAGACATGAAAGCCATTGCTTTTTATGTGTTGGTAAAAAAAGGAGATAAAGATAATATTGGCGGGGGCGAACAGATCGGCAAACTTGAAGAGGGAAAATTCAACAAAGTGACGGTCGTTATTCAGTAAGATTTTGGTTGATCGCAACGGACTTGTCTTCCAACTAAATTCTTACCAAACATCTTTTGCGGATGAAGAGGTTTTTATAAAACCATTCCTCCAGCTTCTAAAAGAAAAGAATTGTTTTGAGCGCACGCATTTGCCTGGACACATCACGGGATCATCCTGGATTGTTGATGAAAACCACGAACATGTTTTACTGGTGCACCATGTCAAACTGAATAAGTGGCTTCAGCCTGGTGGTCATGCCGATGGTGATGAAAATATATGGCGCGTAGCCTTACGAGAAGCTGAGGAGGAAACCGGGATAAAAAAAATCCATTCGTTGAATCAAACTATTTTTGATCTGGACATTCACTCCATCCCCGCAAGAAAAGAAATGCCAGAACATCTTCACTATGATATCCGATTTCTGCTGCAGTGCAGTCGCGATGAACAGCTTGTGGTGAGTGCGGAATCAAACGAGGTGAAATGGATTCGTATGACAGAACTCCATCACCTTACCCAGGAACGTTCTGTTCTTCGTATGATGGAAAAAGTGAACCTACTTTGAACTTATCAGCAACACGCCAAAAGCGATAATAACCAGCCAGAATTTATAGACGCTGATCGCTGGAATAATTACCCATTGAAGCTGCATGGCTACACACAATAATACAATGACAACCGCAATGGCTTTAAGAATGGATCGTGTTCGATTACTCATAATTCAAAAATTCTATCGCAATATGATTAATTGAAATGAAGGCTCCAAGCATATAGCACTGTCAGATCAATAATCAGCGAAGACGCCTGTTCTTGTCTGAGTTGTAATGAGGGCGCAGGTGTCCTACACCTGATTGCTATAGTAATCAGGTGTAGGACACCTTACACTAAATTTTTAGCTTTGCCTCATGGCTGAAATTGGAACCGATATTCAAAAAGCAATTCGTTTACTGCGACAGGGCGAACTCGTGGGCATACCCACTGAAACGGTTTATGGTCTTGCCGGAAATGCATTGGACAGTTCGGCGGTGACGCGAATATTTCGTGTCAAAGACAGACCCTCTTTTGACCCCTTAATTGTACACGTTCCTGATTTTAACAGTGTACAAAAGTACGCCAGCGATATTCCCCCTCAGGCAACATTGCTGGCAGAAAGATTTTGGCCCGGCCCCCTCACCCTGTTGTTAAAGCGAAAACCAATAATCGGAGACCTCGTTACATCAGGACTTGACACCGTAGGCTTGAGGTGTCCTCATCATAATCTTACACATGAACTACTGCAATCACTTGACTTTCCTCTGGCTGCACCGAGTGCCAACCCCTTTGGCTATGTTAGTCCAACAACAGCAGCTCATGTGAATGACCAACTTGGGAACAAAATTCAATACATTCTTGATGGTGGTGATTGTGATGTCGGCATTGAATCAACCATCATCGGTTTTGAAAAAGCAATGCCCATCGTTTACCGTACCGGGGGATTAAGTCTCGAGAAAATCGAAACGATTATTGGAAAAGTACAGTTACAAACACACTCCGCTTCCAATCCAAAAGCACCTGGACAATTATTAAGTCATTATGCACCGCAAAAGCAATTGGTTGTAGGAAAACTTGAGGAACTTCAAAAAACATATAGGACTGACTCGGTTGGAATTCTTTCCTTTCAAAAAGATACGGGTCAAAAACATCAACGGGTTCTTTCATCTTCGGGCAATCTGGAAGAAGCTGCCAGACACTTCTTTACTTTTTTGAGGGAACTTGACAAAATGCCTGTCGATCTGATACTTGCCGAGTTTGTACCCGATACAGGCCTGGGCCGTGCCATCAATGATCGGTTAAGGCGGGCATCAGCGTCCCGTTAGTTGGATTGCAAACCAATAGTGATTTCTCACTATATTAAACCCTTAATTTAAAACAAGGAATGAAAAAGGTTTTAATTCTAACCGGAGGGGGTGATTGCCCGGGACTAAATGCTGTCATTCGTGCAATCGCGAAGCGTGCAAGAAAAGAAAAAGACTGGGAAGTATATGGAAGCATCGAAGCTTTCAATGGGGTGTTGAATGACCCACAGGAAATTATAAAGCTTACAACCCAACGCACCGCAGGTATTCATATCAAAGGAGGCACAATTTTAAAGACAACCAATAAAGCAAATCCTGTAAAATTTCCCGTTACACAATCCGATGGTACTGTAAAGTTCTTTGATCGCTCTGATGAATTGGTGAAAAAACTCAAAGCATTGAATTTTGATGCCGTGATCAATATCGGTGGCGATGGCTCTCAGAAAATTTCAAAAGTGTTGCAAGACAAAGGTATTCCCATGATCGGTGTACCCAAAACCATCGATAATGATTTGTCGGCTACTGACATCACGTTTGGATTTCAGACTGCCGTACAAATCGCTACGGATAGTTTTGATAAACTTGTTACTACAGCAGAAAGTCATCATCGCGTGATGATCATGGAAGTGATGGGGCGGGATGCGGGCTGGATCGCATTGCATACAGCCATCGCCGGTGGTGCTGAAGTTTGTCTCATTCCGGAGATCCCCTATGATGTACACAAACTTGTAAAACGTATTGAACTTCGCTACAAAAAAGGAAGAGGCTTTGCCAACATTGTTATTTCTGAAGGAGCAAAACCATTGGACGGTACGATCACAGCATCATCCGGTTCACAAGGATCAGAACACGTACGCCTGGGTGGGGTTGCGTTTCAACTCTCAAAACAATTGCGTGATGCCGGATGCAAAGCTGAAATCAGGGAAACCGTATTGGGACACGTCCAACGCGGGGGTATACCGACTGCGTACGACAGGGTGCTGGCTTCTTTGTTTGGTATAAAGGCATTTGAACTTGTTTTGGAGAAGAAATTCGGACAAATGGTGGCTTTGAAAAACAATACAATTACTTCCGTTTCCTTTGAAGAAGCCACAAAAGACTACAATTTTGTTAATAAAGACTCTTACTTAGTGAAGGCCGCAAAGGGACTTGGAATTACCTTTGGAGACTAGCTGCAAGACAATAACTAACCTGACTGAAATCTCTCGAATGAAAACAATCAATGACATCAACTTCAAAGGGAAACGAGCACTGATTCGTGTTGACTTTAATGTACCTCTGGATAAGAGTTTTAATGTAACCGATGACAACCGGATCCGTGCCACGATTCCAACCCTTCAAAAAATTCTTAAGGATGGTGGAAGTTGTGTATTGATGTCGCACCTGGGCCGACCCAAAGAAGGTCCGGAAGAAAAATATTCGTTGAAGCATACCCTGAAGACTACAGAAAAGCTTTTAGGTACTTCGGTAAAATTTGTTTCCGATTGTATCAGTGATGAAGCCTTTCGTTTGTCTGGCTCACTGAAACCGGGCGAAGTTCTATTGCTTGAAAATCTTCGTTTTTATAAACAGGAAGAAAAAGGTGATTTGCCATTTGCTGAAAAACTTTCGAAGCACGGGGATATCTATGTCAACGATGCATTTGGCACAGCCCATCGCGCTCACGCCTCAACCACGATTGTAGCACAATTTATGAAAGAGAAATGTGCTGGTCTTGTGATGGCCGCGGAGCTGGACAATGCAAAAAAAGTTCTGGAAAAATCAGAAAAACCATTCACGGCGATCATGGGCGGTGCCAAGATTTCGGATAAGATTCTGATTATTGAAAAATTACTGGATAAAGTAAATCACCTGATTATCGGGGGAGGAATGGCGTACACGTTCTTTAAGGCGCTGGGAGGAAACATTGGAAAGTCGCTGGTGGAAGAAGATAAACTTGATCTTGCTAAAGAATTGATTCAAAAAGCAAAAGCAAAAGGTGTTGAACTGCATCTTCCGATGGATTCTGTGATTGCCGACAAGTTTGATGCGAATGCCAATACCGATATTGCCAACAACAACGCTATTAAAGCCGATTGGATGGGTCTGGATATCGGTCCGCAGGCATCCGCGGTATTCTCTAAAGTTGTGGAAGATTCTAAAACCATATTATGGAACGGGCCCATGGGTGTGTTTGAAATGGAGAAATTTGAAAAGGGGACAAAAGCTATTGCGGAGGCTGTTGTGCGCGCTACGCAAAAGGGAGCTTTTTCCCTCATTGGTGGTGGTGACTCAGCTGCCGCGGTAGCCAAATTTGGGTTTGATGAAAAAGTGAGTTATGTATCCACCGGTGGTGGTGCCTTATTGGAGTATTTTGAAGGGAAGGTACTGCCTGGCGTAAAAGCACTTGAGTAAGTAAAGTTTAGTTGTATATGGTAAAGTATACCCTCATCATTTTATTGTTGCTGCTAACGGCCTCCTGTTCGTTTGAAACGATTTATAAAATGCAGCTCCGCAGAAAACCAAGTCCGTATGAACAACTTGAATTTGCCGACATGGCAAAACTTTACTTGGGTAAGGATAAAACAAGTGTAGGTAGCATTGAAGGTATTTATTCTGTTTCGAGCCTCGTCACAAAAAAAGGAAAGGGAATGTTATCATCGACCGAAAAAGAAAAAACGATAGAGCGGAAAGAAAACTATTCCACCGTTGCCGTCATTCACGATAACCAAAATCCCAATCGTGATTTCATGGAAATTCCATTGGATAAAGATTATCTCCCCTCCTATTCAGTTCGCGGGGAGTTTACCGGGCTTACGGAAGGGAACGTAATGGTGTATAAACAACTCGAATCCAGGGGCAGAGAAACGTCCTACACATTTACGTATGACCAATCACGTGACATCCTGGAGGGGATACGTACCGAAAATGAGGGAAATTTTACGTACACCTACAAGCTTACCTACCTGAAGCTTTTCCCTAAAGTGGGAACTGAGGCTAAAAAGAAGTTATAGTGAACTTTATATAAAAGATTCCCTCATGGAGGTTAAAAAATACATTTTAAAAATCCAGTTCAGACAAATCAAACGGGCATTTTGATGATGGTCCTGACTGTGGAATGAACTCCAAATTAAAAGTAAATTACGTCACGCAAACGATTGCAATTTTTCAATACACATTTTTTTGGAGTTACTCCGCAATAAGAATTCAAAAAATGAAACTACATTTCGTAAATCAGTGGGATCACACCTTAAAACAGCACTGGCTATTCAATGGTTGTTGTTGAAAATCTTTCACAAGCGCTTGTTGATTCATCGCCGGATGCCATTGTCGTGACCAACGTCACGGGTCAAATAGTCTTTACGAACAAACAGGTTGAGCGACTTTTTGGCCACGAGATGGAAACCATCTTAGGTCGCAATATTGATGTTCTGCTTCCCAATTTCGTCAATGAAAAACACCGGGCAAGCCTTTACTCACAATCGAAGTTAAAAGCCAATAACATAATTAAGGAGCATGTTGCCAAACACAAAAACAATGAACTGTTTTTTGTGGATGTGAGCCTGAGCCCGATCGAAAATGATTCCAAGATTGCTATTTTTATTCGGGCTATTGACGATCGCAAGCAAATTCAGAATCAATTAAAAGTAAGCGAACAGCAATTCCGTGGGGCCTTTGAATATTCTGCCATCGGAATGGCTTTGTTGTCTACGGAAGGAAAGTGGCTCAAAGTGAATTGGAAGGTATGCGATATTCTTGGCTACGAAGAAGAAGAACTTTTACACAAGAGCTTTCTGGATTTTACTCATCCCGAAGACCTTGCACTGGATTTGAACTATACCAACGAACTATTGCGAGGTCAGAGTGATGCCTACCAGATGGAAAAACGATACATTCACAAAGATGGATCTATCATTTGGGCAATACTTTCAGTATCGCTCGTGCGAAGCAGTGAAGGAATACCCCTGCATTTTGTCGCACAAATACAGAATATAACAAAACGAAAGATCGTAGAGGAAAAACTTAAACAGGTAAATCAGGAACTTACTGCTATTTTTGACTCTGCTACACAAGTCGCCATCATACGGACCGATCCGGCTGGACTGATCACCCACTTTAGCAATGGCGCTGAAATACTATCCGGTTATTCGGCATCTGAAATCGAATATTTGAACACGCCAGCAATACTTCACCTTGAAGAAGAAGTGGAGAAAAGGAGTGTCGAGCTCACCCGACAATTTGGAAGGACAATAAAAGGGTTAGATGTTTTTACTGAGTTTGCCAAGCAAGGTAAACATGAATCACGTACGTGGACCTATATGCGCAAGGATGGTTCTACGTTTCCTGTGCAATTGTCGGTAACGGCTATCCTCGGTGATAACAATACCATAACCGGATTTCTCGGTATTGCCACGGATATTACAGAACAGGTTAAAAATCAAAAAACGCTTGAAGAGTCAAAGGGAGAGTTAGAAGTTCTTTCAGAACGCCTTGGCAAGCAGAACGAGCAGCTGTTGAATTTTGCCCACATTACATCGCACAATCTTCGTTCACCCGCCAGCAATCTTAGTTCACTGCTATTTCTCTATCGCCAGGAAGAAGACCAGGAACGTAAAGAAGTACTCTTCGAAAAATTTGAAACCGTAATTCACCATCTCAGCACGACCCTCAATGAATTGGTGGAGGCCTTAAAAATACAGGAGGGAACGAAAAAGCAGACAGAGCAAATTTCCTTTGAAGTGATATTGAAAAAAATACAGGCGATCATTTCGGGACAAATTTTACAATCCAATTCCATTATCTCAACAAACTTTGAAGTCACCGATATTGTATACAACAAAGCATACCTTGAAAGCATTTTTTTAAATCTGCTCACCAACGCGATTAAGTACTCTTCACCAAAACGAAGACCAAGAGTTCATGTTGAAACAAAAATGATCAATGGCGAACTCATTCTTTCCTTTCGGGACAATGGACTGGGCATTGATCTTGAGAAAAACGCCAATAAGATATTTGGTTTTCATAAAACATTTCACCGTCATGCAGAAGCAAAGGGAGTGGGATTATTTTTAACGAAGACGCAAGTAGAAGCCATGGGTGGGAAAATATCGATTGAAAGTGAAGTCGATAAAGGAACACGATTCATTATAAATTTTAGCTCTGCATCATGACTAAGTCCTCCATCATTTGCATCATTGACGACGATGCTATTTATCAGTTTACGATCACACGCACGTTAGAAATACAAAACGCCGCTGAAAAAGTAATCACATTCTCGGATGGCGAAACCGCTTTTCAGTTTATTCTCGATCATGTTGGTAAACCCTGCGAACTGCCTGATGTGATTTTTCTCGACATCAATATGCCTATTATGGATGGATGGCAGTTTCTGGATGCGTACAACAAAATCAAAGCAACCATTGACAAGAACATCACCATTTACCTTGTTACTTCGTCCATCGATCCCGCAGATGTAGATCGGGCCAAAGGCATGAATAGCATCACAAAATACCTCACCAAACCCATTAAGCCGGAAGCGCTCAGGGACCTTATCGAGCACAGCCAGAACTGAAATTATGCATGACGAATAATTTTCGTATCTTTGCACCTTATTCCTCCGAATTCCCGTGAAAAGTCGCCTTCCAGCGCTGCGTTGAGCCAAGAGGCGTCTATTAAGCACAGGACGTATCTGTGCAATTCATTAAAATTTTAACATGTCATTCGAAAAATTAAATCTCATTGAGCCGATTTTGCGCGCTCTGAAAACTGAAGGCTATACCACGCCTACTCCCATCCAGGAACAAGCTATTCCTGTGTTACTTGAACGCAAGGACTTACTAGGCTGTGCACAAACAGGCACGGGCAAAACAGCTGCTTTTGCCATTCCCATTTTACAACTGCTTCACCAGGATGAACTTTACAAAAAAGGTCCTGATGGCATCAAAACGTTAATCCTTACGCCTACCCGTGAGTTGGCTATCCAAATTGGCGAAAGCTTTGCATCGTATGGAAAGCATTTACGTTTAAAACACACTGTAATTTTTGGTGGTGTATCACAACATGCTCAAACTCAGGCACTGCGTGCCGGTGTTGATATCCTTATCGCTACACCAGGTCGGTTGCTTGATCTTATGAACCAACGTTTCATCCGTCTCGACAACATCAAAATGTTTGTACTCGATGAAGCAGACCGTATGCTCGACATGGGATTTATCCATGATGTGAAAAAGGTGATTGCCAAATTGCCTACAAAAAGACAAACACTGTTTTTCTCTGCAACAATGCCAAAAGAAATTGCTTCCCTGGCAGATACCATCCTAACAAACCCGGTCCGCGTTGAAGTAACTCCTGTTTCATCAACTGCAAACACGATTCAACAATTGGTTTACTTTGTTGAAAAACAAGACAAGAAAAAATTACTATTGCATATCCTGAAGGATCGTTCGATTGTAACTGCTCTTGTCTTTACACGCACAAAGCACGGCGCTGATAAAGTAACAAAAGATCTGAACCAGGCAGGAGTCTCTGCTGAAGCGATTCATGGAAACAAATCACAAAATGCACGTCAACGCGCACTGAGTAATTTCAAATCGAAGCAAACCCGTGTTTTAGTTGCTACGGATATTGCCGCTCGTGGTATTGACGTTGACCAACTTTCACATGTGATCAACTTTGAATTGCCGAATGTACCCGAAACCTATGTTCACCGCATTGGAAGAACAGGTCGCGCTGGGGCAAGCGGGATTTCGTTATCGTTCTGCGATTCTGAAGAAAAAGAATTCCTGCGTGATATTCACAAGCTGATTGGGAAAACAGTTCCTGTAGCTGACGAGAATCCTTATGCTATGACAAACACCGATTTGAGTCAAGGTTCATCAGCACCACGTAAGAGTGCATCGGGAAGAAACGGGAATGCACAACGCAGAAGCGGAAATTCACAAGGAAGAGGTGGATATTCTCAGTCAAGAAATGGAAATTCTCAACCCAGGACTGCAAACGCACAACCCAGGAACGGAAATTCTCAGGCGAGAAGCGAAAACACGTCATCTAGAAACGGAAACGAAAATCGTCCGGCACGTTCGGCACGTCCAGCTCGTCCTGAACGCACCTACAACAACCGCTGGAGCGACAGCGCCGGACGCGATAACAATTATTAAGTCAGGAAGTTAGAAAGACCGAAAGTCAGAAAGACCGAAGTCCGGAGTCCGACGACAAAAAAGTCCGGAAGCAAATGCTTCCGGACTTTTTTATTTTTCCTCCGACGTCGGACTTCCGTCTTTCGGACTTTAATCCACCAAACTGTGCACCACCAATCCGCTGCGAAGCTTCGGTTCAAACCATGTTGTCTTTGGCGGCATGATTTTGCCACTGTCTGCAATATCAATCAACTGCTTCATTGAAACGGGATAGAGTGCAAAAGCAGCCTTCATCTCGCCATTGTTCACTCTGCGTTCAAGCTCCTTTAGTCCACGCATTCCTCCAACAAACTCGATGCGTTTGTCTGTGCGTAGATCTTGGATATTCAACAACGGTTTTAAAACTTGTTCGGAAAGGATTGTTACATCCAACACACCAATAGGATCAGCATCGTTAAATGTTCCTGCTTTTGCTTTAAGGCAATACCACTCACCATCGATGAACAATCCAAACTCATGTAGCTGCGCAGGCCGGTAAGGTGACTTTCCTTTTTTATCAACAGTAAATGAAGTTTGTAAATCATTCAAAAATGTCTCTGGCGTATGGCCGTTCAAATCCTTTACCACGCGATTGTAATCCATGATGGCAAGTTGATTATCAGGAAAATGCACGGCAAGAAAATAGTTGTACTCTTCATTGCCTGTATGCTTCCTATTTTCATTCTTCAAATCATGACCCACCAACGCTGCCGCAGCGGTGCGATGATGTCCATCAGCAACATAAGTCGCAGGCATTTTTTGGAATACATCAATGATTGATTTAACCTGAACTGCATTCTTTACCACCCAGAAGTTGTGCTGAATGCCGTCATCTGTTTTAAATGAGTATTCTGCTTTGTCCTTCTTTATGGTCTCAACAATGATGTCAAGCTGTTTATTCGCAGGGTATGCAAAGAATACCGGCTCCGCATTCATCATCGAAACGCGTACGTGGTTCTTCCTGTCATTTTCTTTGTCGGGACGAGTTAGTTCATGCTTCTTGATATGGCCATCCATATAATCCTGAACCGAAGCAGAAGCTACAATGCCATTTTGCGATCTGCCATCCATGATTAATTCATAGATATAAAGACATTCCTCTTTGTCCTGAAAAAATATTCCATCCTTCATTAACTTTTGAAAGTTGATTTTACCAGCCTCATACACGGCAGGACTATAATGATCAACCTCTTGTGCGAGCGTGATCTCAGGCTTCACCACATTTAGAAATGAGTAAGGATTTCCCTTTGCCTCCTCCCGGGCTTCGTCAGAATCCAACACATCGTAGGGACGAGACGCAACTTGCTTCACTTTATCGGCAACAGGACGAAGGCCTTTGAATGCTTTTATTTTCATGGGGGAAAATAGTCTTTAGTATTGAGTCAATAGTATTGAGATGGGGTAAAGGTGTCCGACGCCTTTTCACTTTAGCTAAAAGGTGTCGGACACCTAATCTATCACCTTGCACTATCTCGGAGGAAGAACGCGGGCAAGAATAACGCCCTCGATCGTTTTAATTTTTGCGATTTGTGATTCCTTTACATCACCATCGATATCAATAATGTTGTAAGCAATCTCTCCACGATTCTGGTTGAGCATGTCTGCAATGTTCAGATTTTGTTCAGCCAAAACCGATGTGATCTTTCCTACCATGGCAGGTACGTTACTATTCGCAATGATGATCCGTGCTCCGTTGTTTCGTGGCATATCCGCTGTAGGGAAATTGACTGAGTTCTTGATATTTCCGTTCTCCAGAAAGTTCTTGAGTTGGTCAACGGCCATCATCGCACAATTTGTTTCTGATTCCGGTGTTGAAGCTCCGAGATGGGGGACCGTTATAATCTTGTCATTGCCCAATTGATCCTCCTCCGGAAAATCTGTGACAAAACATGAAACCTTTCCGCTATCCAACGCAGCAAATAAATCAGGTTTGTTCACCAGACCTTCGCGCGCAAAGTTCAGAATGCGCACACCATCTTTCATGATGGCAAACTTCGATTTATCGATAAAGCCTTTGGTCGTATCCATCAGCGGAACGTGCATTGTAATATAATCTGAGTCGGCGAGGAGTGCATCGAGGCTTCTTGCCTTCTCTACATTTTTAGACAACTGCCACGCCACATCAATGGAAATGAATGGATCGAATCCAATCACACGCATACCAAGACTTTCAGCAGCATTTGCCACCAGCATGCCGATAGCTCCCAGGCCAATCACGCCCAGGGTTTTGCCCATCAGTTCGGGACCAATAAAACTTGACTTCCCTTTTTCGACAAGCTTGGGCACTTCATCACCTTTGCCTTTCAGCGACTGTGACCATGCAATGCCATGATAAATTTTACGCGATGACAGCAACATGCCTGCCAACACGAGTTCTTTTACAGCATTAGCATTTGCTCCGGGTGTATTAAATACTACAATACCGAGATCGGTACATTTTTTTAAAGGAATGTTGTTTACCCCTGCACCTGCCCTGGCTATGGCTTTAACACTTTCAGGAAACACATGCTCGTGCAAGGAGAAACTGCGTAAAAGCAATGCGTCCGGATTTTTAAACTCGGATGCCACTTCATAGCGGTCGATGGGAAAACGTTTTAATCCTTCTGCAGCTATCTTATCGATAGTCTGAATTTTAAAATTTGGGGTTGCCATGGGGATTTATGCGTTTGCTTTTTCGAATTCTTTCATGAAACTCACAAGGGCTTCAACGCCCTCAAAAGGCATTGCATTGTACAGGCTGGCACGCATACCTCCCACTGACCGGTGTCCTTTCAGTTGTTTCAATCCTTTTTTACTCGCTTCGGAGATAAACTTATTATCGATTTCCTCATTTCCTGTTACGAAAGGAATGTTCATGATTGATCTTGACGTTTTCTCAACGGTTCCTTTAAACATTTTAGATTGATCCAGGAAGTCATACAGATGATTTGCCTTCTTTTTGTTGCTTTTTTCCATTTCAGCAACGCCGCCATTCTTGAGCATCCATTCGAATACAAGTCCTGCCATGTAAATGGTATAGCATGGAGGTGTGTTGTACATCGAGTCTTCATCAGCATGTATCTTATAATTCAGCATGGTAGGCGTAAAATCAAGAGCCTTTCCCAACAGATCTTCACGAATAATTACAATAGTAAGACCAGCGGGACCAATATTCTTTTGTGCACCTGCGTAGATCAGTCCGAATTTAGATACATCGTAGTGTTTTGATAAAATATCAGAAGACATATCTCCTACCAGCGTTACATTTCCTGTATCGGGTAAGGAAGGGTAACATGTTCCGTAGATGGTATTATTGGTAGTGATGTGTGCAAAGTCTGCGCTTGCATCAAACATATCCTTGCTGAGTTTTGGAATATGGTTGAAGTTGGATGGCTCGGATGTAGCCACAACGTTTACTTTTCCGTAACGCTTTGCCTCAGAGATTGCTTTCTTAGACCAGGCACCCGTATTGACATAATCTGCTTTCTTCGCCGCCGAAAATAAATTCAATGGCACCATGGCAAACTGAGTAGATGCCCCTCCCTGCAAGAAAAGAACCTTGTAGTTTGCGGGTATACCCATCAACGTACGCAGGTTATTCTGGGCATTTTCATGAATGGACATATACTCCTTGCCGCGATGGCTCATTTCCATCACCGACATGCCTGAACCTTGCCAGTCGATCAACTCGCTTTGGGCTTTTTGTAAAACTTCAAGAGGGAGTACTGCAGGTCCTGCAGAGAAATTAAAAACTCTACTCATAATCGCATTTTGGGGTTAGTGGTTTTTGAGGAAGCGAAGATGATAGTATTTCATGAAACACCCAAGATCGATCTACTAATTTTATAGAGTATTCTTATCGGTGGTCGGCGTAGGTATTTATTTGGATCGCATTCTGTAATTGCCTGTATTCCACAGCCGAAAGTGGTTGATTTTTAAGGGTTTCCAAACTATCATTCAGTTGGTTCATTGTGCGCATGCCTACAACGACAGAAGTAACTGCCAAATGGTCTAAAACAAACCTTAAGGCAACATCAGAAGTTAATCTTTTGTTATTGGCCACAAGCTTTACAACTCTGACTGCCTCTGCAACCTCCTTTTCAGAATAATTTAAGTAGGATTTCGGGGGTTTATTGGCTAAAAGTCCGCCGCCAAGGCTGCCACGAACCAATACACCTATATCATGTTCATGCAATAATTCCAGGCAAGCTTCCTCAGGTCTTCGGTCAAGTAAACTGTATTGCATCATGACACTCACGATGTTGGAACGTTTTACATATTCACGGATTACATTCGGGCGAATGGACGAGATTCCGTAATGCCGAATCTTCCCCAGTTGTTTCAGCGTTTCGAAGGCTTCGATGGTGTCATCGATAGGGTCGTTGATCGTTCCACCGTGCAATTGATACAAGTCGATATAATCAGTCTGCAGACGTTGCAAACTTTCATCGATGGATTTTAAGATGTGCGCTTTCGAGGGTTTCCAATCCAACCCACCGCCGTCGGCTTTCCAAACGTTACCAACTTTGGTAGCGATGATTACTTTATCTCTCCTGTCTTTAAAAGCCCGGCCAACTGTAATTTCATTGAATCCTTTTTGATAAATATCGGCGGTATCGAAATAATTAATTCCATTTGCCACTGCTTCATGGAGCAATTGGGAGTTTTCAATATGATCCGTTCCCAACGACATACAGCCAAAGCTGATTTCGCTGATTTGAAGATCGGATTTGCCCAAGATTCTATAGTCCATAAATTAGAATAAATGCAAAATTCAGGATAAAAGTAATGAAGCGTTTTTCTATATTGATAAAAATTTACCATGAACGTCTCTCTCTACAATGAGATTTTCAAAATATTTACCCCCGGTAAAATAATCGCCGGCGCCTCCCATCCTATCCTTCAGAATCTAAATCATCCATTTTTTAAGAAATTGATCCACGTTACAGATCAATCCGTCCTCATTGTCAATCATTCCACTTTTACGTATGAGTATGTTAGTGAAAGCATTCTGAACCTCACTGGCCACCCATCATCTGAATTCATAACAAAAGGCCTTAACTTTGGGTTCAGTCTCATGCACGCGGATGATGTTCATGACCTTCAAACCATCGTCTTTCCCGAATATAGCAGGTGCCTAAGTGAGTTGAGTTATGATCAGAAATCCCGGTTTAAACTTTCCTATACATACCGCTTACAAAAAGCAATGGGAAACTTTGTCCAGGTCTTGCAGCAATCTATTCCATTAAGCTTTGAAAACGGAAAAGCATTACTTGGACTGGTGGTAGCTATCGATATTTCAGCATTTAAGAAAGATAATCAGGTTTCTTACCGCAATGTCTTGTTTCAGGAAGATGGAACACCGGCGGTACTCTCACAAAGCCGTTGTAATTCCGATCCTTTCTCCTTGCGTGAACTTGAGATATTACAGACTACTGCCAATGGTCTTTCTGAGAAACAAATTGCGGATACGCTTTCACTCAGCATTCATACCATTAAAACTCACAGGAAAAACATGCTGAAAAAAGCGGGGGTAAAGAATGCTGCGGAGCTGGTACGGTACGGGATGGCTAACCTATTGATATAAATCATGACCACAAACGGTTATCCGGAAGAATTTAAAGCCTTTAATCCGGGATTTATTCTTCCCGAGGCAAATCATCCTTTGCTGAGCACTTTTCATCATTCAATCTTTCAGAAAATAATCCGCTTTTCGGACCAGGCCATTTTTATCATTAATCACTCTAACTTCGAATACGTTTACATCAGTGGTCACGTAAAAGAAGTAATGGGATATTCTAAAGAAGAATTTATTTCCGGAGGCGGCTCCTTTGCTGCAAGTACATTACATCCTGATGACGCTATCTCGATGCAACGCGATGTTTTTCCCTCTTACTTTCAAACACTGGCGATGCTCGATGCTGAAAACCAGGCTCGGTTAAAATTAGCGTATACCTATCGGATGAAACAGCCCGATGGCTCATACAAAAACATCTTGCAACAAAACATTGCATTAACCATGGAAGCAACGCGCGTTATCCTCGGTTTAGCCATTGTGATGGATATTACTGCATTTAAAAAGGACACGACTGTTTATTTTAAGAACTCATTGATTGGAGATAAGGAAAAGACACGTTCACAATATCCTTTCCGCACTTCAAATATCATATTCACCAGCAGCGAATTGAAAGTCCTCGCTCTTACTGCTGACGGACACCCGGAAAAGCAAATCGCAGATACTCTTTCGATCAGCATAAATACCGTCAAAACTCACCGCAAGAACATGCTGAAAAAAGCAAGTGTTAAAAATGCCGCAGAATTAGTTCGGTTTGGAATGGCTAACCTATTGATATAATGTCATGAGTGGATTTGAAGAAAAATATCCGGAGATCCACAAAATATTCAGTCCGGGCTATGTCATTAAGGACATCAGGCATCCGGTAATCGACAAACTGAATCATCCTCTTTTTATAAAGATAATCCGCTATACCGATCAGGTCATCTTTATCATCAATCACACAACGTTTACCTACGAGTATATCAGTGACAATGTGATGGCTGTGTACGGACGAACTCCTAAGGACCTCAATCTTGCTTCGATGGCAGATTCATATCACCCTGATGATTTTCCGGCATTGCAAAGCAAGGTGTTCCCCGCTTACCTTAAGTGCTTTAGTTCGCTTTCTCCCGAAGATCAACTGCGGATGATACTACAATACAATTATCGTGTTCGCCATATCCGGGGACATTATATGCAAATCCATCAGAAGAACATTCCACTGACGGTTGAGCGTGGCAAGGTCATTTTGGGAATGGCCATTTGTACAGACGTCAGCGCATACAAAAAAGATAACAACATCTATTTCAGGAATACCGTGGTCCGTGATTCCGGCGAAAAAATTGAATTGGAAAATAATATGAACGATATTGTTACTTCTGTTCTGACACCCCGTGAAGTGGAGATTTTATCACTCACGGCTTCGGGTTTTTCTGAAAAGCAGATTGCCGATCAGCTTTTCCTGAGTATTCACACAATAAAAACGCATCGCAAAAATATGGTTAAAAAAGCGGGAGTGAAAAATGCAGCTGAGTTGGTGAGGTTTGGTATAGCCAATTTTATCATTTAGTTATGAATCAGAAAAAGACCATTTTACCACTCGAACAGGCACTGAACAAATGGCGCAATGTCAAGAATGCAAAACTTGACCCGCAGATCCTGGAACTATTTCAGTCAGGATTTTTTAAACAATACCAGTTATTCACTGAACAAATCGTTGTTGTTCTCGATCATCGGACGATGAAATACCTCTATATCAGTGAAAATTTTGCAACCCTTACTGGATATTCCATGGAGCGACTCTACCAGGATGGGATCAACTATGTCATGGGATATTTTCACCCGGATGATTTTACTCACTTTGAGAACATTACCAATGCATTACTCGCCACACTTCGTCAATTACCTGCCAATGAAATTCTTCAATGCCGGCTTTCTTATGATTATCGTATACGTTACGCCAATGGTGTCTATCACCGCTGGTTGCAGCATAACATTCCCCTGACATTAGATGAAAACAATAACATTGTTCATGGGATCGTTGTCATTTCTGAGATCGACATGTACAAAAGAGATAATACGTGCTATTATAATGTAGTACATTATAAAGAGGATGGCTCACGGACCGTGCTGTTGGAGGCTAATGAAAATCACACAATACTTCCCTCAATCACCCAACGTGAAAAGGAAATCCTGGTATTCACAGCCGATGGCCTGACCGAATCTACCATCGCTCAAAAAATGGGCATCAGCATACAAACGGTAAAAACCCACCGCAAGAACCTGTTCCGGAAAACGGGCGTCAAAAATTCCATGGAACTCGTCCGGTTCGCTATGGCTAATCTGATCATTTAATAACCCGGATCGCTTTCGATGCACAATATCACTCTAAAGAGGGATTGCCGCTGAGGTGATCATTGATCAACTTCAAAGAAAAATTTATTATGAAGAAGAATTACCCAATCCTTCTCCCCACGTTGCTATTTTTTATTCTCGCCAACGTGGCGGAGGCACAAACTGTACGAAGAGTCAATAATAATGATGGTATTACAGGCACGAACGTGTACACCACGATACAAGCTGCTCATGATGCGGCTGTAAATGGCGATATTATTTTAGTGGAACCATCAACTAGTCAATATGGTGATTTAAACTGCTCTAAGAGTTTAAAGATTTATGGTAATGGTTATTGGCTGGACATGAATGGAACTAATATTAAAGCTAATAATTTATCTTCAAAGCTGGGTTCCGTGTACTTCATTCCAGGTAGTAGCGGAGCCGAAATTTCAGGATGTGAGACAATGCAAATTCGTGTTTACGCAGTAAGCAACATAAAAATTAATAGAAATAAATCATTAATATATTTCGGAAGCTATTATAATTACTATATATCCATTAACGCCTTGTATACCCCTACAGGCGGTCAAACCCAGTATGCGAATGTAAACAACATTACTATTTCCGAAAATTTCGGATACCAAATCAGCATTTCAGGTTCATCCTTTTCAAATACCGACTACACTATAAATAATGTCTCCGTTAGTAACAATGCCCTGGGAGGACTTTATGCTCTAGATATTAAAAATTACATAGCTGGTGTTAGTGTTAAACATAACACTATTACATCCAGCTCGATAAAACTTGAAAATTCCGTATTCGAGAACAACATTATCGTATCTAACTCAACAGGAGCGTTTGACACTACAGAACCCTTAAACGGTGAATTCACTGCAAAAAATTCTTCTTTAAACTATAATGTTGCTTCTGCTAATATTTTTCCAGTTGGAGTAGGTACGGGAAATCAAAATAGCATTAACCTTTCGCTCCATTTTGTCGCTCCACTATCCAACATGAGTGACGATTTCAAACTCAAGCTGAGAGATGAGTCGTCATTAAAAACAGCTGGTTCAGGTGGCACAGAAGTTGGGATGTTTGGTGGTGCTATTCCGTATGTGATATCGGGTATTCCTGCTATTCCTTCCATTACCAACCTTAAAACAACAGGTACTGGCAGCAACACAGTTCCCATCACGGTCACCTTCAGCGCCAAATCCAATAATTGATTTTTTTATGAGGAAGAGACTGCTCTTTTGCGTGTGGGCATTTATCTCTCACACCGTGCTTAGTCAAACTATCAATAAAGCCGAGTATTTCATTGATACAGATCCCGGCGCAGGCAACGGTCAGAATGTGACTTTTACTTCTTCGATTTCATTGAATGATATTAGCTTTCAAGTACCTATTCCATCATTAACCGATGGCTTTCACTATTTGTTCTTTCGCGTGAGAGATAGTAATAATAAATGGAGCTCCACTGAATTCCGTACTATTTTTAAATCGTCTTTGCCCTCTTCTGGCTCACTAACTGATGTTATTGGAGCTGAATATTTCATTGATATAGATCCAGGAATTAATGCAGGAACAAATATTCCTATTACTTCAGGTAACATCCTGGAGCCATATACTTTCGAAATCCCTGTAACTTCACTATCCAATGGCTTTCATTATCTCTTCACCCGGGTGAAAGATGCCAATGGAAAATGGAGTCCTGCAGAGCAAAGGATCTTTCTGAAAGAAACACTATCAGCTTTGCCCCCAATTCCCAATATTACAAGGGTAGAATACTATATAGATTCAGATCCTGGATTTGGAAATGCTGCAGCAGTTCCATTTACCCCGGCTGCTTCCCTTCACGATCAGGTTTTTATTCTTGATCTATCATCTTTATCACAAGGAAGTCATAAACTCTTTATACGTGCCAAAGATGCCAATAATGTATGGAGCCTTGTGCATGTGGAAACAATTTCCATGTGTAACTTTCCCGGTACCGTACTAAATACAGCCACGACCATCAGCACGGGCAGCATCACTGCCACATGGGCACCTGTATCTGGCGCTACCGGCTATCGTCTGGATGTTTCTAAGGATAATTTTGCAACGTTTGTTTCCGGTTATAATAACAAAACAATTACTGGCACCTCCGAAGTTATTAACTCGCTCACGTCTGGCACTTCCTATCAAATGCGCGTCAGGGCAGCAGGCACCTGTGTATCCATTAATTCTAATTTAATAACAGCAACTACGCTTTTACCGGCTCCAATCTTAAACGGTGCAACAGAGGTCACCTCTTCTTCATTTAAAATTACATGGAGTGCTGTTGCCGCGGCAACAGGTTATCGGCTGGATGTTTCTAAGGATAATTTTGCAACGTTTGTTTCTGGTTATGAGAACAAGCCAATTTCTACTACTTCAGAAACGGTTATAGGATTGTTGGGCGCTACTACTTATCAATACCGGGTGCGATCAGAGAATGCCGTGAGCCTCTCCCTCAACTCGTCAGCACTTTCAATGACCACGCGGCCTGCACCACCGGTAGCCATGGCAGCCGAAACGGTTACCAATACCCAATTCATTGCCAAATGGAATGCTTCAAACGGCGCTTCGAGCTACCGTCTGTCTGTCTCAGCTGACCAATTTCAGACTTTTGTTACGGGCTATAACAACAAGCAGGTTAGTACAACTTCTGAAATCGTTACAGGCCTAACATCGGGCATGACTTATCAGTACAAAGTCAGCGCAGTAAATAGCTCAGGTACATCGGAGTATTCGAACATCATTGAATTGACAACTGCGCTGAAAGCAGGCCAGGTTATTACCTTCAACGCCTTACTGGACAGAACCCTTGATAATTCTTCCTTTACGCTCATTGCCACTTCCAATTCCGGTTTACCCGTTCGGTACACTTCTCCTTCCGATAAAATTTCAATTTCAGGAAATACAGTATCATTATTAAAAGCGGGAAGAACAACGATAAAGGCCAATCAGGAGGGTAATGAGAATTTCAATGCTGCAACAGAAGTAGAACGCTCATTTTGTATCAAACCTGCAAAACCAATTATCACAATCGAAAACAGCAATACAGAAACCCCTACATTAAAGTCGAATAGCGTTTCCGGAAATCAATGGTACTCAAATGGGACAGCGATATCAGGAGCAACCAATTCCAGTTTACTAGTCAGCAATCCCGGTGTCTATACCTTACAAGTTACTGCAGATGATTGCTTCAGCGAAACAAGCAACCCCTACAGCATCATTGTTACAGCTGTTGAAGACTCTTCTTCCAATTTAATATTACTTTACCCGAACCCTGCCGATGAGACAGTTCACCTTGATCTTTCTGCTTATCTTACTGATCGGGTAACAATTACTATTTCCGGTTATAACAGCAGCCTACTACTTGTTAAACAGGTTCCCGGTGGCAGCACAATTGATATTCCTATTCAAGACCTTAGCCCCGGTATCTATCATATCAGGGTTCAACAAAATAAAATCAGCACCACACTGAAACTTGTAAAAAAATAATTCATGCATCGCCTCAAACGCATTATCGGGTTATTGCTATTTGTCAGTTTAGCATCTGGCTGCTCAACAAAAGAAGACCCTCCGCCAAGCACTATATCTCTACTTACCTCGGGAGTCTGGACAATTAATAAAGTGACGATCGATGGCATTGATCAAACCTCTATGTTTTCATCCATGACACTTGTATTCACCACCAATACTTATACCACTACTAAAGGGGGATTGGTGTGGCCTGCGAATGGCACATTTCAACTGAACGACAATGATGAAATAATCCGGAATGATGCTGCCGTGATTTCAATAGATGAACTCAGCGAAACACAGTTGGGATTATCGCTTACCTGGAGCAAAAATGCATTGGGAAGTGGAAGAATAAACAGTATATCCGGGAAACATACTTTTCTGTTTAAGCGGTAGAAAATCCGGGCCGGTCGCTTGGCAAAAACAGGTCAAAATAACGAAGAATAGTCTATATTTAGCTCAAAATTTAAACCTGAAGCACAATTATTGCGTTTAAACAGGTATTCACTATTTTTGTATCACCGTGGAAAAGAAACTCAGTTCTTCAGCCAATTCTAAAGGTGCTTCCATCTTTCAAAAGATGCTGGGCGACAAAAAATCCATTCGTGAGCACCTCCAAAAAGGCGGCAAAATTTCAGACCTAAAAGACAAATTCGCTTTTGTTAAGCCAATATCAGGACCCCTACCCACTTCAGGAAAATGATCCTTACTCGTATGAGTTTCTAACGGATCAGGGCCTTCATTACATTCTATACTTTCTCGATTACAGTTACATCTTTACGCAATACATTGATCATACGTTAGATGTGTATATGTTCAACATTGATGTTGTCAACGGGAATCCTGACGATTACGTCCACGATGAACGCATCGGCTTAACCGTCCTTAAAGTGTTTAAAAAATTCTTTGCCAGCAAACAACAGGTGGCGATTTATATCTGTGATAACACGGATACACGGCAACGAGCGAGAAAGCGAAAATTTGATCGCTGGTTCTGGAAATACAACGATGGCTCCTTATTGAAGGAAGATGAGGTTGCCGTTCTGGAAGGTCGGGAAATTTATAATTCCATGATCCTGCACAAGCTAAATGCAAACCTGGGCGAAGTTATTCTGGCATTTAAAGAACTGAACGAACGAAGCAGCAACAAACACTGAGTTTAATTTTTTAAATAAATCGATTTGCTTATGAATCAGTTTATCAATGAATTCATCTCCGCATTACTTCAGGTACTCGCTTTCACATTACTGCCATTCCTGGTTTTCTTATTCAGAAAAGATAAGTCAGTATCATTCTCAGAATACATCGGATTTTACAAACCTCCTTCACTGGCTGTATTCTACTCGGTCTTTACGTCCTTCATTTTTCTTGCTACAGGCATAGGGTTGGTATTTATCGATGAAGGATTTAAACAAATTGTTCTTTCACCTCTAAGCGTGACTGGAAAAATCAGGGCCATGGGTTTTACGGCGGTCTCAGTTTCCATATTGATTCTGATTGCCGTGATCAAAACATCACTTTCAGAAGAGATCCTCTTTCGTGGCTTTATTGCCAAACAATTGATTGCCAAATTAGGATTCGCATTTGGTAATGTTCTTCAGGCTTTGATATTTGGAGCGGTGCATTTATTACTGGTTTGGAGATTGATTGATCCTACACCGCTTGGATTGATTCTGATAACGTTCTTTTCAACATTAGGAGGATGGACGATAGGATACATTAAAATAAAATTCGGCCAGGGCAGTATTATTCCTGGCTGGATAGCGCATGGTCTGGGCAATCTTATTTCTTATACCGTCATTGCATTTGTTCTTTGAGACCACTAGGTATGTTGCAAGCGTGACGCTTGCACTAACGGGGTAGTCAGGCCCTTACTCTAACCAGAAAAATAAATTGTATTTTTAAAGTCAAAAGTCTCAAAGATACCGATCGTTTGTGAAGCAAATCAAAGAAAAACATCCGTTGGCGGTTCGCTGGTTTCACTGGATTAATTTTCCGGTCATTTTTGTGATGATCTGGAGCGGGCTGATGATTTACTGGGCCAATGGTGTATATCGTTTGGGCTGGTCAGACACCACCTTATTAAAATTTTTTCCAACATCTTTTTACGACGCCTTCCATCTACCCCATCGGTTGGCCGAAGGGATGTCATTACATTTCATGTTCATGTGGCTCTTCATCCTAAACGGTTTCTTCTACGTTTTGTATACCGGGATCTCAGGCGAATGGCGATACCTGCTTCCCAACAAAAACTCATTTAAAGAAGCATGGCAGGTTGTTCTTCATGATTTATATATTCGTAAGCAACCTCTTCCGGCAAAAAAATTCAATGGAGCGCAGCAAATTGCCTACACCCTGGTTGTTATCATGGGCCTTGGTTCTGTACTAACAGGCATAGCTATCTATAAACCCACACAATTTTCATGGCTTTGTACGATTCTTGGGGGCTATTCTTTTGCCCGTATTCTTCACTTTGCGATAACGGTTGGGTACTGTCTGTTTTTTATTGTTCACATCCTCCAGGTTATTCGGGCCGGTTGGAATAATTTCCGTGCCATGGTTGCCGGATTCGAAGTCGTAGAAAAAAAACCAGAGGCATGAAAGTCAGGAAGTCAGAAAAGTCGGAAAGACAGGAAGTCAAACCAAAAAAAGAACTGGCGTCAGAAGAAATACTGGAGCGCAACATAAAGCGCAGAACGTTTATTTCATTTTCAATTTTTACAGCTTTGGGAATCACAGCTTTTGGAGGTTGGAAATGGTTTCGTTCGTTACCTAAAACCGCGGATGGGTTAGCGGAACCCACTCGGGCAATTCTTAATGCAAATGAAAAAATAAACTCGTTATTCTTCAGCGACACACACCTTGCCCCCACCTATAATGTTTCGCAAGCAGCCAAAAAACCTCGTGTGAACGGCACTGTTGGTGTCAGTAAACCCATCGACCTGGAAGCCTGGAGATTAAAGATTATCAATTCCAAAAACGAGGAAATCGAAGTCACACTCGATGAATTGAAGGCATTACCCAAAACAGAGATTGTTTTTGATTTTAAATGTATAGAGGGCTGGAACCAGATTGTGTATTACGGAGGTGTGAAGTTCTCCGATTTTATTCAGCATTATCAACTTGCAACACGTTCGGGCAAACCGATCTCAAAAGACACCCCAGGTGATCTTTTTCAATATGCCGGACTGGAAACTCCCAATGGAGGATACTATGTTGGCCTGGATATCAAGAGTGTTCTTCATCCTCAGACTATCCTGTGCTATGAACTCAATGGCAAGACTCTACCTGCAAATCACGGCGCTCCATTGCGTTTGATCATTCCTGTGAAGTATGGAATCAAGAACCTGAAACGAATTGGAAAAATATTCTTCTCTGACGAGCGTCCCCGCGACTTTTGGGCAGAGCGTGCTTACGATTATGATGCAGCTCTCTAATTATTCTTTGCGTCTCTCTGCGCACTTTGCGGTTTAATTCAATTACCGCAAAGTGCGCAAAGGAAATGCACGCAGAGGTTCGCAAAGATTTAAACAATTTTATGCAACACCCAAAATTCATCATACCGAATCTCATTTGCATCAACCATTTCACGCAATACTTCAATAAACAATTCCCGTTCGCCAGGAGAAACCGCATCCTCCAATTGTTCTGGCGTCATGGGTTTTTGACTCAGCAGATAGAACACCTGATCCTTGTAATCCTTCAACGCAACTAGATTTTCCTTTTTCTTTTTCGCAAGGCACACATCACAGATTCCACACTCTAAAAAAGTTTCTTCATCAAAATATTCCTGAACAAGTTGCATGCGACAATGATCCGTGCGTTGCACATAATCAATCATGGCATTCATTTTTTTGAAAATAAGTTCCCGTCGTTGTTCCATATGCACTCGATCAACCGGCAAACGTTCAGCATCCTGTCGCGCCAGCAAATAAGTAATCTGAGGCTTTTCTGATGCTGGTACATACTCGATAATTTGAAGCTGGGTGAGTTGCTGCAGACTGTCGCGCGTTTGTCGGTCAGGCCACTTTAACGAGCTGCTCAATTGGTTTTCAGAAATGTTTACGAACTCAGAAAACAGCGTAGCCCCGTACAAACGCATCAGCGATTTAACCAGTGGGTCGTATTTTTCATTGGCGATTTGAAATTCATAAAGTCGTGTCTTATCAACAAGAATATGAACGCGCGACGGACGATAGAAGCCTTCATTCAGCTGAATCAATCCTGCTTCCTCTAGTTTTTTAAGTGCCGCATACACAGTAACCGATTTAAAGGAAAACCGTTTGCAGAAATCATCGAGATCAAACTCGTAACTCTCTCCTTCACTGCTGCCTACCGCGAGGTGGAAGTAATTGGCTAGCGACTGATAAATTTTATTAAGGTATTCCAGCGTAGGTTGGGACTGCTGAATTTTTGATTGCAGGGACAGCACATCAACTTCGTGAAACAGAATAACGGCATAGGCCCGTTTCCCATCGCGGCCTGCCCTACCCGCTTCCTGATAATACGATTCAAGATTTTCGGGAAGGTCCATGTGGGCAACCGTACGCACATCGGGTTTGTCGATACCCATACCGAATGCGTTGGTGGCCACCATGACACGACTTTTATTTTCAATCCATTCCTTTTGCCGCTCACTCCTCTCCTGGTAACTTAGTCCGGCGTGATAGAATATGGCACTTATCCCGGAATTGCTTAGCATCCTGGCCAATTCTTGTGTGGCTTTACGTGAGCGCACATACACGATCGACGATCCTGGGACCTTTTTCAAAATCGTGAGCAATTGCTTCTCCTTCTTTTCAGATTTACGAACTACGAAGGAAAGATTATCGCGTGCAAAGCTTTGCTGGAAAACCGCAGGCTCATACAGTTCCAGTTTTTGAATGATGTCTTCTTTAACAACTTTCGTGGCGGAAGCGGTAACCGCGATAAAAGGAACATCGGGTTTTAGCTCACGAAGTGCTGCGATTTTCAAATACGGAGGTCGAAAGTCATAACCCCATTGAGAAATACAGTGCGCTTCATCCACGGCGATCAGGCATACCGTCATTTTCTTCACACGCTCAATGAACATCTCGGTTTGCAAACGCTCCGGCGAGAGATAAAGAAATTTGATCTTACCATAAACACAATTGTCGATCGTGATATCAATCTGAGAATGACTCATGCCCGAGTGAACTGCTACAGCTGCAATTCCCCGGCGCTTCAACTGATGAACCTGATCTTCCATCAGCGCGATGAGTGGTGTAATGACAATGCAAACACCTTCCAGGATCATGGCCGGTACCTGAAAACATATGGATTTCCCGCCACCGGTTGGTAGTAAGGCCAGTACATCCTTTCTCTCCAGCACCGACTGGATAATTTCGGCTTGCGATGGACGAAAGTGATCGTAGCCCCAGTAGTGCTTTAAAATCTCTAAAGAATTCAAAATTTAAAATTCAAAGATTCAAGATATGAATTTTGCTCCCGACAACCATCGGGATTGAATCTTGAATTTTCTACCATGAGATATCCCGTTTATTTAAAAAAGCATCGATTCCTTTTATGCAATCCTCGGTGCTTCGAGCTTCGGCGTTGACTTCTGCGGCATGATCCAGTGCATCTTCAAGTTCCATGGATTGTACATCAGAAATTATTTTCCTGGTCAATTCCAGCGATTGAGCAGAATTGCTTTTAATCATCCGTTGCGCGAATGTCAAAACTGCTGACTCAAGTTCATGTTTATTTACCAAATAGTTGACCAATCCCATGGTAACAGCATCCTGCCCCTGAATCAGATCACCGGTAAGTAATAATTGCTTTGCTTTTTGCTCTCCAATTTTACGAACAAGGAACACGGACACCAACGCGGGTACAAATCCGATTTTAACTTCGGTATATCCGAATTTTGCTTCAGGTACTGCGAAAACAAAATCACATACGTTGGTCAATCCGCACCCCCCCGCCAATGCATGACCTTGCACCTGGGCGATTACTACCTTTCGCAGGGTATAAATTTTAAGGAACAACTCTTTCAATTGATTAGAGTCCTTCAGATTTTCTGCATGTGAAAATTGCTGTAGTTTTTGCAGGTATTCGAGATCGGCGCCCGCACAAAATGCTTCACCGTTTGCTTTTAGTATGATCACCTTGGCATCGCTGTCATGTTCGGCCTTCGAAAGCGCGATCATCAATGCTTCAATAAGTTCTTTGCTGAGTGCATTGCGCTTTTCAGGGCGATTTAAAGTAATAAATCCTATACGATTGCTTACGGAATAGTCGACTAAACTCATGCTTACATAGTTACAACAAATGCGCCCTGATGCAAAACAGAATGAAGGGGAATTTTCTCAATCGCTGCCTCATTGAACATTTTTTGTCCGTACCAGGCCGAATTACTACTGTCTAAAATCACCTGACCGAAACTGACTTTGCTAGTTAATTCTTTTACTGATCGCACCGCGTTGTTGCTTACGAGTACATAATCAACCTGGATAGAATCCGGAAGTTTATGTTTTCCATCATGTATCCAGAGAACGCGCTTCTCCCTCCAATAAAAAACGGAAAAGCCGGAAAATAATTTGAACGTTTCAGGATGGGCTTTGACGCTTACCTGATTCACACTATGTAAAAGTCGGTTGGGATAAATATGAAAGCGCATTCTTTGGTTATCCTGAATCAGTGATGAATCGGAAATGAAGGTAGATTTTCCATGATCGATCCATTCCATAACCGCATGTCCGGGAACGCTGTAGACAACCCATTGATTGCGATTAAAGAAAGTGAAATGATGGTACCAATCAAAAAAAGAAAATAGTGTGATAAGAATCGCAGAAGCGACCATAAATCCGAGTTTCTTAAACTCAAAAAATAAAATCCATGATAACACAAAACCCATCAGCAGCCAGCACTGAAGAGTTGTAATATAAACACCGTTAATCAGACTGAAAGGTAAATCCTCAAAAACAAAAACCCCAAGGTTGAGAAATTTAATACTGAGTTCAAGAGTCCATCCTACAAAGGATGCGACAACCATCACAGGGCTCGTCACGAGCAACACAATACCGAGAATAAGCACTGCAAAGGAAACCGGTATCACAAACAAATTGGCAAGCAGAAAATAAACAGGGAACTGATGAAAGTAGAACAAACCCAAAGCGAAGGTAGCCAATTGTGCTGCGATGGAGATACACGTTGTTTCCCACACCTTATCCCAAAACCAGGAGTCGGGTGACCACAGGTTATACAATGGTCGTTGCAAGTACACAATCCCTAAAACGGCTAGATACGATAATTGAAAGCCGACGGACATGATGAGGTTTGGATCGTACAGCAACAACAGAAAAGCCGAAGCAGCCAATGTATTATAAATATTAGCCCGATGGCCGAACGGTTGACTCAGGGCCACAAATGAAAACATCGTTACCGCCCGCAAAACCGAAGGTGAAAGTCCGGTAACAAAGGCGTATGACCAAAGGGTGACAATGCTAACTACCGCGATTACCCAACGACTCCAGGAAAAGTATTGGATGGGTTTTAATAAGAAAAGTATCACAAAGTAAATAATACCAACATGCAAGCCTGAAACAGATAACACATGCAAGGAACCGCTGGCCGCATAGGAGTTTTGTAATTCATTATCCAGTCCGTCATTTACACCGAGCACCAATGCAAGGGCTATACCTTGCTCCCGGGCACCTTTCACGTAGCGCTTTACGATACTTGCTGACCGTGCTCTGGCTTTATGTGAATAATAAAGGAATCCCTTGTATCGGGCTTGTGAAATTATTTTTACCTGTTCTGTCTGAACAAACTGCTGATGCCAGGTGTTCTTAAACGCCAGAAACTGTTTAAAATCAAATTCACCCGGATTGGCCGGAGGCTTTACTTGTTCAGGTGTTCCTTGAATAAGCAACTCATCACCATAGGCAACTTCTATGGGTTTCGTTTTTTTAGAATTATAAACTACCACAATACCGGAAGCCGGTATCCATTGGGACTTGGTTTTTACGGTGCTTACCTTCAATTCAATTTTTACAGAATTCGCTTTGTCCTCGGGAGAACTTTTTACTGTACCCACATAGTATTGAATGGAATCTTTACGTGTGAGCAAGTGATCAGGGTTTCTCGAATCAGTCTGATGAAGTAAATGAAGATATCCGCCAACGAAAACTGCACTTAGTCCTGTCAAACCACGAACGAGATGCGACCACTTTGTAAAAAATAAAATCAAAAATAGTATCAGCAGTCCGACAAAAATTAGGGCGCCTGTCGCGTCGGAAAGAGCATCGGGTAAATAAATACCTGTTAAAATGCCGGCCGTAAAAAAACCGGCAATGCGAATCATGGGATAGGGCATCCAACTGCGCATACTAAAATACTTGTAGAAAGATATGACTCAGATTGAAATTGGAGTCGCCTTACGTAAGGTTATCTTTTACAAATTCTTGTAGTGAATATGATTATTCCAACTCAGGGCGATTAACACAAAATATGTAGTTTTATGTCCTATGTCACAAAAACTATCGCACATAGCCTTGATCGTTCATGACTATGACGAAGCCATCGCATATTATAGGCAAAAGCTAGGCTTTGTTTTACTTGAAGACACCAAGCTTAGTGAAACAAAACGATGGGTGCTGATGGCTCCAAAAGGGGCCACGAACTTTAGTCTGCTGCTTGCTAAAGCTACCAACGAGGAACAGCGAAGCCGGGTTGGCAATCAGACTGGCGGACGTGTATTTTTGTTTCTTCACACCTCCGATTTCTGGACAGACTACAATCAGCTTAAAGAAAATGGAGTAATCATAGTGCGGGAAGCTGTGGCTGAGTCGTATGGCACGGTGGCTGTGTTCAAAGACTTATACGGTAACCTTTGGGACCTTATTGAATCTAAGTTATAATTTCAGGTTTCAGATTGAGCGTGTTAAAACCTGAAATCGTAGAAACCTGAAATTTGAAATTTGAAATTTACAATGGCCGAAAATAACGGTATTAAATTAACCTACCTCAGCATTATTGGAAATGCAGGGTTGGTTATTGTAAAAGGTGCCGCTGGAATTTTCGGAAACTCCTATGCCCTGGTAGCCGATGCCATTGAATCCACCGGTGATATTTTTTCTTCGATGCTGGTATTGCTTGGACTGAAATATGCCAGCAAGCCTGCCGATGAAAACCATCCGTACGGGCACGGGCGAATTGAACCCCTTATCACGTTTGCAGTCGTGGGGTTTCTGATCTTATCTGCGATTGTGATCGCCTACAAAAGCATTCAAAATATAAGAACACCACATGACCTCCCAAAACCATATACCCTGATTGTATTGGTCTTCGTAATTGCAGTTAAGGAAATCTTTTATCGCAAGGTTTTAAAAGCAAGCGGTGAAATAAAGAGTACAGCATTAAAAGCAGATGCCTGGCATCATCGCAGCGATGCCTTGACATCACTAGCTGCTTTCATCGGCATCTCGATTGCGCTGATCTTCGGCAAAGGTTATGAAACTGCTGATGACTGGGCTGCCTTGGTTTCTTCAGGCATTATTTTCTTCAACGCTTATTTAATTTTCAGAACAGCACTCAGCGAGGTCATGGACGAACACGTCTACGATGACCTGACAAATGAAATCAGAGAGATATCACTACACGTTGATGGAGTTATGGGCACTGAAAAATGCCGAATTAGAAAATCTGGACTGACGTATTTCGTTGATCTTCATATTCTGGTGAAGTCGACCCGAACGGTGAAAGAGGGTCATGATATTGCGCACGATCTGAAAAATGTATTGCGGAGCAAGCTTCCTCAAATCTCGGATGTGCTCATTCACGTGGAGCCGGGGGAATAAGATTTTAGATTTTAGATTTTAGATTTTAGATTTTAAAATTTGATGTTATTACATCTGTTAATTCTGGAATAATGTTAACAGTAAAAGTTGATTTTCCAACTTCACCTTTCCAACCATGAACTGATAACTATTAACTTCTCAATCTTAATGCTAGGCTCCTGCTTTTCCGTACGCTTCAATGATCTCGCGTACCAGTTTGTGACGTACCACGTCACGTTCATTTAATTCCACCTGGCCGATACCTTTCACATCTTTGAGAATACGAACCGATTCAATCAATCCTGATTTTTGTTTTGAAGGCAAGTCGATTTGTGATGTATCACCGGTCACGATCATTTTAGATTCTGGTCCCATGCGGGTTAAAAACATTTTCATTTGCATGGGTGTGGTGTTCTGCGCCTCGTCCAAAAGAATGAAGGCATTATTTAACGTGCGTCCACGCATATACGCCAAGGGTGCTATTTCTACAACCTCCCGCTCCATATAGAACTTCAGTTTCTCAATGGGAATCATATCGTGAAGCGCATCATAAATCGGTCGCAAGTATGGATCAATTTTTTCCTTCAGATCACCGGGTAGAAAGCCAAGGTTTTCTCCTGCTTCCACGGCAGGGCGTGTAATCACCAGTTTTTTTACTTGCTTGTTTTTCAACGCCCGCACAGCCATGGCTACGGCAACATACGTCTTACCTGTACCTGCGGGACCCAGTGCAAAAACGAGGTCATTCTCTTTCACAGCTTGAACAAGTTTCTGCTGATTTGCTGTTTTTGCTTTGATGGGATTGCCCCGCACTCCATAAAGAAGAATGCCATCGGGAGAATCATCGGGGATATAGTGCTGATGCTCCTGCGTGATATATCCTTTCACGTTATCGGTAGTAATGCGGCCAAATTGATGAAAATGGTCAATGAGAGAATTCAGGATATCCGCAATGTGGGTAATCTCCTGCTCCTCCCCTTTTAAAACAATTTCATTACCCCGGGAAATAATTCGGCTTTTCGGAAACGCGGAAGCCAGTTCGTGAATATTCCTGTTTTCAACTCCTAGAAAATCGATCAGGGAAACGTCGTCAAGAGAAATGCTTTGTTCTGTCAATGCTGTAAAACTTGTTTATTTTATAAAAATAGTTAATAATCAGACTTCGGAAAACCTAACTTTGCTCTTACAAACAACAAAGAACGAGCCCAATTAATTCATGGCGATTGTCACCCTCTTAACGGATAGCGGAGAAACCGATCATTATGTATCGGCTATCAAGGCAAAAATCCTGTCCATTAACCCTGGAGTGAAGGTGGTCGATATCAGTCACAAAATTGCCGCCTGCGATATTGCACATGGTGCATTTGTACTTAACTCGGTCTTCCGGGATTTTCCCAAAGGTACTGTCCATCTTTGTGGCGTGGACTCTACAGGCAATCGGGATGATGCTGCCATCGCAGTACAATTAGAAGATCATTTCTTTGTAGGACCCGACAACGGGCTATTTGGATTAATCAGCACAAAGCCGCACCAGGTATTGGTTGAGTTAAACAAAATTAATCCGGTTGCAACGACGTTTCCGGAGAAAGATATTTTTGCGCCCATTGCTGCTAAATTGGCCAGCGGTGTTGCGATCAGTAGCCTTGGCGTGCCCATGCAGGCCTTTCGCAAAATGACCGACCGCTATGTAAAGGCGACTAAAAAATTAATTGCAGGTCACGTGGTTCGCGTAGATAATTATGGCAACCTGATTACCAATATTCCGAAAGATGCTTTCGAAACATTAAGTAAAGGAAAGGGATACACCATTCAGTTTGGCGGAGAAAAATTCAGACGTATTCATACATCCTACAATCAGACCGACCAGGGAGAGTGCTTTCTTATTTTTAACAGTCTGGATACACTGGAAATTGGAATTTACAAAGGCAACGCCTGCGAATTGTTGGGCCTTACCTATGACAGTCCGGTGAGTATTACGTTTGATGAGTAAGTCAATGGTCGATAGTCGATAGTTAAATTCAGCCATGGACCATTGACTATCGACCATCGTCTCAGCATTTAAAGCTTATGATAATAAGGATCGTACGCATGCATTTCAAAGCTGAAAACGTTGAGGCTTTTCTGAAGATTTTTGAGGAGAATAAGGAAGCCATTCGGCACTTCCCGGGTTGTACCCACCTTGAATTGCTTAAGGATGCAAGCCATGAAAACGTATTTACCACGCTCAGTCATTGGAATGAGGCGAGTGACCTGGAGGAATACCGAAAATCAGCGTTTTTTAAGGGGGTTTGGGCGCAGGTAAAAGTCCTTTTTTCAGAGAATCCGCAGGCTTTTTCGCTTGAGAAATTTATCGAACTCTAAATTGTATTAAAATCAAAGTTTGCACATATTTGCAACCCTGTTGTAAATCAACAGCCAAGGCATGCCCGTCTGTCCACCACCCCGATAGCTATCGGGGTGGTGGACAGACGGGCAGGCAGACGCAACTAAAATGCCTAAGTGGCGGAATTGGTAGACGCGCACGACTCAAAATCGTGTACCGTAAGGTGTATCGGTTCGATTCCGATCTTAGGTACGAAGAGGCCTTTAGTTTTACTGAAGGCCTCTTTTGTTATATTCGACGGCAACTATTTATTCCAATGTATGTTTTATGTTTACGCCATTCGTAGCGTTGAACGCAATTACATATATGTTGGGCTTCTGATATCTGCAAGCTTCCATCTCCCGTAACAGGTGAGCAAGTTCAGAGATTGACACTGAGTTATTCCGCTTTTAATGAGACTGCCGGATTTATTGCCGCTGACTTTACCGTAACGAAAACAATTGTCAAAAGTGAAATCACCAGCAGTAGCATCGGCGGAAAAACAAACATCTGCCATTGATATCCGACATGAAAGGCAAAGTTTTCGAGCCACTGACTAACACCTAATATGATTGCTGGAAGCGATATGCCGTATGCGATGACAAGCAGCCAAAACGAATCCCTTGAAAACAGAAATAAAATTCCGCCGACCGACGAGCCAAGTACTCTTCTGATGCCGATCTCCTTGATCCGTTGCGACACGCTGAAGATCCCAAGGCCTAATAATCCCAATGAAGAAATAATGATCGCGAGAATCGTGAACACACCAAATACCCTGGCAAACTGTACATCGTTCTTGTACTGGTTATTGAAATGATCATCGAGGAAAAAATAATCGTAGGCACTGTTCGGGAACGCATCTGAGAATAATTTACCGACCTGACTGATCAACGGCGATGCTTCTGATTCCAGCACATCAATCTTTATGGAGAAGTAGGGCCAGAAGTTGTTCCTCGGAAAATAATATATGATGGGTTGATATTTCTCGTGAAGAGACAATTGATTATGATTGCTGATCACACCCGTGATCTCTCCGACGAATTTCCGGCCCTGCTCAAAGACAACCTTTTCATGGATTGCATCCTCTGGTGTCTTAAAACCCAGGCTTTGTGCCAATGCTTCGTTGATCATAATCCGGTTAGACACTCCTGATAAAAGGTATCCATCATCCGTAATGATCTTTGGTTGACTCGGGTCTACGTCCCCTGGAACATAGATAAACTTGTCCTGTTCTGTCAGATTTCTTCCAGCGAGGATCTTCATTCCATATGTAGAGAAAAAATTCTCATCCGTTTTGATGAAAAACGTGCCGACGCTACCAGCTTCATCTTGCGTAACACGGCGAACATTGTTCCGTTCAACAATAACGTGACCCGGAACTTCGGTTGATCCCGCAACCTGTTTTACCTGTGGTAATTGCCTTACAGAATTTATAAATTGGTTTACACGCATCCAATAGGTTGAGTCACCTATCGGAGAAGCCCGTACAACAAGCATCTGTTCCTTTGAATATCCGAGATCTTGTTTTTGTATAAAGTTCATTTGCATGGTCATCGTAACCGTTCCCGCTATCAGGAATATCGACAACACATATTGAAATACGACCATACCTTTACGCACTAGCGTGCCTTTGCCAGACTTGATAAACTTTCCTTTCAGAACAATGGCGGGATTAAAGGATGATAGCACCAACGCGGGATAAAATCCAACAACCGCGATGCCGACCAGCAACGTCAGCACTACCGTAACCCAGAAAGATGGTGTATAAAAAGTACCCGACTCAATCAGCGTCTGAGAAAAATTCCGGCCTATAAGGGATTCGAAATAAGGAGTTGCAGCTATGGTAATGATCGCTGCCAGCATAATAGAAAATATATTGACCAGTAATGCATCGACGAAGAACTGCTTTATCAACTGGATTTGCGATGCTCCGGATATTTTTCGCAATCCTACTTCCTTCGACCGCTCAAGCGCCTTTGCGGTCGAAAGATTTATATAATTGATCCAGGCTACGACCAGGATAAAAAAACCTAACATCGACATGAAGAAAACTGTTCTTTCACTTCCGTTTGCACTTTGCTCTAGTGTATAGTTGGATTTCAAATGAATATCCGTGATGGGTTGAAGCCATATATGTGACTTGAAGTTGTGCTGCTTCCAGACCTTTGTCGAATACTTTTCCAAAAACGCCGGCAACTTAGCTTCCAGATTGTCTCGACTCGCACCCGGTTTCAACAACACATAATTGTAAAATTCAGGCCATGCCCATTCGTCGTATCCAAAATTTGGTCCCATCAAACTGGAAGACAGCAATGCATTGAACTGCAGGTGTGAATTTTCAGGCACCTCGACAACCGCTGTGACTTTCACTGGCATTCTGTTCAGTAGTAATATATTGCCAACGGCAGGTTTGTTACCGAAATATTTTTGTGCAATCTCTTTCCTAAGCACCACTGACCTCATCTCCCTTAACGCACTTGTATCACCCTCAAGCAATGGAAAGGAGAACATTGAGAGAAAAGGGTTGTCGGCTAAGAATACGAGTTCTTCGTTAAAGGTTATCGGGCCATTGGGATGGCCTTCGTAAGTTAACGTAATGGCAGAGAAAAACTGGGATGCGCGTATTAGTCTGGCGAAGTCTTCAACCTCTGGAAACTCGGCTTTCATAGCTGGACCAATGGACGGGTGACTGGTGGCGGATGGTCCGGCTGCAAGTGTGCCGCTGTATTGAATCGGCACGCGATAAAGCCGCGATGCATTCTCGTGGAATAAGTCATAACTTCGTTCCGCCTGAATGTATTGATAGATCATCAATACCACTGCCATTCCGACGGCTAGTCCGATAATGTTGATGAAAGAGAATACTTTATTTCTAAGCGCGTTTCTCCAGGCGACGATTAGGTATGATCTGAACATGGGAGTCGTTTTATAATTGCGATTTGTTCGTTGAAAAATATACGGTCTACAAAATGAGAAGACGTCTAAAATAAACAGCAGCTTCGCAATGAAAATACCGTTGTGGATCACACGTCGATTAAATCTCTCGTGCAGGTCGCCCTGGAGATCTTCGATAAGGTCCGGATTACAGTACCATTCGAGAAATTTGTCGGCCCAACGCGGTGGCATCTTCATATATTCTTGAATATAATTTTTGGTACAAGCTCCCACATCTGGTCACGTTGTGACTTGGCTTTTAAGAGCGTCTTTTTTCCAGCTGCTGAAATTTTGAAAAATCTCTTACTTCTCCCACCTCGCTCGTTGGTAGCACCGCCAAGTTTAGATTCCAGCAGGCCTTTTTGTTCAAGTCTTATGAGAGCGGCATGGACTACAGTGAATATGATCTTTCGTTTAGTGACTCTATTGATCTCTTCGGCGATCGAAATACTGTAGGCATCGTCCTGAAGTATTCCGACAGCCAGAAGTACCAACTCCTCAAACTCACCGATGTTTGTTCCTTTCATAAATCCATTTTATCATTAAATGTATATCTAATAAGTCACAAATGAAAATGAAGGTCAAAAGAAACTGAAAATCTTGTTATAAAGGGCGCAGGGGAAAAGAAAGAATCGAAGCTAAATGACACTCTAAAATCTTCGAATTCAGTCAAATCTTTTAGAAAATGTTTCGATATTCGAGACCCCTCCTGTACTAGAGGCCTTTAGGAAACTAAAGGCTTCTTTCGTTATTTTCAAATGTCAATTTTCCGCATTATGTCATTATCTTGATTACTTAAAATTTCCTGCAGGGAAGTAGGCAAATCCGTTTGTGTTTTCAAAATGGCTTGATACATGTTTTTCAAAGCGGTCTCTAAGGATTGAAATGTTTGCTGAGATTCTTGTGGAGACATTGTGTCAATTTTTCCTAACACATTTTTATACATTACCTGATACTCATTTTGATTGCCCACACTTGACATCACTCCGTCACCAAAATTCGACAGTTCGATCATCAGTTCTTTGGTATATTTTTCACTTTGTTGTTTGGCTAATGCAAGGCTCGTTTTTGCGTCAGGAGTCAATGCTTTTTTAGAAAATTTTTCAGCTATTTCCATACGAGTAGTGTGAATGGCTATAAGTTCCTGTGTGATTTCGAGTGGTGTTTTTGTCATTTCAATTATGAATTTGTCATTCATTTTTATAACATGTATATCCCTACCTATTAGAAATTTTTTATTACACTTAATTCTCCTGAGCGATCCATGTAGATTTCTTTTACATGACTCATTTCATTCACATTTAGTTGTTTTCTCGCTGCCTCAAGAAGGTCAGTTTCTGTTATGTGAACACTGCTTAAGTTTTTCGTTATGGGTTTTCCATGTTGATAAAGCAGAATTGATTTGCCTTTTAGAACACGTCCTGCAATGCTGCTTTTAAAAGTTATCCAAGCCACCAACCGGTGTAATATCATGATCACTAAGGCAGCGAGCAAGGTGCCTGAAAATGAATCAGGGCTTACCACTGCTTTGCCAAGAATAGCTCCCACCATGAGTGCTGTTAACGAGTCATACGCTGACTGTCTTCCCAACATGCGCAAGCCGCCTGTACGCACATAACCCAGAGCAAGAAAAAATACAATTACTGCCCTTGCTGCCATTTGGTAAGGTTTTAAGTTGACATCGTCTAAGCCAAGTAAGTAATTTAAGAATTCTATCATGCGGTTATTTATTTTGTACAGTGTTACAGCTTCCCTTTACATTCTCGCCCGTTCCAAAGCTGCCAAATCAGAAATTGAAGTAGCCGCTTAAAACCCAAAATTTATATCTATTAAATCTGTCGTTTAGTTAAGCTTCGCCACCCTCCTCGCTTTTTAGAGAGAAATGCGGTGAAGTAAAGAGGCTAAATTACCTATCGCATTCTGCGTGCTCCCTTAACATCTGCAAATACGGTTCACCTGATAGGCGAAAAAGCATTCCAATTTCATGTGGGTGAGAAACCATTTGTTTTGGTGGGAAATTATGAAGCCAAGTGGAGCTTCATACACATATCAGGGGCAATCTATCCTCTCCGCTACGATTGTCTTTCACCGTTAAATTGGTTTTACACACGACTTGGGATTTTTTCTAAATTTTAGTGTTCAGTTAGCTTCTTGGCGCATAGTAAATAATCATTGCACCTATCACGCAAATGATTGAGCCAATAATATCATACCGGTCGGGCTTAAAATCGTCCAGAAAATATGCCCACACGAGCGACATCACAATAAAAAAAGCTCCGTAAGTTGCACTAACTCTTCCAAAGGAAGCCGTCTGAAATGTCGTGACAATGGCACAGCAGGCTAAAATCAACGCTCCCAATATACCGTACCCCATCCCAAATCCTTTCCTCAGCCACATCCATACCAAATACCCACCGCCAATTTCAAACAAGCCAGCGAGAATGAAAATAGAGATTTCTTTTAGTTGTATCATAAGGGTTGTTGTTAAAAGACCGGACTAAACAAAATTACAGTTATCAATTCAATCGTTTCCATAAGCCTGTTGGAGCACAACCATCCATTCTGACTTCAATGAAGAAATGAAGTACACGTGATTGGCGAATATATCGGTGAACACGTCACCACGATAGGCTTAAAATCTATGGACCTACGACTTCACCAACCTTCTTCCTCTCGTTTAAGTACTTCTTCCGGGGCGCTTCGTCGTCCAGGTCCAGCATTTTTTCATACGCTCTACGCAATTTGTTGTTTATACCATTCGGGTATTCAAGATTGAAATAGGAGAAGCCATTATAGGGAATACTACTTTTACTCGTGTTCATTTTTACCTGGCGTTCGGTGCCGTTTTCTACAAACACATTACGAAAGGATGCTTTCCTTTCGTTTATGAGTTTGGTGAAAGATTTGTTTACCACCGCGTTGCCGACAAAATTGACGCACTTTTCCTGTAACGTAAACATTACCGTATCACTCAGGTTCCTGCTGATGTATTTTAGCATGGCGTGATCCTTGGCCGACATCTTACGTACCTCCAGTGAATCTTTTTCCGTAAAATCTTTTACGCTTTTATGATGAGCAATCAAATAATACTTCTTCTTGGTCTCATACAAAAGAATGTGCTCTTTTTCTTTCGTCTCGTATTCAATAGGATATACTACGAGTGAAGCGCTGGGGTTATCCTTCAGAAATCCGGCAATATCCTTCACAAACTTACGCTGATGATCTGTGAGCGATCGCTGATTCATCTCCCATTTCACTGCTATCGAATTTTCGATTTCATCTTCCACTTGTTTTATTTCCACACGATAAGGAGTCGTGACGGGCTTAACAAAAATATTTTCAATCAAATCGGCAATCACATCACGCAGGCGGACATTGGGATGCTTCAGGTCTCCCATGATCGGTATCTCATAGTCGATGGCATTACCACGATCCCGCACAAGAGACATGATCAATGGCATGGGCAGCCATTTTGTGTCTCTGTTCCGGACACGTTTCGTTAACCGCGAGTCGATGATCACCACGTGGTTGTTGCTTTTAATCTTGCTGTTTCTCACATTCCACAATCCATTGACTTCCAATGTACCCCTGTCCAATGGAAAGGAAGTCCTGGACACCAGGTAAGGGTTAAACACGGAAACCGGGATCTTTTCAATCTTGTATTGCATATCAAAATCTCCACTATCCTTTGGATTAATGCTAAGATAGAAATCGGCGTGTCCATAAGGTTTGATCGCTGACTTCAAAGAAACATGAACCCGTTTATTCTTGCTGTTTACGGAATCGGCAAAAACCGTAAGGGGGTTCGCATGAATGGAGAATTTCTCACTGATTGAATAGTCATTAAACGTGAAGTTTCCATCAAAAATTCCCAGCTTGCCAATATTAAAATCACTTGTAAAGAAATTCCGCGAGAGTACTTTTATATACTTCGCAATTTCAATGACCAGGTTAAACCTACCTGATTGCTCAGTGATGTCAGAAATATTCTTACCATCTTTTCCAAACAATGCCTGAACATTGTCAAGAGAATCGAAAATCTCATACTTCACATGGGGAGAATGAAGGGTAATGGAATCAAAACGGTACTTGTGACGCGCAGGGCTTAACTCATCAATCACCAAGGCAAGCGTATCAAAAGCAACGTAAGCATCCTCATTGGTTTTACCCAGATGAAAATCCGTCACAAATAGCCGGCCGCTTATGCTGAGGCTATCCTGGGACCTGAAATTTTTGAAATTTCCAGTTGCCTTAAACTGTGCATCGAGCGTTGCGTGAAACATCCCGTAATTGATGAGTTCCCATATATATTGACGAATAATTTCCATATCGAAACTGTTCACAGCCACACCAAACCGGTAGTCGAGGTTTTTCATGTTTATCACAAAGTCCCCCTTCATCGTTCCCTTTCCCTTCCCGTCTTCAAATGAAAATTTCGCAGAAAGTGTGTCGACATCCCTCGTTTTACCGGGTCCTACAATATTTACGTTTTTAATAAAGTAATCAATGGGGATAATTTTTTCATAATAGTGGAATTCCCCTCCAATGATTTCTGTGCCAAGCAGCGTGACATGCCATGATGAAGGAGTTGTATCGGATTTGTCCGGAGTAAATCTTTCAATGACATCATCAAAATTCAGCGTGTCGCCCTTTTGGACAATCTTTCCCCAGGGTTTATTGACAGTAAGGTGTTCAATCTCAACTTCCTTCCACAGTAATTTGTATAACGTAAAATTTGCACTTGCGTCCTTGGCGGTCAAGAAAAGACTGTCTCCCTGTATTTCGAAGATGTTGACATCATGCAAATGAAGATATCCGGTGATAGGGTTCACATAGACCCATCCGATAGTCGCTTCCCTTCCGATTAACTTTACATCATATTTCTCCAGAAGGTATCGGGTGAGGGGGGAAAGAACTGCTAGCACGATCAACACAAACAGACTGGCGCAGACAGTGATGATAAGACTTTTCCTCATGTTGATTCTTGACATTTCTTCTCGGGACGTGCTGCGCAAGCGAAATTTCTTCCCCGCAAATGAAATGCCGGGATCGCGTCAAGATTGCATGAAGGACAAGATAGACATCTTTATTCAATTGCTACCCGTTGCCTGAACAAATAGTCCCGATGGCCTCATCGTAAATCTGCCGGAATGAAACTGCTGTAATTGGAAATTTGTATGATTCAACTTCTTTTATTGGCGACACAGGGGTTATCGCACATCAGGGACGTATGCTTACTCCAGGGACGCGTTTAAAATAAATTCTGACCTTGCCGGAGAAGACAGCAGTTTATTTCTATCAGAAAGCAACCTCCTCAAAAGATTACCCAATTCCATGATCGAATTCGGTTTTATCAAATAATACGTTGCGCCTTCTTTCAAGCAGAAATCGATGCTTGACAAGTCCGTGAAGGAAGTGCAAATCACAATGATCAAGTCATTGTATCGGCTTTGGGAACGAATTTCCCGAAGGCATTCTTTTCCATTCTTGCAGGGCATAAATAAATCAAGAAAAAGTATATCCGGACGTTCATGTTCAAGCTTCATCATCAATGCTTCTCCATCAGTTACTCTTGAAACAATGACAGGATTCGGGATTTCATCCAGGGCCACAGAGAAAATATAGAAATCTTCCTCATCGTCATCAGCCATGAGTATCTTCAGGGGAACCCCCGATCCACCGGTGTCGTCAGTCAATAGCATTTCATGCCCTGCTCAATAATCCTTTACCAATACGTTGGACATTCAAGTCCGCGATGAATCTTTTGAATTTTCACACGATAGTTAATCATAATCTCATGAGAGCCATTGGAAAACTGATTCAGGTCTGATGTGGTGAAGTCGTAGGCATAACCAACATGGAAATTTTCATTGAGTTGTAATTCAAAGAGACCCACAAATCCTTCAATCAACCGATAAGAAACACCCAAGCCAACAGCATTGTAGAGAACAATCGTGTTATTAATATCAAAGGTAACAGGTGCTTCCTCCTGAAATTTTACCAGTGTGGAAGGCATCCAGGCAACATTATTGCCCAACTTTTTAGTAAACCCTGCAATCAAATAATAATACCGCAACTGCTTCGACTTGCTGTCGACACTGATGTTAGGTTGATCAAATACTTTATTATTGATGAGTTGAGGAGCAGAAAATCCAGCATAAAAATTCTTCTGATTGTAATATATTCCTGCACCAAAATTGGGATTGAACTTATTGATGACACCGGAAAGATTCTGATCATTAAGGTTTTTAAGATTTAATTGATTGTAGTCCGAACGCAGGTTATTAAACCCACCCTGAACACCCATCGAAAGAATACCGCTGTTGCTGAGCTTGATCTTGTAGGAATAAGCACCATACAAGCTAAAATCATTATGAATCCCAATCTGATCATTCGCCACAATGAGACCAAGTCCCACCTTGGATTTATAAAATCCGGAGTGAATGGAAGCTGTAATGGTTTTCGGTGCACCATCAAGATTTACCCATTGATTGCGGTATATGGATGTGGCACTCAATTGCACGTGATTTCCTGCATAGGCAGGATTGATCAACAAGGGATCAAACATATACAGCGACTGCAAAGGACGCTGTTGCGCATAGACGGTGGTGACCGAACCAAACGCTGTCAAACCGAAGAATAAAATATAATGTAATCGGCTCATCTGTCTAATTCTAAATATCCGGCTACTGGTTTCGATCCGTCGCGTTTATCAATGATATAGAAATATGTACCTACAGGTAAATTCTTTCCACTCAGGTATAAACCTTCTTCACCGTGTCCTCTGAATGCTTTGTCCGCATTATTATACCCATCGATTTCATACACCAGCGTTCCGCTTCGATTGAAGATTTTAACATTGTTGTTCGGGAAGTTGGTGATACAATCCACAATGAATGCATCATTCTGAGCATCGCCGTTGCTTGATACACCATTATATGGACTGATTTCCGTTTTTACTTCGGCCACACCTTCATTGGTACATCCTTCAGTTGTCACGGCTTCTGCGCGATAGAATCCAGGAAATAATTCAAACACCTGAACCCCGCTTCCAACGTTGGCATTGGTTCCTATATCGTACCATTGCACATCATCAATGAATACATCACCTGAATTGGTTACGTTCATTTGCGCATAGCCAATACCTTTTGGCTTACCAGTATCCGAGCAATACGATGCCAGGGTCTCGAATGTAAATTGAGGGATAACGCGCTTATCAGCGACAGGAGCAGTTGCCGCAGGAGATACGCAGCCTGTGATCTGATCGGTGGCCGTAACAGCATACGTGCCGATGTCTACATTCTGATAATCAATTCCCGAAAAATCCACTGCCGGCTTCACGGCTGTTCCATTATACCAATTAAAGGTGTAATTGAATGTAGTACCCTCTACGTTGGCTGTAACCCAACCATTGGGGGTAACACAATTTGTTCTATCGAAAACAACAACCGCTGTTGGAAGGTGTGGTATCACAGTCTTATCGGTAATGATTCCGGATTTATCGGATGTACATCCCGTTACAGGTGTGGTTACTCGTACCACATAGGTTCCGGCACGCTGACCGATTAGCTTATTGTTACTTACAATCAGCGGACCTACAGGACTCGAAACCGTAGCGCCGCTGTACCAATCAAATGTATAGCCACTTCCAGTCTGGCCATCTGCAGTTGCTGAAAGCTGGCCATTAGCAATGATCGGATCACAATTCGTCATCGGGAAATCTTCTGCAATGACAATCACAGGAGGTGTACGTTTGTCTTTCACTTCACCCGTAGCCACACCAAAACATCCCGTGTTGTTATCCAATACTCTTACGGTGTAGAATCCTTCTATAAGATTAGATTGTATAAAGTTTGAAGGGAAGCCCGGTACTATCGCCATGTTCGGTACAGTCGGCGGTCCACCAAGATTGGGTGTCGCTCCATTAAACATGTCGGCAGTATAATTAAGGGGAAACGGATAAGTTGGATCAAGATTGATAACGCGTGCGATCACCGCTCCGTCCTGACCAATACATAGTGTTCTGGGCTGACCTGCAATGGACACAACCGGAGTAAAGGCCGGCGCATCATCAGGAACAACATAGAGAGCATCGGAAGAACAATTGGTAACCGTATTCAATACAGTAACCGAGTAGTTGCCCGCTGTCAAATTGGTAATGGTTGGTACCGAGGACGGGTTAATCGGTGTGCCTGTGTTGTCCAGCGAAGGGAACCATGTAAACGCATAAGGAGCTCCGTTCTGGCCATCACCGGTTGCCGCCAGTGCTGCAGTACCCACGGTAGCAAGACAACTGATCTGCTTGGCGGTTTGCGTGATTTCAGCAACGGGATACACAATCAAATCATCTTTAATGAATACTTCTTTCGGTCCGGATTTACAGTCAGTCGTATTATCGATAACGGATACAAAATAGTTACCTGCCGTCAATGCCGTGATTGTGGGAGCGGTTGATCCGACAATAATATTAGAAGGAGTTCCTGATGCCCATTCATAATTGAAATTTGGAGGGTTTAGTGCAGCACCTGTGACCTCATTGTTTGGAGGAATGTTTGGTGGGAACAACAGTGAATTGGTTTGGCTACCTATTGTAATTTTTGTAACACTTGCGCTCGCAGAAGGATTACAATCCAAAGGATCAACAGTGCTTACATCAATCACGTTTGGAGTACTCTTCGTTTGATCGAGTACAAGATTATAATTCGTAGTGAACGGACATCCTGTAACGGTGTTCGTAGTTGTCATCACATAATTTCCATCAAGAGCAAAAGTGAGAACACTTGAATTCGTTACATCGGCTTGAACGGTCGCCGGAGACAGTGCACCACCATTCAACGTCCATGCAAATGTGTAGGGTCCGGTGTTCGCGCCATTTTGTTCAGCTGCAAACGTTGTTACACTGCCGTTTGGTTTCAACACATTACAGCTTGAATTGGTAAGTGACGTGAATGTAGCTGTTGGATACAAGCGCTGATCATCGATGGTTGCCTTGAATGGAGCTGAGAAACAACCCGTACCAGGACCACCTGAAATTCTTCTTGCTATAACCGTATAATTATCAGCACCAAGCGGAACACCAAAACCACCAGGAAGAGCAGAAGCATTGTAATTACCCACATTTAACGTTGTACTGGTCGTTGTTTGAGTGAAGGCAATGGTATTGCGGTTCCACTGGAAGTCAAAATCAGTCATAGGGAAGTTTGTTCCACTCACCTGCTTGACTCCATTCCTGTCCACAATTTCAATTTGGGTAACCTGAAGCTGACCATCAGGATTACAAATGATCTGTGGCAATGAAGTGACACTGGCGACAAATATGGGTGTTGAATTTTTAAAGATGGTGGTTGACCCTATTGCGATACAACTGGTTTGCGTATTCATTACCTGCAAAGTATACGCTCCATCCTTTAATCCTAAAGGATTGTCACCATCACCATCCGTACCGATCTGATCACCATCATGTGTTCCGGCTACGGCCCCATTAATGACACCGGGTGTTGCTGATGTTGTCCAGTTGTACGTGTAAACATAGGGCGGCACAGGACTTGGAGGACGATTTATTGAAGCATCAGTAATTTTCACTTTTATCTCTCCTTCAAAGAACAAAGGATCACATGATGTATTCGCAAATGGAGTTAACGATACGACAGGGAAGATTTGCTTGTTCAAAATATCTACCTTATAGGGAGCCGACTTACAATCTTTTCCTGGAAATCCATTCACACGTTTTGTTGTTACAAAATACGTATCAGCGCCTAACGCCACACCAAAACCAGCTGTGTTATAAGTAACATTATCCAGTGTTGTTCCTACTGTGGTTTGTGTAAATCCACTGGCCGTGCGTTGCCATTCGAAATTGAAATCACTGATGTTCGGTGTTGATGTACTGTTAAATATCTGAGTAGCACCATTCCGATCAATCACTTTTACTTCATTGACAACCAACTTACCATCTGCAGCACAAAGTACCTGGTCGGTCGGTGTAACCAATTGCGTAAATACCGGCGTTGAATTTTTAAATATGGTCGTTGATCCTGTGGATATACAATTTGTCTGTGTGTTTCTTACCTGAAGCGTATAAGCTCCGTCACTCAACCCTTTCGGATTATCACCATCGGCATCGGTACCATCCTGATCACCATCATGCGTTCCTGGAATGACACCATTGATAATCCCTGGCGTTGCTGAAGCTGTCCAGGTGTATGCGTAAACATAAGGTGGTACAGGACTTGGTGGGCGATTGATCGAGGCATCAGTAACTTTCACCTTCACCTCTCCTTCAAAGAATAATGGATCACACGATGTATTTGCAAACGGTGTGAGCTGAACAACCGGGAACAGTTGTTTATTCTGTATCACCACCTCGAAAGGTGCTGATTTGCAACCCGCACCGGGAGCGCCTACATTTCTTATTGCTGTTACTGTATAGGTACCAGCTCCAATAGGTGTTCCAAAGCCACCTGCATTGTATGTTGTTGTATTCAATACATTACCTCCTGCAGCGGTTGTCGTCTGAACAAATGGATTTCCAGTTCTCCGCCATTCAAAATTAAAGTTTGCAATATCCCCTTGAGGAATAACGGGGCCTGTAACGAAATCCTGATTCACTCCTGCCCTGTCATTCAATGAAACTTTTGTAACCAATATGCTTCCATCAGCTGCACACAGAACCTGATCAACTACCGTTACATTTTGTACAAATACCGGTGTTGCGTTTTTAATTATGGTTGTAGTGCCGAGCACGGAACAACCTGTTCTGTTATTATTGATGGTCACTTTGTAGGTCCCCTCAATCAATACCTGAGGATGATCCCCATCACCATCAGTACTCAAGCCGTTACCATTGTTTGTGGGACTCGCAGCGATCGCCTGTGGATTTCCAGCATCCCATACATACGAATATGTGCCCGCGTTAAATGGTGCGAGGGTAGCATCGGTCACATTTATTTTAATTTCTCCTTCACCCGGTCCGGCCGGCAGACACGATGTATTGCTGATGGGTGTCAGTTGTGCTAAAGGATTCACATGCACATCCTGAACATCAACTCGACGTGGTAATGAAGGGCAACCAAACCCGATTTTAGTAGGATCATTTCTGGTGGCAACCACATAGTAGGTACCAGCACCCATGGTTATGAAATCACCAGTCTCACCCAGAGTACCATCCATGTCTGAATCATTACTCAACGTTTGAGCAATGATCGGTGTTGTACCTACACCATTTAATTTTGTCACTAACCCAGCATCCGCATACCATGAAAAGTCGTACAGCGCTTGAAGTGTCGTTGAGCCCGGTGCGTCTGTATCTGAATTGATTGCTGTATTGGGACCTCCGGTGCTATTATCTTTCAACGTTACTTGTGTCACTTTAATTCGACCATCATCCAAACAGATTCGCTGATTGACCAATGTGTTATTGTCGATCGTGATTACATAAGGTGCAGGAGCAATAGTAACAGAATTTTGTACACTGCATCCATTCGTAGCATTTGACACAGTAACCGTATAAGTACCGTCATGCAACTGACCAATAACATGCGTGGCTAAACTATTGTTAACCGGAGGAACAGGTAAAGCACTGATCGGTACCGGGGTCCAACTGTAATTAAAGCCACCGGCAGGAATATTCTGAGCGCCGGTACTTGGATCTGCATCCGCAACAATGGTAATTGTTCCATCTCCGATGGCATTATTGCCTGCAGTCGCCAAACAAAATGTATCGAATGCCGGAGTTAATGTCATATCCGGAGTTACGTGCTGATCCAGGATAACCACTTGCTTTATTTCTGTCTTGCAACCAAAACCAGGAAGCGCAGGATTATTTTTAATACCCTGGACATAGAATGTGCGATTGCCACTGCCGAGCAACGCTGTACCCATGGGCCAGAAGTTACCGGGCGTTCCTAAGGTTGCGTGCGCTTGATTGATCAGTTCTCCAGTCGTTCCTGCACCATCACCGGTTGCTGTATAAACAGCACTTGTCAAATCATTGTTTTGTGCCCACGTAAAACTAAATATTCCTGTAGACTCTCCTCCTGCCAGCGATGCCACGGCACTTCCATTTGACAGTGGCGCACAAGCTGTTTCAGGTGTGGGTAAAATATTGAGCACACTCGGAGTGGATTGAACATCCGGAATCGAAACAATGATATCCGACTCGCATTTACTGATGTCATCTTTGATGGTGATCGTATACGACGCCTCCTCCGATGCCGGTTTAAATCCGTTCATTAATCCCGTTGACTGACCCGAGTCCCCATTCCCAACGTCAAAACCTGTTCCCGGTGTAAGCCCGGTAACTACAGGGTCAATATTGAAAACATCATACTCCTTGGGCTCAATATCTCCGTTGGCATTCGTAACCGTAAGGTTTACTTTACCATTGGCAACGACGGATGGATCGCATGAGGTATTCGGATCAATTTGTGCGATTGTAATAATTGGAGGAAGCACTTTTTTGATAAGCGTTTGACTTCTTCCCAACGGGCAGGTTGGATTCGCTCCATCGATGAGCTTGATAAAATATGGACCCGCATCCAACGTCATCACCGTCAAAGGAGTGCCTACGGGTGAGAGCGGAATATTTCCTTTGGATGTACCTGTATCGTTGTTCCCCGAAAAAACTTCGAGCGAATAGCCCGATCCGCTTGAGCCTGAAGTAACCGTTACTACCATTTGACCATTTCCGGTATCGCAACGTGTGATATCGGTTGGTACAATATTAACGACCGGAACGGTTTGTGTTGGAACGTTATCTGTTTTATAAGTTCCACAACCATCAGGATCACGAATCACCAACGTATAGGTGGCCGGACTGATGGTGTTATCAACAGGTGAGTGATTGATTCCAAGATTAGCTCCGTTATCAGTATAGATCTGACCCTTCGGATTACCTCCCGTCGGCGGATTGGCAATCGCGTCAAATGTAGGTTGATTATTAAAAAAGTTAACAGGATTGGTATTGGTCGGCGCTCCCCGGAACCATTCATAGGTGTATGCTGCAGCCGCTAATGGACCAACTGTGGGATCAATACCACCGAGACCTGTTCCACAAATACCGGGAGATGCATGCAATAACAATGTAATGTTGCTCTTTACAGTATTGTCAACAATCTGCTGTGTACGTGGTATCGATTCGCAAAGTGTATTTTTATCAATAACCAATGCTGTCAGATAACCTGGAATCATACCCGTACGGGCAGTAGGAGCTAAATTTTGATTTATGAAATTAGAATAAACATAATCGGGGTTAGCTCCACCCTTTACATCTGCCGGGTCAGTAGGATAGCTTGAACCACTGAGCGTAGAGTTAAACACATAGAAGATATCATACGACGTTGGAGCCGAAAGATTGGCAATTGCCACTGTCGCAGCTCCATCCGGAGAATTACATTTTGTAACCGGATTAACTCCAGTAAAAGAAAGCGTAGGATATATAATCTGATCCGAAACAATTTTGGTTTGAATAGTTCTACATCCCGTTGCATCTGTTGTTGCACGAACAGTGTAATCCTCAGCAATGAGTTGAGAAATTGTATTTCCCGCTGGTGAGTGAGGCGTTAACATACCAACATCATCAAACCAAACGTAGGTATCTCCAGCAACTGGAGTAATCGCGAGCTGACCATTGGGCGTCCCGCTGCAAGTCGATTGAGGAGTTATCGCCACGGTAATCACAGGATACGTCAAAACATCAATAATATTTTTTGAATCTGCTGCTGAAACACAACCGGTATCAGTATTCTTCACGGTCGCGCTATATGCACCGACAGCCAATTGCGTGAAGTCCACACCATTTGTCCCTGCTTGTACTCCGGTTCCTACCCATGAAATTGTGAAGTTGGTACCCATATTCGCCGGGGTCGCTAACAACGCTCCATTGTAAGTGGTCGGGTTACCAGCACCTCCTAAGGTGATGTCACAAACGGTATTATTCTGAGTGAGTGAAACTGCCATGGTTGGAATCACCTGTGCATCCACAACGGTAACAGGCATATTGCCTGCACAACCCGTTGTTTTATTAATTGCCTGGGCTGTATATGTACTACTTGGTCCTTGAAGTGTCGTTCCTAATTGATCAGCCGTTGATATGGACGCACCCGATACAATCGGACCATTATACCAGTTGATAAAATAATTGGTTGTTGCGCCACCATCAACCGAAGTGATCTGAGCTGTACCATTTGCTGTTGTTGGAGCACAGTTTAGATTTGGTGTTGCTGTTGCAACGACGTTGGGAAGCACCAGGGCATCCAACACTTCACGCACGAGTGGATCCGATGTACATCCCAAAGCATCAATGGTGACGGTGGCTCCAAACTTTCCATTATCGAGTTGATCTAATGTGGTCGTGGTGGAAGAATTGTTTGGTCCGGTAATAGCTCCTGTAATAGGATCGGCATTGAACCACTTGTAGGTAATGCCGCTTGTTCCTATCTGAGGATGAGTAACTGCGGAGATAACAACATTTCCATCATAAGCAGTTGGCCCACCTGCCACAGTAATATCGCAAACTGTGTTTGGATTAGGTGTAAGGGTAAACGTTGGCTTTTGACTTATATCAGCCACCATGCCATTCTGATTGCTAACGCAGCCCGTGCCTGTGTTCGTCACCACCACATTATACGAATTAGGTGCAGTGGTTGGTCCTCCAACTTTAATGGCCGTTGCCTGATCCGCATTATTGGCTGCCACAGTAATTGCTGCAGTAGGTGCAACAGCTGTCCATAAGTAAGAAAAACTACTTGTGCCTGCGTTGGTGATGGTAGCAGTAATCGTTCCATCCGGCGTTATGAGTGGATCACATGTGTTGGAGCCCGTAGAAGTAATTTGAATGGCAGGATATATTTTCAGGTCCGGAACCTGATCTGTAATCGCAGATGACTGGCAACCCGTTTTTGTATTAATAGCATCAACTGTGTAAAATCCTGCATCAAGTTTATTCAGCAAATCAATGGTTGATGTTGCATTCACAGGAGAGGCATTGGAATTGCCGTTATACCATTTAAATGTATAATCCGCGACGGTGTATGCAGGAGGAATATTATTAACCTGAGCTGTAAGGCTTCCATTAAAATTCGTTGCAGGACTACAAATTGAATTTGGAACCACCGAAATAAACGAAAGCACCGGAACAACACTAATGTCTGGCACAGAAGCGATGGTGAAGTTTGTACACCCCGTGTTATTATTTGTAACCAAAACTGTGTATGAGTTTGGAGCACCAGTAGGCCCTCCTACTTTAATGGCTGTCGCCGATGTGCCATTGTTAGCCGCTGGCAATTCAGTTCCAGGAGTAACTGCACCTCCTGTATACCATTGAAAGCTAAACGTATCAGACCCTGCGTTCGAAATAGTTACGCTTGCTGTTCCGTCGGGTGTCAACGCCGGATTACAATTGTTAGACCCTACCGCTGCAGGAACCAGTGCAGGGAATATTTTCGCATTCGGCACCTGATTGGTATAGGGCGCCGATTGACAACCCGTCTTGGTATTCTTAACATCAACAGTATAAAATCCTGCATCGAGCTTATTGAGCAATGTGGTTGTTGACGTTGTATTTACCGGTGATGCGTTGGAATTTCCATTGTACCACTTGAACGTATAATCAGCAGCCGTATACAACGCCGGAATGTTATCGATCTGTGTCGTTAAACTTCCATTGAAGTTTGTTGCCGGACTACAGATTGAATTTGGAACGATCGATACCCATGACAACACCGGAACGACACTTACATCCGCCACTAAAACACTTTGATTACTCTGACAACCTGTTGTCTGATTCGTTACCAACACCGTGTATGTAAAAGGAGCTGGTGGTGTTGGCCCTCCTAATTTCACAGCTGTTGCCTGGGTGCCGTTGTTTGCCGCTGCGAGCGGAGTTCCTGCAATCGTAGCGCCTGCAAACCATTTATACGAAAATGAATCTGCTCCTGCATTCGTTACAGCAGCCGTGGCCGTTCCATCCGGTGTTAGCAATGGATCACAAATATTGGAACCTGTTGAAGTTAAACTTAAAGCAGGAAGTACCGTGGCCTTCACAACGGGTTTGGTTTGTGCCGTTGACACACATTTCAAATCTGTTCTCTCAACAATCACTGTATAATCCCCTTCCTTCAATCCTCCCAATGTGCTGACCTTATTATCAGCAACAGCAATCACAGGATCTGTTGTGGCTGCTCCGTTGTACCACGTGAATTTATAATTTGCATCAGGGGTAGTCACTGGGTTTCCCGCAAATGTAACCGAAGCAGAAGCTGAACCTGAGTAAGGAGAACTTCCGAGCAAAGGATCGCACACCGTGTTCGGTAATGTGGTTAACGAAACCACCGGGTTCACTTTATTTTCAGCAATGGTGAAATCAATGATTCCTACACAGTTGAGCGATGTTGTTATTTTCACCGTGTACGGAATTCCACCTCCGGCAACATTGTTCACCGTCTGACCATTGATACCTGATGTGGTGGATACTAAATTGGCGGGCAATGTGTTTTGGCCTTTGAACCATTGAAAGGTTATCGTGGAAGGGTTTTGCACAACACCGCTGATCAACGCGTCTGCTATAAGAATTCCATTTGGGTTCAGAGGATCACACGATGTCTGCGGAGCAACCTGAGTAATTTGTGCAGTCGGTATTAACGTTTGTGTTTGAACCTGCACCACAGGGAAAACACTGGATTTACATTTCGTGAGGTTGTCCAGGATCTCGGCCTGGTAATACCCTGCAGCAAGTCCGGTTCGGGTTTGACCTGTGCCGTTGGCCGCCGGAAGGGGTCCTCCACGTGTGGGCGGGGTGGATGCATTATTATAGAAGAACCAACTGAATGTATAATTGGCGGGGTCCTGAACAACACCATTAAACACAGCATCGGCCTGTATAGAACCACTGTTGGGATTGCTACAATCCACCACGTGTTGTAAAACCTGCGCAACAGCATCCGGAACCTGAGGGCCGTTTACTGTAACGGGCGTAGATGTTTTTGCGCATCCGTCTTTCGAAACACGAACCACATAACTACCTGCTGCCAGTCCTGTTGCCTGAGACCCTATAATTCCTAAAGGCGTTAATGCAACATCAAACCACTCAAACACAAATCCGGTTTCACCAGAAGCAATCGATGCTGATAGTTCACCATTGGCAGGACTACATTTGGTTTGATGCGAGACAACATTGATAACGACATCCGGGTCATTACCCTGCCGCACAATCGTCATGGATATTGGCAAGGTTGTACAACCCTTCTGGACATTCGTGACGACCAACGTATACGTTCCTTCAGCACGGCCTAATAAATTGTAAGCTGTTCCGGCAGGCGCTGGAATTGGCGATGTTGTGCCGGTTCCCGTATACCACTGAAAAGAATAGGGACTGTAATCGAACGTCTCCGTTACTCCTTTGAAAATGTGTGCGCGGAGTTCTCCATTGTCAGGTGCTGAAGTTAAACACTTAAAGTTGTCCTTGATTTTTTCAATCGTAGCTGTAAACGGATCGGGTATAACATCCACGGAATATATGTTGTTGTCGATCGAACATTCTTTGGTGCTCTGACCTGTGAGGCTAATGGGTAAGACTGCTCCATTATTATAGAGCACTATGTAAAGTTTGAAAACCGTACCTGGCCCATTGAAGGTAAGTGTAGGCGTTACCAGCTTTTGCCCGACTTGAAGATTCGCTATGTTCAGTGTAGTGCTATAAAGTAGTGTTGCTGTTACGGGGTTGACTGTTGGATTACCATTGAAGAAACTAACTGGAACATTATCGCTGATTGGCAAATCTCCATTGTTGATCAAATTAAAATAAGCTTTGATCGCAACGTCTCCACAAATAGGTGGTATGACAACTACCGTTGGCGTATAAACACCATCACCATCGGTATCGATACCCCCACTGCTTGGCGTATCCCCTGTAAATGTTAAGTCTGGAGCAGGAAATTCAGGACACCCGTCTTTGCTTAAACGCGGCACCTGATTCATAAATAAATTCAGGGGGCGTTGTGGTCCGGGTAATCCGTTTGGACATGCTGCATTGCTAAAGATCATACTCGGATCTATCTGCGGATAAGGTAATGTAAGATCATCATTGATGTTCGTTACATAATACGGATGTTGGTTCCATACCTTTCTCGTGGGCAGCCATGAATTTGTACTTGAATAGTACAATCGTGTTTGCCCTAGTGACTGTTGCTGGATATCTGAGTCGATGTTGAACGAATTGTTTGTGTAACACGTCACACAGATGTCTGTTCCTCCGTCACCATTCACATCTGCCACGATAGGGCCTTCTGTCCAGGTGTGCGACTGACAACTTCTTGAAAAGGTAACTGCAGGATCACCATTCAATCCATTCTGCCCGGTTACGCCATCAATCATTCTCAATTCCTGCGAGTCACGATAAACTACTTCCGGTCTTCCGTTATTATCAAAATCATAAATCGTTAGAGAAAGAATACCTGACTTTGAGTCATTAATGGTACGCACCCATAGTTGTGTCAGGTTTCCTCCTGCATCTTTACCCAAGCAATACAATTGATTTCCGGCAATGAACAATGCCTCCAGTTTACCATCACCATTGGCATCACCCAGGTTAATTCTTCCTGTACCCCATACCCATCCATTGGCATTCGGAGTAGAGGTATCTGGTGGCGCAAACGTAGAGACGGTTCCCTTTTTTACGTTCCAGTAAAAAATCGTGGTGATGTTATTTCCGCAAGGCGATGCCTCAAGACCCGAACAATTAATTGCTCCAGTCATTAACACATCCAGAAAGCCATCACCATCAAAATCAGCAGTACTGGTTGAACTTGCCTGATCTTTACCATACTCGGTAAGATCATTAAATCCTTTGGGATAAAATTTTGGTCCTCCCAAGGTGTTCATATCCGCGAGAAGAGTCAATGCGGTGAACGTTCGACTTGTAAGATTGGGCACAGTATAAATAAAATTACCGCATACAAGTTCCAGTTTCGAATCACCGGAAATATTAGCGGCAACTGGCCCGGAGTTGATTTGCGTATCCCAATCGCCACCCATATCTGCGAGTAGCTTTCCTGATTCAGCGGCATAAATCCGATTCTTTAAATAAACTTCGGCTTTACCGTCTCCATCAAAGTCTGCAATGCCGGGATTACCGGGCCTATCAGGGCCAAGATCAATTGCATCATAGAGCGGCACCAGATCTTTATTTACATACTTGAATCCCGTAAGGAAATAACGTGTAGGCGCATTATTCGGGCTACCACCCCGATGACTTGCGATGGCAAACAGTTCTGCTTTTTTATCTTTATCAATATCTGCAATCATGATTTCATACTCAAAAACATAACCTGAGCCTGCAGTAGGAAATATCTTTGAGCCCGGTGTTCTGAAATCAGACATGATATCACCGGGATCAAATCCACTGGCCGAAGCTGTGGCGATAACCTGAATAGTACTATTCCATTTTGAAGTAACAGCAGCATCCGGAAATCCATCACCGTTGATATCGCCAACGACTACCTTCGCTGGTGTATCCGCTGTATTTTGTTGAGTGGTTCGTGGGGGACCTATTCCGGTAAAGGTGGCTCCCGGAGGAGGCTGAATACTACACGTAGATCCTGAACCTACGAAAGTCAATCCATAGTAACTGGCGCAGTCTGTATCGGCAGGGTCAATCTTTCCATCACCGTCATTGTCGATGTTATCAAAACAGCGACAACCTTTTTCAACGGTAATTGGAAAAATACACAATGAATCATTACAGTCAATTTTTCCGTCTGCATTGTTGTCTTTGCCATCATTGCAAATCTCGGTGGTTTGACTATAAACACTGCACGAAATAAAAAAGATTAAAAGCCCAACTACATGACGAATGATTCGTAAACCTTGGTTCATATTTATACAAATAGCTTTTCAAATACACTTTTTTCTATCGGGCCACCAATACATTTCCTGTGAGTTGCTGTTTATCCGGACAGCCTACCACAAAATAATAAGTTCCCTCAGGTACAGGTTGGCCATTATACGTGCCATTCCATGTATTGGTATAACCTCTTTGTTCCAGAACACGTCTTCCGTTGCCATCAAAAACAGATAACACACAATCCGGATATCCTTCAATTCCCGGAATGACCCATAGATCATTTATGCCATCACCATTCGGAGAAAATACATTGGGAGCTTTAAGATCCATAAGCTCACTCCTCACTTCGATGTCAATCGTTTGAGTACCTGTACAACCATTTGGACCTGTGCCAACTACGGTGTAGGTAGTGGTAGCAATCGGTGTAGCTTTTGGATTAGCAATGGCGGGGTTACTTAAAGTTTCTGGTGGCGTCCACAAATATGTAGAGGCACCAGAGGCTGCCAATTGAGCTGATTGTCCGGGAGCTAGTATCAGCAAGTCTGATACTACAGCGATTACCGGTGCGGCCTTAGCCTGGATGATCTGCTGTGTTGTTGCTGAACAACTGTTCTGATCCACCGTTGTTGCTGTAAACGTCCCTGACTGTGTAACCGTCAGTGGAGTTCCAGTTGCACCGGTATTCCATGTGATTGAATTGAATGTTCCGTTAACAGTTAATGTGGAAGATTCTCCGGGACATATATCTGTCTTTGAAGCTGTGATCGTGGGTTGTACAGGTGCAACAACTACCACACTTCCCGTTTTCACATTCGAACAACTCGGCATAGTAGTATACGCAACGGTTAGTGTAGGGCTAAATGTTTGAGCCGTAGCGTAAGCATGTGTAGGACTTTGCAATGTACTTGTCCCTGTATCCTTAAAGTCCCAGTTGTATGTTGGCGTTGCCGTTGGATCAAATGTTGAAGTGTTTGTAAATGTTAACGTTTCTCCTACACACGCTGTGCTCTTCACTGTAAAGTTTGCCACAGGAGCGGACACTGCTGCCACACTTACCGTATTGGTTTCTCCACTACAACCTGGAATTGTTGTATTCGTCACCCTAACCTTATAAGCACCACCCTGTGTTACAGACAAAGTTGTAGAGGTCTGCAATGGAATATCAGTTCCATCTTTAATCCATTGATAGGTGTGATTCGGCAAGGAGTTTACCGCAAGGTTAGTAGGGCTTCCAGCGCAGATCAAGCTGGAAGGACTTGTTACCTGAAAGTTCTGAAGGTTCGCTACATCGATCAGTTTTGAAACGATGTTTGATTTACACGTTCCATCTGTTAACTGTAGTGTATACAAGCCAGCCTGAGCTGCAGTCACCGGTGTTATCGCAGAAGGACTTTGTACAGTGCTCGTAAAGCCGTTAGGTCCTGACCATAAGTAAGAATAACTTCCTGCCAACGGTGTAGTTAGTGCCAATGAACCACCTGAACATACTGCACTGCTGCTATTGCTGTTGTATGTGATATCGGAAGGTACCAAAGGACTAGCAGGTAATGACCCTGTTCCCGGTGATACAACCAATGAAGAAGAAGTAATAACACAACTTCCTGCTCCTGTACCCGTCGATGTGGCAGTCACCGTATATGTTCCCGGTGTTGTAATGTTTAAGGTAGGTCCTGAACCTACACTGGTTCCGGATTCCTTCCAGTCATACAGCGTCACACTGGGTGTGTTTGTTCTTGTTGAAAGTGTAATTGTTTGGCCGGAGCAGATTGACAATGGAGCCGCATTTAAAATCTGCGGCACAAAGCAATTTGTGTTTCTCAAAATATCCAATGAATTGCCATTCACCGTAGTGTAAGCAATATCCGGTTTTCCATCTCCGTCATAATCTCCTACCCTTACATTTCTTGATTTTTTACCTGTGTTAATATTTAGCGTGGTGAAATTTAATGATGTCGTACTTCCCTCATTTCTTAAAACAGTAATTTCGGTATCAGCAGAAGCGGTGTTGATGTCAATATTTCCTACAACGATGTCAACGTCATTGTCTCCATCAATATCACTCACATCAATTCCAAAAGGTCCGTCACCGGTGTCAAATGGAAGCGGAGTTCCAAAAGAGATTGTACTTCCCGAAGTGGTATTGAGAAGTAAAAATACTTTTTTATCAAATGAACTGGTCACCGCAATATCACTCTTTCCGTCTTCATTGAAGTCTGAGAGGACCAGGTGATTCAGCGTTCCGGTAACGGGAATACTTTGAATCGCACCAAAGGATACTGTAGAAAGACTACTTGTATTCTGTATAATGAAAATGTTATTGTTGTTGAATTGATTGACAATGATCTCCGGAGTTCTGTCGCCATTCAGATCCTGTGTATCAATTCCATACGTCGAAGTGGCTCCTGTAACGGAAATTTTAACTGGCGTTGCTCTGAATGAAATTACTCCGGGCGTACTTTGATTCACAAATACGTAAATCGTGTTGGAACCGGAAGTTACCGTGTTGGAATTTGAAACGATCAATTCTGGTTTACCATCAAGGTCCATGTCACGAATAACAATACGAAACGCAAATTGTCCGGCATCAATAAATAATTTGGTAAATGCACTGAATGCGATGTTCCCAATACCTGAACTTGAATTTTTAAAAAGATAAATTTCATTCCTTGTGGCTCCGCCGCGTGTGCCAACCAGATCTGGCTTTCCATCACCGTCGAGATCCCCACAAGCCAGGTTAAACATGGGCGATGCCGTGGACAATGTTGAACCTACAAAACTTAAACTACCAATACTGCTGGTGTTTCGCTGCAGCATAATATCGGTTGCGGCTCCTTGCTTTGAGCCAGCGAGATCTGGTTTGCCATCACCATCCATATCGCATGAACAAACATCAAATACTTCTACGCCGCCCGGAATACTGATACCGGCAACCAAATCTGAAAGACCAAAGTTGGTTCCTCCATAGGAAGGCACAAATTTCAATGGCGACTTTACCGACAACCCGTTTGACAAGTTGATGACCTGAATATTGGCAAGCCTGGCCTGGTTGGGAACATCCACGGTAATGGAATTCTCTGTCGACGAAACAACGTTTCCATAAACATGATCAAACCAAACACGCAACTGAGAAGGTGTGGAACTAAATCCTGAACCAGTGATAACAAGTCGGTTGCCCGGATAGGTTGATATGGGCGTAACGTTATTGATAATAGGTGCCTGTGCCAATATTTGCTGGCAGCCTACAAAAATCAACAGCAATAGAAAACAACTTCTCATGTACTTTTCTTTGTTCTTATTTTTGAACGGTTAGTAACCACGCTTCCCGGAATATTTTCATCTTCCTGAATTTGTCACGGAATGCCCGTGCCGCATCGATGTCATTCGATTGTGCGATATGCACATACCATATGGTGTGTTCCGTCAGGAATCCATAGTCTGATTCAGTAAAGCCAAGTTTTTTTAACCCGTCACTATATTTCTTCGCGTTGGCTTCTACTTTAAATGCTCCGGCTATAACATAGTCTCCAACTTCAAGTTCATCCTTGTGACCTCCCTGTTTTACTGTCTCGTGTCGCTCGGCATTGGGGTGATGGGTTTCATTATGCTCTGCTGTTGGATCAGCTGCATGCTCATCCAACCTGCCCATGTGCACCGAATCAACAGCTGCTATTGCAGCAACAGGCACTGCAGCTCCAAATCGAGGTCGCTGCGTTGTTGCGCCTGTGGTTGTAGTTGTCGTTGTAGTCGCATTTGCGTTTGCTTTCGCTTCTTCAGCAGCTTTCAGTTCTTTTGCTTTTGCCTCTTCCAGGGCTTTGGCCTCATTGGCTTTTGCTGCGGCAAGTGCCTCAGCTTTCAATCGCTCTTCCTCTTTTACTTTAGCAGCAGCGGCTGCCTTCTTTTCTTCTTCCTGTTTCTTCAGCAGATCCTGTCGTTTTTTTTCTGCGGCAATTTGCTGAGGAGTTTTAACCTGCACTTTTACTTTCTCTGTATCCACAAATGAATACACAGGAAGCTTTTTGTTTTGCTTTCCAAACAACAACGCTACATGTACTTCATGTGAAGGTCGGTTCAATTCATTCTCACCTGTATTCTTGAGTGTATAGGAATATCCGATAGCACTTATTTTATTTAATTTGATACCTGCCAGGGCGGAAATACCAAAATCCTGTTTGTAGGATCCTCCAACATAGACAAGATTCTGCATGTGAAATACACCTGCCACTTCAAATTGAGACGGAAGGCTGCTGTTAAGTCGGTAGACCACATACGGTTCAAAAACATATTTGCCTTTGGATAAATAAAACCGATTGCTGGCATTGAAGATCAATGTCTCAAAAGGTTTCAGTTTTGAAATCGCAAAGGATTCATTGCTCACATAATCGGGTTGAAAGATATTGGGTATTGATGCGCCAATGTGAAATGTCTGGCTGTGAAATGATATTCCAAAATTACTGATCACCCGCATGCTGGACTTCGAAAGTTCTGCCAACAGTGGATCTCCGGCCGTTCCGAAGTTCAATGCATTGATGTCGATTTTCGTAGAAGATAATCCCGCTGACAATCCAAATCGGAGGAACTGATCTTTCGCCACAGGCAATGTATAACCGCCCATAAAAAGAACGGACGAAGTATTCAGCAGTCCGTTCGTGTCGTTGTTTAAATTCAGTCCCACGTTCACATGACTGGGCAGCGGAGCTTGTACGTTGAGGTTGGCAATGGAGGGACTACCGGTCATGCCTGCCCATTGTTTTTTATAAGAAAGATAAACGGCTGGTCTTCCATCGCTACCTGTATAGGAGGAATTGAGGAGCGATGGATTAAAATAAAACTGGGTAAAATTATAAATATTCTGTGCTGTGCTGCCTGTTGAACACAGTATGGAGAAAGAGACGAATAAAATAAAATAACGGTAGTCTTGTTTCAACGCGTTGAGTTCAAATTAGTTTGAATATTTTTTTTTTAGCAATTGTATTTCGTACTTCGCCTTTAATTATGGATTTATCGCTTCGCGCAATAACCTGTCTTACGTGGCTTTGCATTATTGTTTTTACTTCGAATGCAGTGAACGGGCAGAATTTTTCACTGGCGCTTAAAGCTGGACCGTCAGTTACGTGGGCAGACTTCTCAGACACCGACAACGACATTAAATCTGATTTTGGAACTAAGCCGAAAATAGGGTTTATCGTTGGTGGTCTCATATCGTTTCCTTTAAAACATAATTACTCTTTTCTGTCGGAAGTAGGATTTAAGCAACAAGGCAGACGTGTTACATTCAACGGGAATACCTGGGAGAATAATGCAACGTACCAGTTCGTGGATATGTCGATGGCACTCCGCAAGTCCTTTTTGGTAAAAATCAAAAAGAACGTTCCTACCCGGGCTTTTTTCAACATAGGCCCAGACATTGGTTACTGGCTTAATGGCAAGGGCAAAGTGGGAACGAATGCATTGACCAACGACTACACAGTGATATTTGATCAGCCCGCCGATGCTAACTTTCATCATAACTATATGAATGATGTAAACCGATGGCTTTTTGGCATGGATCTTGGAGTTGGTCTCGATGCCAACATCACGAAGACTCAGCGACTGCTTGTTGAATTGCGTTTTACTTATGGCCATACCTACATCGGTAAAAAAAATGGATCGAGCACGATTGAAATTCTTGGCTTTGAAGACAACATCAAGTCTAACTTCAAAACTCTTACGTTGACCGCTTCTTACTTCTTTGACATGGATCTGAAAAAATCCAAGCTTGGCAAGAGTACCAAGGATAAGCAAATAAAGCGTAAACGCTAGTCAACCTCACACGATCTGGAAATTGTCAACATTGTCAATGTTATGCCCACTATAAACACAGTATTAACACGCAAGTTCCTGAATACCCCCAAGAACTAATAAAAAGAACTGCCTTTTATTTAAAAGCAGTTCTTATTTAGATTGATTCTATACTTGATTATCATTAGTGATAACTATACCTAAGTCTCAATCGGCAATTTACACCGAGAGCAAAACAGCTAACTATTTTGTGATCAACACTGTGCCGACATCGGTAACATTTCCTGTGGTTACCACTACCCCTTCCTTGGCAAAATTTTGATACCCCGTTTTGGGTTGGAATGTTACTTTATACGTACCGGCATTCAGCCCTTTAATTAAAAATTTTCCGGTTGTCTGATTGGCAAATGTTGTTCCCACGGTATCAGAACCAGATAAGGCGTAAACCGCTGGAGAAGCATCAACCGGTGAAATCAATCCACGAATAGCGCCACTTTCAGCCTCAACGATCGTTCTGATCACGGGCTTCAAAATGTACTTCCCACTTCCGGTTTTTACAATAGAGCGGGCTGCATCAAAATCAAGCAGCAGTTTATAGGTAATACCCTCCCGCAATTCAGTTTTCACTTGTAATTTGAGACCTGATTGCTGTGCGCTCGGCGTTGATAGCGCGATCACCTGATCATCGATTTTTACTGAATTGTTATTCCCTAAAATAAGTCGCACCTGGGAGATTTTTCCTGCGGGTAATTCGCAGCTTCCCAATAACGTATCAAGTCCATTGGTCAGCTTAAGAATATCATAGATTCCTTCGTTTACGTCGATGGAGGTCCATCCACCGTCTTCAGAACCCGAATTTACCTGAACATCCTGAACATCAATATTGACCTGTTGATAATCTCCCGGGGCATCTGTGAGATGCACTTCTAAATACGCGGGCTTATCATCATGATCACTGCAGGAAAAAAACAGACTTAAAGCCAAGACGACACAAATTCCAATCTTTTTCATTTGAATGTTTTATAGTTGATAAATTTTTACAACTAAAGCCAACATTACATGAGGCGATAACAATAACCGTACTAATAACTTTATATGATAAATTACTTTATTATAAAACGAACACCCGCTTTAAGCACCAGTTGGTCGTAATCACTCGCCGTATACTTCATCGAAACAAACGGTATAAGCTTGTCACCGGCAAGAAAATCCACACCAATCCCCAAATTCAAACCAACGCGCGATTCATTTTCCGATGAGGTTTGATTGGAACCTCCTCCTGTTGTTTTAATTTTTGCTTTGAAGCTGGTGACGTTAAGTCCTCCTTCTCCAAAAAATTTCGCACTTCCTGAAGTATAAAAATAATAGTTCACATCTGCATTAAATTCCCACACGCTGGCTTTTGCTTCATAGGTAAATCCACCCGATGAAAACTTTTCCTTCTCAGGAAAATAGAAGATAAGCGAAGGCGCAGCTGCCCATTGATCAGTAAAAAAATATTGTCCGTTAAGAATAATTCCTGCTTGCTCCACCTCGGTTCCGAACGCCAAACCAGCTCCGACATTCACCTGTTGTGCTCGGGAAAACATCACTGAAAACATTACAAGGGCCAATGAAAGAATGCATTTTTTCATAATACTATATTGGGGTTTAATTTATTTTACGACTTCTGCTTTTTCTATTTCGACAGTGATGACAGGTTTTTTTGTAAAAATATCCAACAGCCTTTTTCGATACAGCAATGTCTTGCCTGGATGAACCGGATCTGTGAGATCAAAATGTGATACCACCTGTTTGCCGTTAGGTTTTTTGTAAGAGACCTTTATCGTGATGTTCCTGAATGTAGCCAGAGTAGCTGTATTCCTGATGGATCCGGTAATGACAGATTGGTTGAACTGATTTTTTTCACCGTCATACTTTTGCTGAAGAAAGTGAAGTGGGTTATTTGCCTCCTCATTGTAGGTTGGATTATTCTTTTTTCTCCAGGAAGCAAAAAGCGGATCCGTATTTTTTGTTTCAGTAAGGAATGAGCCTGACCGAATTCCTTTTTCCCCTTGTGTAAGGCTTACAAATTGACTCGTCCCGTTATCAGACAAATTCACTGTCCCCTCTTCTACGATCACGTTCACAATGGTATCCGAAGTGTTTACATTAAATGATGTGCCGGTTACAACAATGGATACATCCTGCATCAATACATGAAACGGACGTGCAGTGTCCTTTTGAACTATAAAATAAGCTTCACCTTTCAGATTTACTGCCCGGCTGAATTTACCAAAGTCTTCCGCGTATGAAAGTTCACTATTTACATTCAACCATACTTTAGAACTATCTGGCAGGTATATTGTTTTTACTTCATTCGACGTGTTTATTGTTAACATCGTGGGTTGGCTTTGCTCCTCACCGCTTGAACGGTTGTAGAAATAGAACCCAAGAAATACCAAAATAAAAAAACATGCTGCTGCACTCAACCATACACGAGTATCCACGGTTTGGATAAAATTCCGGCGTTTTAAAATGAGTACCTTCAATTTTTCCCATTCCTGTTCCGTAGCGGGATTACGATGGACCAACTTTATGCGCGAAGACTCCCATATTTTAACTGCCTCATCATAAACGCGTTGATTAGAATCTGATTTGCGGGTCCATTCACGCAATTGCTGTTCCTCCTCCTGACTTATATTGCCAGAAAGGCGCGCTATTATCCATTGAAGTTCATCATCACGCTGTGCCATGACTAACTTTGAAAATCCTGATGTTTTTCAATTTTGGAATACGTTGGACATGTGTACGTTGAACACGCTGATGCTGCAACCGCCAATACAATAACTAAAAGCCAAACTGTCTTCATATGAGTTTAACGCGCAGGGTGTCATTGCACATTGATGATATAACACAGAAAATTCAGTTTCCCCCCAAAGAATTTTTACTTATTCAGAATAAATGTGCCAATAGCCATCCAAGAAGCAACACCAGAATAAATATTAACTCTGGCATAATAAAGGGTCTCAAGTGATCTCGGAGTTTTTGAAGAGCGATGGTCATCTGATTTTCAACTGTTTTAACGGAAAGGCCTAAGGTTTCAGCAATTTGCGGGTATTTCAACCCTTCATGACGGCTGAGCAGATAAATTACCCGGCATTTTGCAGGAAGCTTGTCAATGGCATTTTGTACGTTCAATTCAAATTCAGTAAAAATCACCTGATCCGAAACGGCGTCGGTCTTAAGAGTTCGTATGAGATCGGTCTCTTTATCCAACTTCACCACGCGCCGGTGGTCCCGCAAATGATTCAATGCAGTCCGTGAAGTCGCTCGCATCAGGTAACCTTCGATTTTATCCGTTACATCGATCCTTTCCTTATTTAACCAAACCTTGTAAAAAACATCCTGAACAATATCCTTCGCGATGTCATGATCCCGCACAAGGTTATAGGCAACGTTGCACAGTCGGTGGTGATTGTGTTTAAATAGCGCTTCAAATCGTTCCAGGGTAATCGAGTTCATGCACAAAGGTTATGCAAAGGGCGAAATACGCAATAAAGTTTCGCAGAAAAAATACTGTTACTAAATAATGTAAACCGTTGACGGTTATTGCGGCATTTGAACCTTTAATTCTGCCCTTCTGTTTTTGGAGTGTTCTGTTTCTGTACATACCACACCATTGCTACATTGATTCAATGTAAGTTCTTCACCAAATCCTATCGCTGTGATACGTTGTTTTTCAATGCCATGTACCAGCATGTACCCTACCACTTCATTGGCCCGTTGATCCGATAGTTTCTGGTTGTATTCGTGCGTTCCGCGTGAATCGGCATAGGCACCTATGTGGAGATGAAGTTTTCTATTTCTGGTCATGGCACGTACTACTTCTTCCAGTTGGGATTCAAACTCACTCTTGATTTTCCACTGATCAAAATCAAACTGCACAATCATTTTTTTGTTAAACACTTCTTCGAGAACAAAATCGTTCAACAAATCACCGTCTGGTAATCCTTTCGTATTCAGTTCAAATTCCTTGGATATGAAGCCCTCCTTCTGTGCCGTGATCTTATACTTTTCACCTGGCATAACAAGAAAACCGTAATTGCCTTCCTTACTTGTTCTTAGTGTATCAATTTTATCCGTATTCAGATTATGGAGTGTAACGATTACTTCCGGCAATTTATCCTGCGTTTCATTGCTGTATACAATTCCCTTTGCGAACAAAGCATGCTTCCATAGCGGAATCAAAATACTATCTGTGCCTAATGACCGGGTATTGGTGGAAAATTTCAGCGAGTCTAACCACGTGTAGCCTTCCTTGGATGCGGAAAACTGATAATCACGATCAAAGGCAAGATCAAAATGAAAATATCCGCGGTCATCACTCTCCAATGTTTCCATCGGCTCACCCTGGCTATTCTTCAATACAACCCTGGCATTTGGAATTACTTTTGAGGAATCATTTCGTTCAACCGTTTTACCCACAACAAAGAATGATTTCACTTCGAAACTGTAAATATCATCGTACCCATCTCCACCATCACGGTTGGAAGAGAATAATCCTTTTCGTCCGGTTGCATCCATCACCAAAGAAAAATCATCATGAGAAGTATTCAGGGGAAAGCCAAGATTCTCGGGTTGCAGGAATGCGTTAGCTCTTAACTTACTATTATAAATATCAAGGCCTCCCAGTCCTCCATGACCATTGGATGAAAAATAAAGTGTGGTGTCATTGGCCATAAACGGATAGAGTTCATCGCCCATAGTATTTACAGTTGGCCCTAAATTGCGTGGCTTGGTCCACTTTCCTTCTTTTTTTTCAGAATGATAGATATCCACCCCACCCTCGCCACCGGGACTATCCGAAGAGAAATACAATTGAGTGCCGTCATCAGAAATCCAGGGATGACCAATGGAATAGGTGTCATCATTGAATGGAAAAGCTTCTACTTTTTTAATGGTATTGCCATTATCCAATTCAGCAAAATAAAGTTTGAGGTGCACTTTTCCTTCATGATGAATGGCCTTGCCATCGCCGTTAAGATTGTTGCGGGAGAAAGCAACGTGTTTTCCCTTATCATAAAATGAAATTGGTCCATCATGATAGGGAGAATTAATATCCTGATGGTAGAAGAAGGTAGCTTCATCGGGTGTAGTAGCTCCTTTCGGTGCATAAAAAATATTCAACATGGCCTCCTTATCGTTGATCGCTGACACAGACTGACGTTTCACAAACAAATCACGATCTCTTGCCGAGACAAAAACAAATCCATCATTGTGATACTGCGGTGCAAAATCAGACTGATCGGAATTAAAAGGTGCCCGCTCAATGTCATACAATACCGAATCGCGAAAATAGTAGCTGATAAAATAGATAAACTCAGAATTTGATTTGGCCCTGGCGTCAGAAGTCAAATTCGCATATTCGAAAAACCATTTTTGAGCGTCTGCATATTTACCCTGAATGCTCAACACCTGTGCATATTTATACTTGTACAGAGCAGGAACATCTTTTGATATGGCGAGTGCTGCATACCATTTTTCCGCCTCGTCAACATTTCCCAGTCTGAAATGACAATCCGCAATGCGCTGTCTTGCCGCATAGTTAGAAGTATCCTTGTCCACGACGGCGAGATAAAGTTCCAGTGCATTACGATACGCCAGGCGACTATACATGTATTCCGCCTTCTTGAAATTACTCTGAAACAGTGTTGATATATTTGAGCTCTGAGCATTTGCCAGAAACGCAAAAAGAAGAAGAATGAACGTTACGTATATGCGTTTCATCGCCTAAAAATATCGAGGTGTTACAATCCCTTTCATATTGTACTTAAATCGGTATTGCAGCAATAATTCATGCGAACCAAAATCTGCTTTGTGCACCGGACCAATATTGGCCGTATAGGCATAGCCAAAACGCAACTGATCTGTCAGCTGCATTTCGAGCAACAGGCTTATGCCATTGTTGACTTTATAGGAAACACCTACCCACACCACCTCATCAAATAACAAATTAAGATTGAGGTCAAGTTCAACAGCGCGTTTATCGACAACCTTGAATAAAATATTTGGTTTTAACCGCATCATCCTGTTCACAAAAAATACATATCCTCCTGAAAGGAGAATGGGATTATTCTGATAAACGGTGGTTAAACTTGTGCCTCGCTCGAATACATTGTTCATCATGTGAGGCATGGAAAGACCCACATAATATTTTTCAGCACTATAGTATACGCCGGCTCCAAAATTTGGTCTGGTCTGGCGGATGTCCTGGGCGAAAAGTGGATCATTTCCCTGATAAGTTTCCAGTTTTGTATACGCAGCACGATAAGAACTAAATCCAGCCTGAACTCCAAAAGAGAATGTAGCTTTCTTTGGCATGGGAAGACGATAGGCAAAAACTCCGTTTACACCGGTTTGTCCGATCACTCCTATTTTATCATTGGCCACCATGAACCCCACAGCCAATCTTTCCTTCGGTAAAGGAGAGTGTATTGATAAAGTTTGTGTATTCGGCGCTCCTTGTAATCCTACATTCTGAAATCGCGACAGAAAATTTGCCGTGAGCGCGCCCTGGCTTCCGGCGTAAGCGGGATTAATAGCCATTCCATTAAACATGTATTGCGATATCGTAGCTTGCTGTTGAGCATGGGCCGGACTGATCATAGCCAGCCAACTGAATATCCAAAAATATCTTTTGAAATGAGCCACTATTCTCTCTTTAATGCTACAAAACCTTTGATGGGTTTACTTCCATCACCTAAATCAACTACGTAAAAGTAAGTACCTTCAGGAAGTACGTCTCCCCCGATTCCTTTATTGGAAGTTCCACGCCAAACTTTATTCTCATTATCATACCCTCGCATTCCAAAAACAAGATTATTGTAACGATCAAAAATCTGGACATTACATTCTGTATAGAAATCTATTCCGTCAATTCGCAAATAGTCATTGTATCCATCACCATTTGGTGAAACACCTTCGTATACCTTTAATGGAATATCATCTACAACAATAATCAGAGTTGCCTGGCTACATAGGCTTGGTGAACCATTGTCACAGACTTCATAGACTACGGTGTCCGTTCCTCGAAATGTTCTATCTGAAATGTAGGTGAATTCTCCATTAGGACTCAGGAACAATTTTCCGTTGGCAGCATCAACCAAAGGCGTTGTTTTCACGGTCAATGGATCACCTTCGATGTCGAAATCATTGTTCAGCACATTTCCGTTGGTGGGAGTATTTCTCAACACATGAATAGAATCACGCCTCGCGACGGGTGCATCATTCACAGGACGAACAACTATTTGGACTGCCACCAATGCAGACAGAATACCATCGGTCGCAGACAGATTTAAGTTTAATGTTCCGGTAAAATTAGCAAGTGGTGTGAAGACGTAACAGAAATTGAAAGGAGCAACATCGGGTACCAGCGTACCACTTCCAGTCGCATTCACGATGGGACCTAAATTAATTAAATCACCATCCAGATCAACAATGTCCAGACAAATCTGAAGTTTCGTATCCTCGTCTACATAAAGCGTTGGTATGGGTGAAATGAATGGGGAGTCATTAACCGGTAGTATAACCAGATTAACGGTGGCTGTGTTTGAATTTAAAGTTCCGTCATTTACGCGGAACGTGAAACTATCCGTACCATGATAGTTTGCGTTCGGAGTATAGGTTACGTCTGCACCTGTCCCTGTCAGCGTACCCTGGAGTGGATTAGACACAATCGAATAGGTGATTGCATCTCCGTCCGGATCGCTACCCGTTAACGTAATTGTTTTTGCATTGTCTTCCACTGCAGCGACATTTTGATTATCTGCAACCGGCGCATCGCTGACCGGAGTAATTATAATTGAAACCGTAGCGATGTTCGAGTCTTCTGAATTATCCTGTGCCTTAAATGTGAAGCTATCTGTTCCGTTATAGTTAGCAGCAGGGATGAATGTGGCTGTCGCTCCGACGATCGCAATCGTTCCATGTGCTGGTTGCGTTACAATGGTATATGTCAGTGCATCTCCATTACCATCGATAGCCGAAAGTAAAATATCAGTACTCACATCTTCAGCAAAGGTCCTGGATTGATTAAAAGCTACCGGAGCAACATTGGACCCTGCTATTGGATTAAGGTTGACTAAAGCAATATTCGAATCCGTATCACCATCATTTGCTTTGAAGGTGAAACTATCTGTACCGTAATAACTTGATCCTGGTGTGTAGGTTACATTGGGAAGGGCTCCACTAAGTACACCGTGTAGTGGTGCGGTTACAATACTAAACACGAGAACATCTCCATCAGCATCACTTGCTGTTACAACGATACTCTTTGGGGTGTTGAATGAATAATTCTCACTCAGGTTGTTGGCGATCGGTGCATCATCCACAGGAGTAATGGTGATCACGACCACGGCAACATTCGAGTCTGTTGTGCCATCGTTCACCTTATACTCAAAGTTGTCAGTACCACTGTAGTTCACATCCGGGGTATACGTCACATTGGCCCCTGTGCCTGTTAATGTTCCATGCGATGGAGGAGTTACAATGATATATGTCAATGCATCACCATCGGGATCACTCGCTGATAAAATGATTGGCTTAGAAACATCTTCGATGGTTGTCTCATTTTGGTTACCCAGGTTGCTGGCAACCGGTGGATCATTTACAGGTGTAATCGTAATCGAAACGGTTGCCGTATTTGAGTCGGTATGACCATCATTGACTTTAATCGTGAAACTATCAGCACCATTATAATTGGATGCAGGGGTATAGTTCACAGTACCTCCCGTCCCACTAAGGGATCCATGACTGGGGTTTGTAACGATGATATAGGTGAGCCCATCGCCATCAACATCAATGGCCGAAAAAGTAATGGATTTGACAACATCTTCCGGTGTGATTTCACTCTGGTTATTTACTATAGGTAAATCATCAATCGGATTGATCGTCATCAAAACAGTGGCAATGTTAGAGTCCGTGCTACCATCGTTCACTTTATACGTGAAACTATCTGAGCCATTATAATTGGGGAAAGGGGCATAGGTGGCATTTACACCTGCAATAGATAAAGTTCCATGTGAAGGATTCGTAACAACAAGGTATGTCAGGGCATCACCATCTGGATCACTCGCTGATAATACAAATGTTTTGGAGACATCTTCATCCGTTGATTCATTTTGATTGCCCAAACCACTCGCCACTGGGGGATCATTACGTGGAGTTACGAGGATGAAAACTGTTGCTGTAGTCGAATTTGAGTGTCCATCATTCACGTAGTAAGTGAAACTATCGTTGCCATTATAATTAGTGTTTGGCGTATAGTTTACTGTGCCCCCGGTTCCGCTCAGTATTCCATGTGCCGGGCCTGTAACAATAAAATAGTTTAGTCCATCACCATCAACATCAGCGGCGGAAAATGTAATTGATTTGGGAGTGTCCTCCTGCGTAGTCTCACTTTGATTATTCACTAAAGGTGGATCATCAACCGGAGTAACGGTGATCGATACTGTCTTGACACTGGAATTTGAATTTCCATCATTCACCCGGAAGGTAAAACTGTCAAAGCCGTTAAAGTTGGCCGCTGAAAGATAGGCTACATTGGGGCCACTACCGTTCTGAGTCAGGGAACCGTGTAACGGCAGATCAACAATTTGATAAGTCAGTGCATCTCCATTACCATCGGTTGCTGTCAGGATAATAGATGAAGAGATATCTTCAGGAAGACTCACCGATTGATTATCCGCAACTGGAGGAACATTAAATCCTGGTGTTAAAGAAAGTGAAATCAATGCGATGTTTGAATCTACTGTTCCATCATTCACCTTGAAGGTAAAACTGTCAGCTCCGGAATATCCTATGCCAGGCGTGTAGGTGAGATTGGGTATTGTTCCACTCAACACTCCATGTGCAGGACCATTCACCAAAATATATGTAATTGAATTACCATCGGCATCGCTTCCTGTTAGCAGAATATTTTTTGGAGTGTTCAAATCATAATTAACACTCTGTGCGTTCGCTATAGGTGCATCATTAAGTGATATCACTGTAATTGAAACAGTCGCTGTACTTGAATTTACAGTGCCATCATTGACTCTAAAGGTGAAACTGTCGGAACCACTAAAGTTACCATTGGGTGCATAACTTAGATTAGGTGCTGTGCCGCTAAGTGTGCCGTTTGTCGGACCTAGCACAACCATATACGTTAATGCGTTGCCATCAACATCGCTCCCGGTTAACGTAATCGGTGTCGAAGTATCTTCATTGGTAGTCACACTCTGGGCATTGGCAACAGGTGTATCATTCATTGGAGAGACGGTGATTGAAACGGTAGCTGGAGCCGAATCAATTGTACCATCATTCACCTTGAAGATAAAAGCATCAGGTCCATCGTAGTTGGCTGCCGGGGCATAGGTTAGATTAGGTGCTGTGCCGCTAAGCGTGCCATGCGATGGTCCTGAAACAATGGTATAGCTCAACGCATTGCCATCAACATCGGTCGCAGTTAAGGTAATCGGTGTCGAAGTATCTTCATTGGTAGTTATACTCTGCGCATTGGCAACCGGTGTATCATTCATTGGAGAGACGGTGATTGAAACGGTAGCGGGAGCCGAATCAATTGTCCCATCATTCACCTTGAAGATAAAAGCATCAGGTCCATGGTAGTTGGCTGCCGGGGTATAGGTTAGGTTAGGTGCTGTGCCGCTAAGCGTTCCATGCGATGGTCCTGAAACAAGGGTATAGCTCAACGCATTGCCATCAACATCGGTCGCGGTTAAAGTAATCGGTGTTGAAGTGTCTTCGTTGGTGGTTACACTCTGTGCATTGGCAACAGGTATATCATTCATTGGAGAAACGGTGATTGAAACGGAAGCGGGGGCCGAATCCATTGTGAGATCATTCACCTTGAAGATAAAAGCGTCCACACCATGGTAGTTGGATGCAGGGGTATACGTTAGATTAGGTGCTGTGCCGCTAAGCGCGCCATGCGATGGTCCTGAAACAATGGTATAGCTCAACGCATTGCCGTCAACATCGGTCGCCGTTAAGGTAATCGGTATCGATGTATCTTCACTGGTGGTTACATTCTGGGCATTGGCAACAGGTGTATCATTCATTGGAGAAACGGTGATTGAAACGGTAGCGGGAGCCGAATCTATTGTGAGATCATTCACCTTGAAGATAAAAGCGTCCGCACCATGGTAGTTGGTTGCCGGGGCATAGGTTAGATTAGGTGCTGTGCCGCTAAGCGTTCCATGCGATGGTCCTGAAACAAGGGTATAGCTCAACGCATTGCCATCAACATCGGTCGCCGTTAAGGTAATCGGTGTCGAAGTATCTTCATTGGTAGTTACACTCTGCGCATTGGCAACAGGTGTATCATTCATTGGAGAGACGGTGATTGAAACGGTAGCTGGAGCCGAATCTATTGTGAGATCATTCACCTTGAAGATAAAAGCGTCCGCACCATGGTAGTTGGCTGCAGGGGTATACGTTAGATTAGGTGCTGTGCCGCTAAGCGCGCCATGCGATGGTCCTGAAACAAGGGTATAGCTCAACGCATTGCCGTCAACATCGGTTGCCGTTAAGGTAATCGGTATCGATGTATCTTCACTGGTGGTTACTCCTTGACTGTTAGCAATAGGAACATCATTGACTGATACTATGTTGATGGTGATCGTTCCTGCAACAACAGCATTAAATATTCCATCGCTTACCTGAAAGGTAAATGCATCAGGGCCGTTATAGTTCAAGGTTGGTGTGTATAAAAGATTAGGAAGCGCGCCTGAGAGTGTACCATGCGCTGGTTGCGTGAGCAACGAATAAGTGAGCACATCATTTTCCGGGTCGGTACCGACCAAGGTGATGCTTTTCGCAACGTCTTCCGTGACACTCACTGTTTGGCTCTGACAAGATGGAGCCGTATTGGGTTGAACCACCGTTACGGAAGCACTTGCTAAATTACTGCCATCCGCTCCACAGGGAACGCTATTGATATTTTTCTGAGCTTTCGCAATGATTTTATCATAAGCCTGCAGTGGACCTGATAATGTTACAGCCCACACAGTACCCACAGCATAATTGCTTTTTGTTTCTCTTGGTGTTGTTGACCACACAGGAGCCGCATCGGTGCCACCAATGCGTGAGTACGTTTCAACAATGAGATAGATATCAGGGTCAGATGATCCTGATATAATAGTCTGTCCTGCACGCACAGGTAAATCAATAGTCGGTGCGTTTACTTTATCTTTTTCAAATCCACCGCAGGTAGCACACAAATCCACCAATGCTGTGGGGCATTGATTATTTACGAGTGCATTGAATGCGCAAGCATGACAACCAGCGTAAGGTGCCACGTTATCATTAACACCACCCACGTCACCGATTTGGCCTCCCAAGGGGCACGTGGCCGAAACATTTGTCACGGCTGCAAACCGTACTCCTGTATTGACACTGATCCCGAACGTACTCGCAATCTGACCAAATGGAACAAAAAAATCATAGAAGTAATCCGGGTCTCCGCACGATACTTCATCGGCAATGGAAATCTGAAAAACAGAACTGATCGGATAACTCACCAATGGTGACGGGCAATTGGCAGCTCCATCAATATTATATACGTTAACTCCAGCATTGTTCCTTTTTATCAGGGTGATTGCAATTTCAAAACCGGGATTAGTCGTTGTGGAATTTGGATCACTGGCTCCAAATAGGCCATCTGTATCCAACAATATTGACCAGGCTTCAACACTTGGGTTATCATCACCTGTTCTAAATCTGAAAATAAGATTATTGGCACCATCGCGAACAGCATACACTGCGAAACCCTTGTTGTCCGGAATCAGGTCGGTTATCCCACATGAAGGACCAACGTTATCACCGGTGGCATCACCGGTTCCCACCTTCGGAATGCCAAACATGGGGATTTCAAACTCGTCTACATTATAACCGTCGGTTGAAAATCCGGTGTTGAATTTGGAAACAAAACCATCCTGATTTGGATCCATGATGGTAGAAGTGGCACTGCGTATGATTTTTCCGCGTTGCCCTAAGAGTGAAAGTGGTAAGAAAACCACAAAGCAGACAATACATGCGAGCAGATACCTAAAACGTGGAAACCCGGATACACCAGAACACGAATTATTATTTTTATCCGCCATATCTATTTACAATCATTCTAAATAGGTCTGAAGACACACCTATTAATATAATCAACAAATATAAAGTAAGTGGACTAAGTTTACCCGAGTTTTGTTTTTTAATAGCGAATGCGCATCAAACCCAGCAAGAAGAATCTCCAATATTTTCAACAAATTTACTCAGGAAGCTTCCAGACCGCTGCAAACAGCACCGCGGGAACGCACATTGAAATCACGAGTTTCTTATCGAATCCCTTTTAAAAAAAACAATTTTGTGATGTTGCTGGATAGGTGAACAGCGCTGTCGTTCATAAGTGATCGTAACAATCAGATTAGGGTACGATAACCAGTGGCACTTTTAGTTGGTCAATGACTTGCTGGATTGATTCTTTACTTTCATGAATCATGGATTTATGGATGATGAGCATACTCACCAGATTCTTGCTCACATAATCTTCAATACGATCTGCCATAAAGCCTACTTCGCTTCTGAATTCGTATTCAACAGAATTATGAATTAAAACATCCTCTTCCAACTTCAGAAATTTTTCACGTGCCTCAATTTCAGTTTGTCTTTTCATTTGCAATACTTTGGTATTGGATTGAAGCAGCCTGTAGGCATGTAAGATGGTGAGATGAGCGTTAAGCTTCGAGGCCATCGTGGTTGCCCATCGCAGTTCACGTTGAGACGCTTCTGTAAAATCAATAAGACACAAAATGGTGTTCTTTTTCACTCGCTTCCTTGCCTTTATACTGCAAACTAGCGTAAAAGCACGCTTTCGAAGCCAACATAGGTCAACTGAAAAAATGATTTTTGTCACATATTTCAAAACAATATCTTGCAGGATGGAGCAAATTGTACCCATATCGTTCATTTCGAATGATGCATTTCGTGAGATATTTCAAAGTATGTCGGAAGGTATCGTGATGGTGCATGAAAACGGGGTGATTGTTACGGCCAACCCGGTAGCGGAACAGATCTTTGGGTATTCCCAAAATGAACTTAATGGCGCCATGCTGGAAGATCTCCTTCCCGATCGATACAAGGGACGACATGTCAATTTAAGACAAGGATTTAATGCCCATCCGGAACCAAGGCGTATGGGGATCGGACGTGATCTAACCGCCCTGCGAAAAGATGGAACGGAATTTCCGGTAGAAATCAGTCTGAGTTATACGCACGTGCAGGGTCAATTGCTTGTGATGGCTTTTATCAGCGACATCACACAACGAAAAATTGCGGAGGAAGCACTAAAACGAAGTGAAGAACAGTTGATTGTTTATGCTGCCGAACTGGAAAAAAAGGTGCAGTCACGAACGGAAGTGCTCAACAGTACGATTGGAGTACTGGAAAAAGAAATACACGAACGAAAAAAAGCAGAATATGAGGCGCGTAAATCATTGGAACGAGAACGCGAACTCAACGACCTCAAATCAAAATTTGTTTCCATTGCATCCCATGAATTTCGCACTCCATTGAGTACCATTCTAAGTTCTATTGCGCTGGTTGAACAGTACAAAAAAAAACTTGATCTGGACAAAATTGATAAACACACAGAACGGGTACGATCTTCAGTAAAACAACTCACCTCCATTCTTAACGATTTTCTTTCGCTTGGTAAGCTGGAAGAAGGTAAGGTTGAGGTGGTGAATGAGGTGATTGAACTTCCCAAACTCCTGAGTGATATTGTGGAGGAAATAAAAAATATACTGAAAGAAGGCCAACGCATTGAACTGAACATAGAACACAAAATCTTTGCTATTGTAACGGATTCTAAAATTTTACGAAATATTCTTTTCAACCTACTTTCGAATGCCAGTAAATATTCGGAGGTCAACAAAATCATCCATCTTTCCGTCATTAAAAATTACAGCAATCTCCTTTTTCAAATTCGTGATGAAGGACTTGGCATTCCGGAAGAGGATCAACGTCACCTTTTCGATCGGTTCTTTCGGGCAGGAAACGTTTCCCACATCCAAGGGACCGGACTGGGTCTTCACATTGTAAAACGGTATGTAGATTTACTTGGAGGAACTATTTCTTTTGAAAGCAAGCAAAATACCGGAACCACATTTTCATTTCAATTTCCCGTGAAACGCTAATATGAAAAAGATTCTATTGATCGAGGATAATAATGAAATTCGTGAGAATACAGCTGAAATTCTTGCTCTTGCAAACTACCACGTGATCACCGCACAAAATGGAAAAATTGGAGTTGAATTGGCTCAACACGAAAATCCTGATCTGATTATCTGCGATATTATGATGCCTGAACTGGACGGTTTCGGCGTGATCCACATTCTAAGCAAAAAGGCAGAAACCGCATTGATCCCGTTTATATTTCTGACGGCAAAAACTGAAAAGGCGGATATACGTAAAGGCATGAACATGGGTGCTGACGATTATCTCACCAAACCCTTTGACGATACCGAACTATTAAGTGCTATTGAAACACGCTTAAGGAAACAGGAATTTCGCAACAAGGAATATGAAAGTACTTTGGAAGGACTGGATCATTTTATTGATGATGCGCGTCAGGCGCTTCAACTTCACGATCTTTGCAAGGACAAAAAAATAAAGCTTCTGAAAAAGAAGTCAGAGTTGTTTTCCGAGGGGGACACGCCCTCTCACATTTTCTTTTTACAATCAGGAAATATTAAAAGCTGTAAATCACACCCTGATGGGAAAGAGTTAATTACAAACCTGTACAAACCGGGAGATTTTTTTGGTTTTGAACCTCTTCTTCAAAATACGGAATACCAGGAGTCGGTTATCGCCCTGGAGGATTCGCAAATCGTCGTGATACCGAAAAATGATTTTCTCACATTGCTTAACAGCAACACCAGCATTTCAGCAAGTTTCATTTCACTGTTATGCAGGAAAGTTGCCGATAAAGAAAAACAATTATTAAATCTTGCTTATAATTCAGTAAGGCAGCGGACCGCCGAAGCGTTGTTAAAAGTAAGCGGCTTAAAGGAAGAGCGGGAAAAAATCACCATATCCAGGGAGGATCTTGCAAAGATTGTGGGTACGGCTTCAGAATCGGTGATCCGTGTGTTATCCGATTTCAAAGATGAAGGTCTCATTGAAATTGAAAACGGGAAAATTAAAGTAATTCAACCTGCGAAACTTGAAAAGCTATAAACCAATCGCAGCCTCGGCGTAAACGATTATTTACAAATCACAATTCCTTGTTCAGAAGTCGCGACGATTGTGTCGGGTTGATCTACATGCCATCCTCGTGCTATGAGCAAGGTTCCAAGAACGATCATCATCACTGTCGTTACTCTGCTAAAGTTAATTTTAAATCGATTTATAAGCGCCTGCAGTACCGACGTAAGTCCTAGCATGACCGGCAATGTGCCCGATCCAAATACAATCATAAACAGAAATCCTTGTGAAATCGCCGGAAGTGTAATGCAGTAGGCCAATGCCAGATACGTTAATCCGCAAGGCAATAAGCCATTCAGCATGCCCATTATCGTAATAGAGACCGGGGTTTTCTTATTTAGAAACTTTGCGAACATTTGCTTTAATAATCCTGTACCTCGGCCTAAATACCTGCTCACCCAGGGTATGCGAATATTTGTAATGCCCAGGACAGCAAAGACAATCAACACACACCCCAATGTCAGCGATAGTAGATTCTGATATCCGGAAAACTGAAACAACGAACCAAACGCAGTGACAAAAGCTCCCAGCAGGCCATAACTGAAAAGTCTTCCCCCATTGTACAGCACCCGGTTCATGAAAAATGGACTGTTCATGTTGGTGACCGCCATAGCCAACGGGCTGCACATGCCGAGGCAGTGAAGGCTTCCTGCTAATCCCAACATCAACGCCGTGAACCACATGATTATAAATTGATGATGTTTTCCAAGTAATACTCTTTACCATTCATGGTCCACAGAATACGGGCCTTGTACATTCCAAGAGGAAGTGCTCCAATATCAAAGCGTTGAACACTATCGGAAGTTGCCTGGAATACAAACTTTTTATCAAAGCGCATATCCGATGGCCGAAAAAGTATCAACTCACCGCGTTCCAAAAGAGGTAAATACTTATAGTTCACTTCCACAAAATGTTCAGAAAGTGAAACAGCGGGTTTATCAGCAAGTTGTTGTGTGTTATTCAACCGGTCGATCTGACTTTGATAAGCAAGTTCATCCGTGTAATAATCAGATGAGACAAGACTGACATCCTCACGGAGACATACGGTGACAAGAACACCTATAAACAGAGCGAACAACAAAAAAGCCACCACAATTGATTTACCCCAATTCATAGTTCTACTTTTTAAATACCGGACCGATAAATTTTACAGGCACACGTTCAATTTGTTTCCCTTTATAATAGATACCAAGAGAAACCTCCGTTCTCGCCTTACTGATTTGATCAGCAGGTATTTTAATAAAAAATACAATCTTTAAAAGTTTTTCCGCGGGCACTACGATGGGTCTGTTGTCTGGCCGGATTGCGGTAGCTCCAGTGGGCGATTCCACTTTTACTTCCAGCGGCATATCAGAAAATGTTTTATTCACAAACTCTACGTTGTACAGGTTAGTGATGGTTCCGTCTTCATTCTTCTGATATAAGGTTCCAGGCACTTTCAATACCGTCGTTTCAACATCCGATCGGGTAAAAATTGCGAAACTCAGTAAACCCAACAAAGCAATCAACACAAAGGAATAGCCGATTACACGTGGTGTAATGATTTTCTGAATTCCATTTTGAATTGAATTGTAGGAAGCATAGCGAATCAGTCCTTTGGGTTTGTTGATCTTTACCATCACTTCGTCGCAGGCATCCATGCAGGCTGTACAATTCACACACTCCAGCTGTGTACCATTTCGAATATCAATGCCTGTCGGACAAACATGTACGCAGAGTTTGCAGTCAATACAATCGCCAGTTTGCATTTCGGCGACGGCATTCTTTTTGATTTTTCCTCTGGGTTCACCCCGAAGCCAGTCGTAAGCAACAACGATCGAATCTTTGATCAGCAGTACTCCCTGTAAACGTCCATAAGGACATACGGCAATGCATGCCTGCTCGCGAAAACGGGCATAGATGCCGTAAAAAATAATACTGAATGCAACGAGGCCGGTGAACCCAGCCATGTTTTCTGCTGGAGAATGCTGGATGATGGAAAGGGTCTGATCAACCCCAATCATGTACGCCATGACAGTATGCGCAATGAGTACCGATATGATGATGAAGATAACGTGCTTCAAAATATTTTTAGCAATACGTGAGCCTGTCATCGGACCTGCTTTCGTTTTACGCTGCTCGTTGGCATCTCCCTCAATCCAATATTCAATTTTTCTGAACACCATCTCCATGAACAAGGTTTGCGGACACATCCAGCCACACCATATTCTTCCAAACACAACCGTGAACAGCGTTATAAAAACAAAAAATGCAATCAGGGTGAGGGCAAGCAATACAAAATCCTGTGGCCAAAACGCCTGACCCAGAATCACAAACTTTCGTTCGAAGATATTGAGCAACAGAAAAGGTTGTCCGTTGATTTTCAGAAACGGACCAGCAAATAAAATTGACAGAAGAAAAACAGTAACGACTACTCTCCAGTTGTGGTAATGGCCTTTCGGTTTTTTGGCAAATACCCAAATGCGTTTTCCTTTTTCATCCACAGTGGCGATGGTATTACGAAAATCATCTTCGTATTGATATAAATTTGTTCCATCAGTCGCACTCATTTTTATTTTTTTATTGCGTAAGCATTGCCTGCGTCTTTATACTATCTGGAGGAGCTACCGGCGCCTTCATCTCAAATTCTTCACCCTGAGGAGCTTTTGCATCCTTCGGGTTGGATCCTTGAATGCTCATCACAAAGAATGACACATCGCGTACATCCTGCGGACTCATAGCTTTACCCCATGCCGGCATTCCTTTTTCTACAACACCATTTTTAATTGTGGAAAATACATTTTTAATTTCTCCGCCGTGCAACCAGAATTTATCTGCGAGGTTTGGCCCAATCGCATTTCCTCCTCCATCCTGACGATGACAGGCAACGCAGTTGCTTTCAAAAATAATTTTTCCTTTTGCAATGATCGCAGCATCGCTTGCAAAGACCAGTGTGTTCTCATCAATTACAGCTGCGGGTTGAGATGCCCTGTATCGAATTGCCTGTTCTTCTGCCATGGCCACTTCGTTTTCGTATTCTCCTGTAGAAAGCGGAAACGAATCAGAAACATGATACACAAAAAAATAAACAACACTCCAGATCACTGAAATCACAAAGAGCGATGTCCACCACGGCGGCAAATGGTTATCCAATTCACGAATACCATCAAAGTTGTGCGCCATTTCAATTTTCTTTTCATCTTCAAGGGGAATCAATGCATTGGCATCTTGCCAAATCTGACTCCACCACGATGGACTTGGTTTATGAGCTATGCCTAATCGAGTCGCTTTTTCTTTCTCTGCGGCTTCAACAAAAACATTGATGATTTTCAGCGCATACCATGCAACAAGTACAACCAGCACCAGCGTGACCAATGTGAATGTCATCAACACATAAATCAAATTAGGACTATTAAAAATGCTCTGTGATGTTGCTTCGCTGTTTTGTCCCCAGGATGCTGTGAGTCCCATCAGGGAAAACATCGATACAAGAACAATCTTTTTTATAGGTACCGATACCGTGTAATTATTCCTGTTCTCGCTGTTTATACTTTTCATCGTTTGTGTGGGGAGTTGATCCTTTGCGCAGTTCATAGCACTTGGTTTTTAGATTCGGATTTTGTTGTATCATCCATGGGCAGATGTTTCATGCGCTGAATAAAACTTTTATCGGCAGTGAACGTCCACCATAACAAACAGAGAAAGAAAACGAAGAAAATCACAAAGGAAATGACAGGCCAGATGGCGATGTTGTCGATACTTTCAAGTACATTTTTATACATGATAATAATGTTTAATGATATCTTATCTTAACTCACTTGTTTTCTCTGCTTTGATATCCTTTCCTAATCTCTGGAGATATGCGATCAGCGCTACAATCTCCGCATCCGATGCGACATCAATTCCATCGGCTTTTAAAGATGTTGCTATTTCATCGGATTGTTTATTCAACTCCTCGTTGGCGGTATCTTCATATCCGTCTTCATAAGGAACTCCAACGGTTCGCAGGGCTTTAATTTTTCCGGCAGTCAGATTTTGATCAATGGATTGTTCAAATAACCATGGGTAGGCGGGCATGATGGATCCGTTGGATACTGCATCAGGTGCCAGCATGTGATTGTAATGCCAGGTATTGGAATACTTGCCATTTAATCGCTGAAGGTCAGGCCCCGTTCTTTTCGAGCCCCAAAGGAACGGATGATCATAAACATACTCACCGGCCTTGGAATATTCACCATAACGTTCTGTTTCTGACCGGAATGGCCGAACCATTTGTGTATGACAATTTGAACAACCTTCACGGATATAAATATCTCGTCCATGCAATTCCAAAGGCGAATAAGGTTTCACACTTGCAATTGTGGGTATGTTGGATTTGATCAAAAATGTAGGAACCATTTCAATGGCTCCTCCAATGAGAATCGCCACCAATGCAAGTACGGTAAATGCAACAGGTTTATGCTCGAGCACCCGATGATGCCACCCTCCTGTCGTTGAGGTGTAAACATCAGCAAGAGGTGCGGCTTCAGCCTCTTCATTCGCAATAAATTTACCAGCTTTAGCGGTCTTGATGAGATTGTACGTCATGATGATCGCTCCGGCCAGATACAATGCTCCGCCCACCGCGCGCAACATATACAGCGGAATAATTTGAACTGTGGTTTCCAAAAAGTTTTTGTAAACCAAAAATCCTTCAGCATTAAATTCTTTCCACATCAGGCTTTGTACAACTCCCGATACGTACATGGGCAGTGCATAAAACATGATGCCCAGTGTACCCAACCAAAAGTGCGTGTTAGCAAGTTTTGGAGAGTAAAGTTTGGTATCCCACATGCGCGGAATCATCCAGTATAACATCCCAAATGTGAGAAACCCGTTCCATCCTAATCCACCAACATGAACATGTGCCACAATCCAGTCGGTAAAGTGAGCTATTGCATTAACATTTTTAAGTGAAAGCAAGGGACCTTCAAGCGTTGCCATACCGTAGCAGGTGATTGCCACTACCATAAATTTCAACACGGCATCTTCGCGAACTCTATCCCACGCCCCGCGTAATGTCATCAAACCATTCAACATGCCACCCCACGATGGAGCAATGAGCATGATGGAGAATACTACACCCAGCGATTGAGCCCAGTCCGGCAGAGAGGTATACAACAAATGATGAGGACCAGCCCATATATAAATAAAGATAAGCGACCAGAAGTGAATGATGGATAAGCGATACGAGTAAACAGGACGATTGGCGGCTTTCGGAAGAAAATAATACATCATTCCCAAAAATGGCGTTGTCAGGAAAAAAGCTACTGCATTGTGTCCATACCACCATTGCACGAGTGCATCCTGCACACCGGCATACCCTGAATAACTTTTAAATAGTGTAACTGGAATTTCAAATGAATTGACAACGTGCAGCACAGCAACCGTAACGAACGTAGCGATGTAAAACCAGATCGCTACATACATGTGGCGTTCCCTTCGCTTCACAATGGTTCCAATCATATTCCAACCAAAAACAACCCAGATGACTGTAATCGCGATATCGATGGGCCACTCTAATTCTGCATATTCCTTGGATGTGGTGAGACCCAGCGGAAGGGTGATCGCTGCGGCGACAATAATGGATTGCCATCCCCAGAAATGAATCCAGCTTAATGCATCGCTGAACATTCGGGTTTTAAGCAACCGTTGCATCGAATAATAAACACCTGCAAACATGGCGTTACCAACAAAAGCAAAAATGATGGCATTGGTATGAAGAGGACGAATGCGGCCAAACGTAGTGTATTGTGTATCAAAATTGAAAATGGGGTAAAATAGTTGAATCGCGGCTGTGAGACCAACCAGCATTCCTACCAGTCCGAAAATGACGGTAGCAATGACAAATGCTTTCACAATCTTGTTGTCGTAGCTGAATTTTTCCAGTTGCATAGTACAGGGTTAAGGACTCTTGGTTACGGTCATAAAAGTAGTTGCCAGGAAAGCGGGCAAGCATGATTGCTGTTAGGAGGTCACCTGATTTTTGTCAGGTTCAGAAATCTTGTTCTCCTGTTGAATGATTTTCTTCTTTTCTTCAAAAAGCATCCGCATCGCGGGCGATTCTGTATCGTCATACTGACCTGTCTTTACATTCCAGAAGAAAATTCCCAGGAAGACCAACGCGATGGCCAGGCTTATGCTAATCAGTACAATGACAATATTCATAATCCGCTTGTTAAAAAATATCCACTCCCGTTCATCACTTTTAAAATTACCTGGTTCGTGACTTGTTCATTCCAAGCCTGCGTTGAGCGATCAATCTTACCGATATGGAAGAGAAGCCCACAACACTAATGCTGCTTATTGGCATCAGGATAGCAGCGACAATCGGAGTAAGATGACCTGTAATGGCAATCGATAACGTTATGGCATTGTAGAAAAACGAAATTCCAAATCCGATTTTCAGAATGGTTGATGAGGCACGTGCCAGTGACAGAAATTTATCAAGCTGGCCAATTTGATCACCATGCAAAATACCGTCGCAGGCAGGAGTGAATATTCCCGTGTTATCCGTCACGGCAATTCCAACATCACTTTGTTTCATTGCGCCAGCATCATTAAGGCCATCCCCCACCATCATGACTCTTTTTTCAGTATGCTGTAGTTCACTGATGTAAGCAAGCTTATCCTGAGGCGTTTGGTTGAAGAGCAATTCGGGTTTTCTTCCAAACAGCACTCTCATTCGATTTTGTTCTGTGTCCTGATCGCCCGATAGGAGCCCAACGCATCGTTCGCCCAGTCGGGTCAACATATCCTTAATGCTTTCGCGAACACGTAATGCAATGGTAAAGAACCCTTTTACATCGTGATCGATTGAAACAAAGACCCTTGAGGCATCTGCCTGAATCTTCTGATGAAATCCGACAAACACCGCAGAACCAATTCGTATCAGGTGGTTATCAACGCGTCCTTCAATTCCTTTGCCCGGAAGTTCATTAAACTGATCAATATCAAAAACAACATTTTTTGGAAGGGATTCATGAATCATCACACTAAGTGGATGCGTGGATGATGCTGTTAGACTTTTTACCCAGCTTAATTCTTTATCGCCGAGTTCTCCGGAAAATGATACGCTGGGTTTTTGCCCATACGTAATCGTACCGGTTTTATCAAAAACGACAGCATCGATTGCCGCCATCCGTTCAATCACATCAGCATTTTTCAAATAAAATTTATGCTTCCCAAACACCCGCATCATGCTTCCATACGTAAAGGGTGCTGCAAGAGCCAATGCACAGGGACATGCCACCATCAATACCGATGTTAATACCAGCCACATACGATCCGGTTCGATATACTGCCAGTATAGCGCTGTACACGCTGCAAGAACAAGTACAATCCAGGTAAATTTGCGAGAAGCGTTATCAATAATTTTCTGATACTTACTCTCCTCACGCTTGCGAAAAGCTTCGTGATTCCACAAACTCGTCAAAGAACTTTGAGAAGTTTTTCTTTCAACAATCAGTTCAACAGTCTGTCCCAGCAATCGTCCTCCGGCATACACAAGTTCATCATGCCCGACTCTAACGGGCTTGGACTCACCGGTAACAAAACTATAATCGATAAGTGCTTCATCACTCTTGAGAATACTGTCAGCAGGGATAATCTCCAGATTGCGGATCCTGATACGATCTCCTTTAATCAACTCGTGAATCCGTGTTGATATATAATCATCTCCCTCGCTTTTATTGACGGCCAGAGGAAAATACGATTTAAAGTCCCTGTCAAAAGCGAGGCTTTCATACGTTTTACTTTGAAACCACCGGCCTATCAGCAAAAAGAACACGAGGCCGGTAAATGAATCCAGATACCCACTTCCTGATGATGTGATAATATCGTACGCACTACGTAAAAACAACGCCAGTAAACCTACAGCGATTGGCACATCAATATTAATTTGTTTTTGACTGAAACTTTTCCAGGCGGATACAAAATAGTGGGAGGCACTGTAAACGAGCACTGGGATGGCCAACAACAGATTAAGCCATGTGAAAATGCCCCTGAGGGTCTGATCCTGATTTGTAATTCCAAGATACTCGGGAAAGCTGAACAACATCACATTGCCAAAACAGAATCCGGCTAATGCTAATTTTAAAACAGGCGTGTAATCACTGGTTTTCTTTTCATTGCTGTCGGCTTCGATAGCCGGGCTGTAGCCAATCGATTGCAGGATGTCCGCCAGTTTGCTTAAGGCTACTTGTTTCGGATTAAAGTCGATCGTTACATTTTTTCTTGTGAAATTTATTTCTGACCTGATGATCCCATTGTCAAACTTCCGCAAATTTTCAAGAAGCCAGATGCACGATGAACAGTGCATATTCGGAATAGACCATCGTACACGTGCATACTCTGGAGAATCATATTCGACTATTTCCTTGTATACATCTTCTTTATCAAGATAGCTGTAGTTTGTCAAATTGAGATTTCTCTGGGTACTACCTGGGGTGGTGTCGATGGTGTAATACGTGCATAAATCCCTTTCACTGAGGATTTCATATACTGTTTTGCATCCGAAACAGCAAAATGGCTTTTTGTCCAAATAAAAGACAGTATTGCAAGGTTGCCCGCAGTGATAACAAGCAACTTCCGAAAGAACTTCTTTATTTTGCTGGTCGTTCATTACCCACTTACGTTAAAGTCGATGCCGGCATAGAAACTATGATTGACGGACATTCCTTTTCGGTATCATTGTTAATATTTTACGAATTCAAAAATGACAATTCCTGCCAGGTTAGCGTCTGAGAAGGGTCAGCGAACAACATGATTAAAATCATGTTTTACGTTGGACATTTCGCAAAACTTGCTTTGGTTCAAATGATGCGACGATACAAAATCATGAATAAAACAACCTTGCTATTGTTCCTCCTGGCCGCCTCAGGTTGCAGCAACCGTGTTCGGGTTTATGCCGAGTACGATTCATCTTTTAGTCTTAATGAGTTTTCAACGTTCGATTGGGGAAAACCCATACCAGCTTCTTCAGCAAAAGATTCGCTTCTGAACAATGTACAAAACAATAAAAGGATTAAGTCTGCGATAGCGGGGCAATTACAACTCAGGGGATATGCGCCCACAAGGGAAAATCCTGATTTTAAAATTTATTACCACATCATCGCTCATGATCAATCGGTCATGGATACTGAATCATTCGGCTACAGCTACAGTTTTTTCTGGACACAGTTAGGAACTAATATTTTTCCGTATGGAGAAGGAACATTGATCATTGATTGCCTGGATACAAAGACGAATAACCTGATCTGGAGAGGATGGACAGTATCACCCCTCGAAAATGCAAACACCTCTGAAGACATGGATGAACTTATAAAAACACGGGTAACAAGGATTTTCAAAAAATTTCCGAACACATCCAAACATGCTTATGTGAGGGATGACAAAATTTAATTCTTAACGGAAGGAAGGCTAAGAATAAAAATATTCAAAACCCAATGTAGCTGCGAGTTTTGACGTGCGATGATCCTGATCAAAGCGGGGATTCAACTCCGCAATGTCCATGCTTCGTACTTTGCCACTGGTAAAAAGATAACGGAGTACACGAAAGAAATAAGCATCAGGCTGCAGCCCTGTGGCATTGCTGGCACTGACTCCCGGTGCCCAGGCAGCACCGAATACATCAAGATCAATGGTTATGTAAAGATGATTGCATTGCGAAATCATGTGATCCAGTCGTGGATATAAAATTTCAGGGACTACAAAGTCAGTGAACAGAACATGGTCAACATGGTTGGTCTTGGCTGTGTCAAACAATCTTCGCGTATTTGCATGTTGCTGAATACCCAAAGCCAAATAATGCAACGACCTCTCTTTTGCGATCTGCCAGAAGCCCGTACCCGAAGAAGGACCTGAAGTTCCAGGTTGACGAAGGTCAAAGTGCGCATCAAAATTGATAATGCCAATCTTTTCTCCAAGCGCGTTACACAGACCATTGTAGTGTCCATATACAATTTCATGACCTCCACCGATCAACAATGTGCGATAGCCAGCCTGCACCAGTCGGTTAACTGTTTTTGCCAATGCATGTTGAGCTTTTTCCATTTCACTATTGATGCAGATGATATCACCTGCATCAATAAAAATAATATCCTTTGAAAAATGTACCGGCAATGATCCACATGACTGCCTGAACATCGACGGACCTTCAGCAGCCCCTATCCTTCCCTGATTTCTCCTAATGCCTTCGTCACACATAAAACCCAACAACGCAAATCCTTGCCGGTCGTTTTGCAACACGGGTGGTGACTGATTGTTCAGGTCAACAAGGTGCACACGTTGATGCCAGCGCTCAACATCCTCTTCTGAGCCATCGTCTCTGCCTGCCCATATTTTCGGCGAACGATAATGGTTCAGATCAATTGACCATTCTTCCATACATAGTGTGGTTTTAATTTACCCTGGTAATAAAGTATGTCACGATAGTCGGCACAGGAATAGGCCTGCATGTCGGCGGTCATTCCGGATTCTAGTCCGCGATGTAAAGAAAGATTTAATGCCTGTGCTGCCCGCGATGTAAGAGCAGCAAAAGTTTCAGCGGCAGATAATTTTTCTGAAGCTCCCAATACGGCTGCCTGCAGTAGAAGATCTCCCATGGGTGCTGAACCTGGATTCCAGTCGCTGGCAATCGCAACACATGCTCCTGCATCGAGTAATTTTCTTGCCGGTGTGTAAGGCATTCCTAAACCCAGCGATGCTCCCGGCAATGCTACAGCAACCGTTGATGAGTTTGCCAACAATTGAATTTCCTTATCGTTGCTTGCTTCGAGATGGTCGGCTGATCTGGCTCCCAGTTTCACGGCAAGAGCGCTGCCACCTGTTGTGAACTGATCTGCGTGAATAGTCAAATCAAAGCCCAGCGTCTTTGCTTCTGTTAAATACGAGAAAGCATCATCCTGATTGAACGCACCTTCATCTACAAAGCAATCAACACGAAGTGTCAGCTTTTCCTTGCGAAGTGCTGGTAATAATTCTTTTGCAATGTGGTCGAGATAGTCATTCGGAACGCCACTGTAATCACGTGGCAACACATGGGCAGCAAGACATGTGGGAAGCAACGTTGCCTTCGTGATATTTTTTGCAGCGTCGATAACACGTAATTGTCTTAGTTCTTCCTTTGCACTAAGACCATATCCGCTTTTGATTTCAATCGTTGTTACCCCTTCGCGCAAGTGACGCTCGATTCTGGAAAGTAATTCATGCAACAACGTTTGATCTGAGGCCGCTCGTGTTCGTGTCACAGAATCCCAGATCCCACCGCCGCTTTGTGCAATCTCCAAATAACTTTTTCCGCTGATACGCAGAGCATAATCTTTTGCCCGGTTGCCTGCAAAGCAAAGATGTGTATGGCAATCAATAAATCCCGGTAACAACACGTATGCACCATTCACTTCTTCAATCGCCGCATGACGCATGCTTTTGCAAAGTGTTTCAAAATCAGAGACCTGAACAACAAGATCATCCTCGATCGCTATTCCGCCGTTGGATATCACGCGCAACTGATCATCACGCAAGGTGCCTTTCAACGGAAGCCCGCTCAACGGAAGTATCTGTTTAAATGGACCGATGATTTTCATGTGTTAATTTAATTTTCTAAAAGTCACATGCCATCTCAATCGTTATCGGGATTATCATGTCTTGAGCGCAATTTGTACGCGGCGATTTCATACTACCAGATATTAAGTTGAAATCGCTTACCCCATTCCACGGCTTTATCATAACCCGCATCACTATGACGAAAGATGCCTAACGCCGGATCATTGTGCAGCACGCGTCTCAGGCATTGATCAGCCCGTTCTGTTCCATCGGCCACAACTACCATTCCAGCGTGTTGCGAGTAACCCATGCCCACGCCCCCACCATGATGAAAGGAAACCCATGTTGCACCTCCCGAAGTGTTAGCCATTAGATTAAGAAGCGGCCAATCCGACACCGCATCGGATCCATCTTTCATCGCTTCTGTTTCCCGGTTGGGTGATGCTACCGACCCGCAATCGAGATGATCGCGACCAATAACGATCGGTGCCTTTACTTTGCCTGAGCGAACCAGGTCATTGAAAATAATTCCTGCTTTTTCACGTTCTCCCATTCCGAGCCAACAGATACGCGCGGGTAGTCCTTGAAATGCAATCTTCTCTCTTGCTTGTCGCAACCATGAAGACAATCCGGTATTATCAGGAAAAGCTTCAAGTAATGCTGCGTCTGTTGTGTGGATATCTTCAGGATCTCCTGATAGTGCAACCCATCGAAACGGGCCTTTACCTTCACAAAACAAAGGACGAATGTAGGCAGGCGTAAAGCCAGGAAAATCAAAGGCATTGCTTTCGCCACCTTGCCGCGCAAACTCACGCAAGTTGTTTCCGTAATCAAAAGTAACAGCCCCTTGTTTTTGTAAGTCAAGCATAAAGTGAACATGCCGTGCCATACTTTTTAATGAGCGGGCCTCGTACTCCTTCGGCGATTTTTTACGAAGTTCAGAGGCTTCCTGAAGTGTAAAGCTATTAGGAATGTACCCATTTATCGGATCATGTGCTGATGTCTGATCGGTGAGTACATCGGGTACAATTTTATCATGTAACAATTTTTCCAGCATATCGCCCGCGTCACTGACAAGACCCACAGACAATGTTTCACGTTTATCGACTGCTTCTTTAATCCATGCAATCGCTTCATCGTAAGCGTATGTGATTCGATCAATATATTTTGTATCCACTCTTTTTTGAATACGTGATGCGTCCACATCAGCACCTAAAAACACTGCACCCGACATGGTGGCGGCGAGCGGCTGTGCGCCACCCATACCACCCAATCCTGCACTAACAATCAGTTTACCTTTCAGATCACCTTGAAAATGTTTTTGCCCACACGACATAAACGTTTCATAGGTGCCCTGCAAAATACCTTGCGATCCAATATAAATCCAGCTGCCTGCAGTCATTTGTCCGAACATCATCAGTCCCTGTTCACGAAGTTGATTGAAGTGACCCCAATTTGCCCATGCCGGTACGAGATTACTATTGGCAATCAACACACGAGGAGCTTGAGGATGACTGCGAATGATGCCCACAGGTTTGCCGGACTGTACCAGCAACGAATGATGTTCGTCAAGTTCTAATAACAATTCAATAATTTTTCTCAGCGATTCCTGATTACGTGCTGCCTGGCCAATACCTCCATACACAACGAGTTCCTCAGGATTTTCGGCAACACCTGCATCGAGGTTATTCAGTAACATGCGCAACGGTGCTTCAGTCTGCCAGCTCTTGGCATGCAGCTTGTTACCTCGTGGGGCATGGTAATGCGGATGCGCAGCATACCGTTTAATAAATGCTGAAGTTGTCATCATTGTTAAGGGTTAAGCCGAGTTTTTCAGCAGTGATGTTGGCAAGTACCAACAGACTGCCATCCGTAATAAGCTGGTGCAGTTGATTGATGTCGTTTGCAAAAATACGGTCAGTAGTAGTAAACGGAACATATTCACGTACAAAGGCATGACATGCTTCTAACATAGGTGTGGATCGAAGCGGTCTTCGAAAATCCAGAGCCTGCACGGCATACAATAGTTCGATGGCTTGGATGTATTCAAGATTATCAATCACCTGATGAAGTTTTCTGCCGCTGATGGAGCCCATCGAAACGTGATCCTCTTGTCCTAATGAGGTGGGTATGCTATCAGCACTGGCAGGGAAGCACATTGTTTTATTTTCAGTCACAAGAGCAGCCGCCGTGTATTGAGGAATCATGAAACCGGAATTGAGTCCTGCATCCTGTATCAACAGTTTGGGCAAACCATAACGTCCTTCAATCATCATGTAACATCTCCTGTCGGCTATGTTGCCTAACTCCGCTGCCGCGATGCATGCATAGTCCAGCGGTATGGCGATCGGTTGTCCATGAAAGTTGCCACCACTGATGGTATCCTCTGCACTAAATATAATCGGGTTGTCGGTTACGGCATTAAGTTCAATTTCCGTTGTCTGCTTCAAATGCAGCCACGCCTGTCGTGATGCACCGTGCACCTGTGGCATGCAGCGCAACGAATAAGGATCCTGCACGCGATCGCAATCAAGGTGCGAATTCAATATTTCAGAATCGCGTAGAAGTGTATGAAGGCGATATGCTACCAATTGACAACCCGAATATGGGCGCAGTTGATGCAGCCTCGGATCAAAAGGACGAGCCGAACCCATGAGGCCTTCCAATGACAATGCACCAATAATATCCGCTATCTCCAATGCCTGGTGGAGACGCTGCACTCCTTTTATGGCAAACGCGAGCATAAACTGTGTACCATTAATCAGCGCAAGTCCTTCCTTAGGCCCTAATGATAAAGGGGATAAGTTAAATTGTTGTAAAACTTCTAAGGCAGTCAGACGCTTAGACTTATACCATACCTCTCCTAACCCGATCAATGGCAGAAAGAGATGTGATAGCGGTGCTAAATCGCCGGATGCTCCTACGGAACCCTTTTCAGGAACAATCGGTATCACGTCATGATCGATATGCCAAATGATACGTTCCAACGTTGACAACGCGATGCCGGAATATCCTTTTGCAAGTGCATGTACCTTGGTGATAAGCATCAGCTTCGCAATTTCTTCCGGAATAGGTTTGCCGATACCCACACTATGGCTTTGAAGAATGTTGTGTTGCAACTGGCGTGTATCAGCTTCTGAAATACGCGTATCACAAAGGGGGCCAAAACCTGTATTGACTCCATACACGGTTTGATGGCTTCTTACAATTTCATCTACATAACCACGTGACTGCAGAATCCGTTTTTTAGTCTGATCATCGAGAACGCCTTGTCTTGTGCCTGCCGCGATTTCAAGAGCGATGCCTGCGCTGAGATGATCACTTCCGTAATTAAACTTTTTTATCATGAGGCCAATTGTTTGTTCACCTTCTCAGCGAGAATCTCAGGCTCCAGTTGTTTTTCAAGTCGTGCAATTTTTTTAAGAAGGGTTGGTTCAAAATGTTCTTCAAAAACCTGGTCCATGGCCTGCCACACCGGACGCAGACGGGCGAGCAATTGCATTCCTTTTTTAGTTAATACGATTTCCTGTGAACGGGCGTCTGTAGGATGCATGGCTGATCTGATGAATCCTTTTTCCCTGAGGTTTCGTACAAGCTGGCTGGCTGTAGGCTGACTGCAGCGCATGGCCTCACTCAACTCGTTCACAGTAAGAGAATCCTGATGCGCGAGCAGGTAAAATACAGGAAACCATCCTGCCTCAAATGATATCCGCTGACTTCGGTAAATCATGTTAATCGCAGTTAGGAAGCTTTCGCTCAACCGCCGGAAACGGCTTCCCAGAATGAGAAGTCCTGCAGTATCCTGGTAATTCATGCACACTAATTTATATAGGTACCTATATAAATGCAAGATTCGTCAAAAAGAAATTATTTCGAGAACCCTCAAAATTATAGTGATCAAAAGGAATATAAAGATATAAACCATGAGACGCCAAGAAGTCAACTGAAATTATTGTCAATTTATTTCAACATTATGAACCTAATTCCCGCGTAAACGTTTACTTTCATACGTCTGATGAGAAAAATTAACACTGTCAAGGAGTCATTGCCGCTTTCCATCGAAAAGGTGATTGAACTCATTCGTGAACGCCGGGATCACGCGATCAACCATCTTCTGAAAAAAGAATCATCCCTTCTCGCTTTCCTGGAAACTCATTATAACATCATGGCACTGAGCGCCATCAAAATGGAATTTCTGAGAAGAAATCTTCGTGAACTACGTGATACTTCCTTGGACCTTGTTCACTACGCATCCTTAATCAGGCAAGTGAAGGAATCCAATCAAATGAGTATTGAAGAAAAACATCCACTTTTCCTGCAGGAATTAAAAGCGACTTTTGAAAAAGGATCCTTTGTTAGAAAAGATTAACTCCGCCAAACAGTGCATCCATTGATGCTTTTGCCAATTTCAATAATTTTTAGTTTTTGCCGGTTTTAGTAAAAGTTAAGAAAGCACTTGGCTGTTTGATGTATTCCCACCGCTCCAACCCAGCAAATCTTTTCCTGAAAAACACAAGCACATAAGATTTTATTTAGACGGTGAAATTAGTTCAGTTGATTCTTTTTATATTGATTCTCAAATCCAACATTACCTATGAGCAACCTTAAAAAAGAAGACATCAAACAAGAAGTGTTTGACCTTTATGATGACTACGCACACAACCGTATTGACCGACGTGATTTCATTCAAAAACTGTCCACCTATGCTGTCGGAGGTATTACTGTAGCCGCACTGATGAGCTTTCTGATGCCGGATTACAAAAGCACCATACAGGTTCAACAAAATGATTCACGTTTAAAATCGGAATTCATCAACTATCCTTCTCCTAAAGGTGCAGGCACAATCAAAGCCTTGTTATCAAAACCAGCAGATGCCAAGGGGAAACTTGGAGGCGTACTGGTGGTGCATGAAAACCGAGGACTGAACCCCCACATCGAAGATATTACCAGGCGTTGCGCATTGGCTGGCTTTATTGCACTGGGTCCTGACATGCTAAGTCCGCTTGGAGGATATCCTGGAACCGATGATGCTGGACGAGAAATGCAGAGCAAACGCAATGGAGCGGAAATGCTTGAAGACTTTATCGCAGCATACGAATACCTGAAAGCACATCCTGATTGCAATGGAAAAGTAGGTGTTGTTGGCTTCTGCTTTGGCGGTGGTATTGCCAACTCCATGGCTGTTCGCGTTCCAACCCTTGCGGCTTCGGTACCATTTTACGGCGGGCAACCCCCTGTAGAAGATGTTCCAAAAATCAAAGCTCCCCTGCTCATTCATTATGGCGAGTTGGATACCCGAATCAATGCAGGCTGGCCTGCGTATGAAGCGGCACTCAAAGAAAATAAAAAAGAATATACAGCCTACATCTATCCGGGCGCAAACCATGGCTTTAACAATGATACAACACCAAGGTATGACAAAGCCGCGGCCGACCTGGCTTGGCAACGCACCATTGACTTCTTCAAAAAGAAACTGGCATAAATAACAAGAGCGGTACAACCGCTCTTTTTTCTTTAAATCATTTCTTAAGTCAAGTATCGATTGTATGCAATTAATTCGCTGGAATTAAAAAGGGTTTTAAAATCTCGGTGAGTTGGTCCGATGAGGTTGGTTTATGAATAAAATCCATAGCTCCTAATTCTTTACTGGACTCAATTGTCTTTGCGCTGTTCGACGTTGAAAAAATAATAATCGGAATATTTTTAAGAAGAGGATCTTTCCGGATTGTCATCAGGAATTCATGGCCATTCATCAAGGGCATATTGAGGTCTAGAAATATTAAATCTGCAATAATCTGTTTTGCAGACAGCCTCTTAAGAGCCTCAACACCATTGTCAAGAATCGTAACTACAGCAGAATGTGTGAGTGCATCCACGGCTTCGACAAAGAAATTTTGGTCATCCTCATCATCATCAATTAACAGAATCCTTTTGTAAACCATTTACCCGTGTTTGGATTTTTTTATATACAAGCATAAACCATTCCTCTCCGAAGTAAGAATCACCTATGCCTCACCATTCTACGATCTTATTTGAGGCACTCTTGAAAAAAGTGAGGATTTTGTCAAAATTTCAAGCTTTTTAAGCGTGGTATCGGATATCCGTTCTCGAGTGATAAATAGAATTACCTGTGAAACAGAAATTCACACTGTAGCAAATATTTCACACTTGCCAGGGGGGTAGTGGGTAAAGACGATTAAAATCAGGCCAATACGTGATCATGTTCTCAAATACTTCAACCCGGTACAAGTTTACTATTCCGGTGAGTCCGTGTAATCAATAACATGAAACTTTCCCTGATACTCGCTCGCAGATCAAATGAAGAGTTTTGTCAGTCACGATAAGCATTTGGTTGAATGATCATGAACTTTCCAGATTTTAAACTTACTTTGTCAAACCACTTTTAAATCTGTCCAAAAATCCGGGCATATCAACTGAATCAAACAACCAATGTTAACGTGAATTCTGCACCAGCCCTGGAATTTTTCTGTGAATTGAATGTACAGGTAGATCCACCTCTTATTGTTGGTGAAACAGCACATGGTATCCGTAAAATAATTCCCATAACGGGCGGAACTGTTACTGGTCCATTGATTAATGGTAAAATAATTTCCGGGGGAGCTGACTGGCAACTTGTGCGACACGATGGTGTGATCGAGATTGAAGCGCATTATCAATTTAAAACAGAGGATGATGTGGTGATTTACATCAAAAATGCCGGACTCCGTGTAGCAAGTATGGAGGTGGCAGACAAACTTGCAAAAGGAGAGCCAGTGAATGCCAATCAGTATTATTTTCGAGGCACTCCTAAATTTGAGGCACCGAAAGGTGTGCATGGCTGGATTAACAATTGTCTATTTCTTTCCTCCGGTGAGCGACTTGCTCAATCCGTATTGATTCGCGTTTGGAGAATACTGTAATCCGATACTTCATTAATGAAAGCACAATTTCAGCAAGTCTCCATATTCTCCACTGAATTTCTGGCCATACTGGTTTGCTTTCTTTGCAACATTCTTGATGGCATGGACGTGTTAATCATTTCATTTGCTGCACCCGCCATCGCCGCGGACTGGAATATCGCCCCATCTGCCCTTGGTCTAGTATTTAGTTCGGGATTAGCAGGCATGACCGTTGGCGCTATGGTGGTAGCTCCATTCGCTGATCAATGGGGTCGCAAGCCGCTCATGCTGATCGCGGGAACTATCATGAGTGTTTGTATCTATCTTACTTCAAAAGCAGACAGCATGACAATGCTTTTGATGTATCGTTTTTTAAGTGGCTTAGGCATTGGAACGATGATGGCCAGTTCCACAGCGATGACAGCCGAATCCTCTCCTCCCACTACTCGTGCATTTTGGGTAAGTACGGTGGTAGCAGGCTACCCGGTAGGTGCTGTGTTGACCGGATTTTTCTCTGCTCAAATGCTGGCAAGTTCAAATTGGCAGCAACTTTTTCAATGGGCGGGCATTATCACATTTACCATTGTCCCGATTATCGCACTATTTATTAAAGAGTCCTCCGACTTCTCCAGGAAAGAAAAAGAAAAAAGATCATCGCCCTCGGCTTTACTGTCGGGGCAGTTTACTACAAATACTCTGCAGCTTTGGAGTGCCTTATTTCTTGCTTTCGCCACTGTCTATTTTCTATTGAATTGGATCCCTAAACTTGCAACCAATGCGCACATGTCGTTGGAGGCAGCCATCTATGCAGGAACTGTTTTTAATATTGGCGCCATTGTGGGTATTCCACTACAAGGATATTTGTCGTCGCGGTATGGATTAAAAAAGGTCGTAGGCATGATGCTGGTGGGCACGGCACTCCTTCTCATACTTTTCAGTTTTGTGAATAACTCCACGTTGATGTTGATATGCCTTTTTATAATGGGCTTTGGAATACAAGGAGGATTTGTTGGATTGTACGCCGTTGCCGCGCGGGTGTATCCCACCTCATTTCGGGCTACAGGTGTGGGATGGGCCATTGGCATAGGTCGGCTCGGTGGTATTATTGGTCCACTGATCGGCGGATGGTTGGTCGCACAGGGCTTTGGTATGATCGGTAACTTTGCTTTTTTTTCTATACCCTGTGTGTTGGCTGGAATTATCTGCCTTAGGTTTTCTTCAGCATCCATGGATAAATAATTTCGATCTGTATTTTATCATGATCTTACATTGAAGAAATGAAAATTCTGATTGTCGGGGGTGGTATCGGCGGACTGGTTGCGGCATTAAGCTTGCACAGGCAAGGGCATGATGTGCATGTATTTGAATCTGTTGAAGAAATCAAACCTCTTGGAGTTGGTATTAACCTCTTGCCTCACTGCGTGCGTGTGCTTACACATTTAGACTTGTTAGAAAAAATTGAACGTGAAGCAGTAGAGACCCGTGAATTAATCTACGCTAACCGTTATGGGCAATTATTCTGGCGTGAACCTCGCGGTCGATTTGCCGGATATAAATGGCCGCAGCTTTCGGTACATCGGGGAAAATTCCAAATGTGTTTGTGGCATGAAGCGCAAGCACGGTTAGGTACAGATAACCTTCATGTTGGTTGTCATTTGAGTTCGTTTGATCAGCATCATGGAGGAGTGACTGCGATATTTATCGACAAACAAACAGGCAAAGAAGTTTGCCGAGCTGAAGGTGATGTATTGATTGGGGCAGACGGAATTAATTCTGTTGTGCGGAAACAACTTTTTCCAAAAGAAGGTGGTGTTGTGTATTCCGGTAACATCCTTTACCGGGGTACCGCCATCATGAAGTCATACCTCACAGGTTCATCGATGGCAATGATTGGCTCCAATCGACAGAAAATGGTGGTCTACCCCATTGAGCGTCCGAATGCACAAGGCAATCAGTTGATTAATTGGGTAGCAAACTTGCAAGAAGGCACGGGTGCACAATTAACAGTGCGTGATTGGAACAGGCAGGTTGGCAAAGAAAAATTATTGAGTTTATACGATCATTGGAAATTTGATTGGATCAACGTACCTCACATGATCGACCAAACGGATGGCATCTTTGAGTTCCCTATGTCAGATCGGGATCCTCTTGAACGTTGGTCATTTGGTGCTGTGACACTTCTTGGTGATGCTGCTCATCCCATGTACCCGATTGGTTCAAACGGAGCATCACAAGCTATTCTCGATGCGGATGCATTGACACTGGCCTTATCGAAAGAGAAAAATATTGAAACAGCCTTAAAAAATTATGATGCGGAACGTGTTCCCGTTACGGCACGTGTCGTTTTGCAGAACCGACAAAAGGGACCAGATTCCATTATGGATTTGATGGAAGACCGTTTTCCTCACGGCTTCAGGGAAGAGGAAATACCCCGAGAGGAACTGACATCCATCATGGAGCATTACAAACAAGTAGCAGGCTTCGACATACGTACACTGAATGAAAAGGGATAATTCAGGAATGAGAAAAATAATTTAGTTTAGAAAGCCTTGGATCAGCGTGTGATCCAAGGCTATCCTTAATACTTTATATCCCTATTCATTCTGACAACAAGAAGATTTAACTTCGTAAAATATCTTCAAAGACCTTTGCCCTGACAGGTTCATTATACAAATAAAAAATCCTGGCTAGTTCCTGCACAATAACCATCTGAAGCTGGAGCTTTCGTCCTGATTGTCCTTCCGCTAAATAATAAGGTATCAGTTCATCAGCTCGTCTACCCAGTTTGTCTGCAATCTCATAAGCTCTCTTCCGTTCTCCTACTTCAAAAAGTAATTGAATCGTTTGAAGGTGTGTGATGTCGTAGCGTACACCATGGTCTGGCATTTTGTCAAGGCCGTGGAGAAGCAGCTTTTTAGCTTTACTGATTTCACCCTCTTCGAGGAGCGCTGTCGTTACACTATTGAAATTATTCCGGAGATTTTGAACAGCACCCCGATAGTCTTCAGAATAGTAAATGGTGGAATCATTCAATCCTCTGAATTGAAACTTCATTAGCATATTTTCATAAGCTACTGAAGTGTTTACCAATTCATTTTGTGGATTTGAATTTAAGACGGGAAGAATCCGATACGTATTTCCTTCTTTAACGGCGTACGGTGTCAAATCAATATTGAATTGAGACAGGGCTGTATTGGTAACGTACATAGGACGTTCCCATTCGGCAGTGGCAAGGATATCTAACATCGCAAGATCTTTTAACTCAAGTACAGGTCCGAGAAGTTGTAAATGCATTTCCGGTACGATCAGACTATCGAGTGTTTCAGGTACAATATGCAAAGCCCGGACTTTCGCTGTATCTACCGGAAGGACGATATCACGTGATGGAATCACATTGGCAGCTGATTCATAAATACGAAGACGCTTGCTGTCACTCTTCAGAAGGGCGAGATATTCCTTCAGGTTCATACTGTTGATCTTCGCGTCATAGTATGGCAGGTAAGGATTGTTAGGACCTCCCTCCCGGTAGTCGTAACTGGATAAGGTAAATTCAATTGGTTTTGATTCATGAACCTGCCACATGGCCTGATCAATGTACCAATGTGTATTAAAATAGCTCGACACGATCACACGCATGTCGTTACGAACTCCTTCAACTTCCTGCGCGTACCATAATGGAAACGTATCATTGTCCCCACCCGTGAAAAGAATGGAATCGGGTGCACATGAATAAAGGTCGTTGATGGCAGTATCGACAGAAAAAAAGCGGTTTGACCGGTTGTGATCATTCCATCCCTCCTTCGCCATGAGTGCAGGTGCCGAAAGACAAATGACTATTGCCACCATTCCTGCAGTCCTTGTTTGTTTTGTAAACTTTGTGATCAGTTCGGCCAGGGCAATCACTGAAAATCCTATCCAGATGCAATACGCATAATAAGATCCAACATAAATATAATCACGTTCACGCGGTTCGATGGGAGGAGAATTCAAATAGACAACAAGGGCAATGCCTGTCAGTAGAAATAGAAGTCCGATCACAAAAAAGGCTTTCGTGTTGTTCACGATTTGGAAATACATTCCCACAAGCCCCAATACGAACGGAATCATAAAAAAGTTGTTCCTTCCCTTGTTTTCATTCAGAGGTGGCGGCAATTTTTTGAACCATTGTTTCGCACCCAACCAGTCGGCATTTTGTTCATCACTTTCTCTACCGGCGAAATTGAAAAAGAAATAACGAACATACATCCATCCGATCTGATGGGTAAATAAAAATCTGATGTTGTCGGTAAAGGTTGGTCGTTCACCCTTCTTCAAATTGAGTAATTGACGGTAACTATTCTGATGATTCTCTTCGGTACTCCATATCCTGGGTAACACCGTCTGATCTTTTTTTGAATATTTCACAGAAATCCGATGATCTACCGGTTCATAGTTTGTCTCTTTCTTGGCATACACCGGCTTACCCTCTTCATATCCCTCAGCCCGTGCAGTAAAATATGGTCCGTACAAAAGTGGTGCGCTACCATATTGCTCACGTCTTAAATATCGGGTAAAGCTCATTACATCTGACGGATCATTCTCATTAATGGGTATCTGCGAATTAGAACGAATGATGATCATAAGGCATGACGAATACCCGATGAGAATACATGTTACGGCCAAAAAAAATACATTCAAAACTGTTTTGTTCCTTAAATGCGTGTAGTAAATACCGGCTACCAGTCCTGCAACAATTAACAAACCAAGCGTGATGGCCCCAGATCCAAATGGCAGACTCATTACATTTACAAAGAAAATTTCAAAATTCCCCGCCAGAGACGGCAGCCCAGTTATTATAACGGAGTTGATAATGAAAATAATTCCTAAGCCGATGATCAATGCTATTACCAGGCTCCCTTTGCTAAATGAGAATTTTTTGAAATAGAAAATAAGAACAAGAGCCGGAATTGTCACCAGATTAAGCAAGTGAACCCCTATGGAAAGTCCCACTACATAAAAAATAAAAATCAGCCACCGATTTGCTCTTGATTCATCGTCAATGGCTTCCCATTTCAGCATGCCCCACACAACAAACGCAGTAAAAAGCGATGACATCGAATACACCTCGGCTTCCACACTTGAAAACCATGCTGTATCAGAAAAGGTGTACGTCAAAGATCCAACGAATCCCGCACCTAAGAGTATTATAATTTCAGAAGCTGAAAATTCGGATTCTGTTCTCAACTTACGGCTAAGCATCGTGATGGACCAAAATAAAAATAGTGATGTGAAAGCGCCCGATAGTACGCTGACAAAATTGATCCAATAGGCAACACGACTTTGATCGCCAAAAGAAAGAAATGAAAATAATCGACCAATCATTAAAAACAACGGAGCTCCTGGCGGATGTGGAACCTCAAGGCCGTAGGATGCTGCTATAAACTCACCGCAGTCCCAAAAGCTAGCGGTAGGTTCCATCGTGTTCCAGTAAACACATAATGCAATTGCGAAAACGAGCCAGCCCATGAGGTTATTAAGTATTCTGAATTTTTTCATAATAAAGTATGGTTAATATTCCAGAATCAAAGCCGAATGAGTACATCACAATGTGAAGTCATTCGGAGATGATTCAAAAAAAATAAATAGAAACGTAAAGTCATGATACGACTTACGCCGTCTTACAAAGTATAAGACATTCTAAAATGGAAATTAACTGCGCTCGGGAGGATGGATAATTGAAGCTGAGAATGTTTCGATAAAAACAACGGGGTGACTTTCCCTTCGAACAGTACTTTCCCAGCCTATAGAATTTTTTTTCATCGATATTGCTATTGAGAAATATTCTTTCATAACAAAAGGCTTCACCGTAATCGATCCATGATCGGGTGAATGCTCCACAAATGTTTTCACATAGTCAGTAAGTGCCTTATGAATAATCGTACCCGTTTTGTCTTTGATGTACACAATATGAAATGTGTCGCGAAACAACCTGCTTTTAATAATTCTATAAATTTCACCATCCCATTCAAAATCTCCGTCCAATCGTTCAAATGCCTCCGAGTATAGAGACGGATCTGTTTTCAATGGAATTTTAATTGATTTAGTTTGTTGCTGGTCGTATGCACCCACATCAAATTTCCTCATCATGTGCACGGCGTTTCCATATTCCAGACTCAGGAACAGACCATAATAACCCATGACGTTAAACAGGATAAGAATGATGAAGATGGATGAAAACAGTCTTTTCAAAATCCGAATTGGCGTTGCTCTTTTATAAAGGTAAGTTAACGTAGGAGAATCGTCAATGCTCTGCAAGTATATTTTAGACGGAATAACGTATTTTAGAGTTTTACTTAAACTTTAAGAGTATTTAATTGCAATCATGAAACGCCATCTACCTTTTGTACTTATTGTGCTGGTTATTGCATCCTGTGGCAAACCCGCGAGGCTTCCTAACCTCAATACCCTCGCCGAAAGTTATGTACGTCTGGTGCTGGAGATAGGGCAATACGACAACGACTTTGTAGATGCATATTATGGTCCGGCCGAGTGGAAACCAACACAAAAATCTGACTCGCTGCCAACCGCTGACTTTCACAACAGAATCTCATTACTCATGAGTCAATCCGATAGCGTTGACACGGTGGGTTTTTCAATTCTTGAGAAAGCAAGGCTTGTGATGTTCAAAAAACAGCTCCAGGCGGTAAAGACAAAACTGGAAATGATGGGCGGAAAAAAATACAGCTTCGACGAAGAAGCTCAATTGATCTACGATGCCACTCCTCCTCATTTTACCGACGCGCACTTTGATAGTTTACTTATGATACTGGATAAGGCCTTGCCAGGCAAGGGGACTCTTTCTACACGTTACAATGCCTTTGCCAACCAGTTTATCATTCCCAAAGAAAAATTGGATACCGTTTTTAAAACGGCTATTGCAGAAGCCCGAAAGAGAACACGTGAACACATCACCCTGCCCGACAGCGAGAACTTCAAACTTGAGTATGTAACCAATAAAAGTTGGTCGGGGTATAATTATTATCAGGGCAAAAGCCAAAGCCTCATTCAGATCAATACCGATTTACCCATCTTTATCCAGCGCGCTGTTGATCTTGGTTGTCATGAAGGTTATCCGGGTCATCATGTTTATAATGTGCTGCTGGAACATCATCTGGCAGACAGTCTTGGGTGGAAAGAGTTTTCGGTATATCCTTTGTTTTCGCCTCAGTCACTCATTGCGGAAGGTAGCGCTAACTATGGCATTGACGTGGCGTTTCCAGGAACAGAACGAATAAAATTTGAAAAGGAGATTTTATTTCCTCTTGCCGGCTTAAATGTGTCAAAAGCCGACCAATACTATATGATCCTGGGCTTAAAGGATAAACTAAGTTATGCAGGAAACGAAGCAGCACGAAAATATTTGGATGGTGAGATCACGCGTGAAGCCTGTGCTGCGTATCTGGAGAGATATGCCTTAAGTACGCCCGAGAGCGCTTTACAACGTACACGTTTCTTTGATCAATACAGAAGTTATACCATCAATTATAACTTGGGTAAAGATATTGTTGCACAGTATGTTTCAGCCAAAGGCGGTACGGCAGAAAATCCTCAACTTCGATGGAATGTTTTTAAAGAATTATTGAGCACCCCGCATACGGCAAGTTCGCTCCGTTAAAGCAAATCAACTCAATTATTTCTTAAAAGGATGGCCTAAATAAATCAGCACCAGCGGAATCACCAGAAAAGGAATTTCAATCAATGCAATTTTGGTATTACCGGCTCGCAAGCCCAACGTCATGATGAGTAGAATGGATGCCGCATTGAACAGATTGCCGATAAAAAAAGTTTGAGGAATCAACACCAGCACACCAACAGAAAGCGTGAGCAAACCCAACATAAACCCGGCACTTTTGTTTATTCCCAATTCCGAGAGCATCTTCCTTTGTTCCGGCTTCACGTTGTTCGATACGATTGGCCAGCCATGCGTAAAGCTAAAGTAGACTGTGACCAGAATAAGTATTCCACTGATGATTCTCATATTTTACGTTCCTTAATCTCGTAAAATTCTAATTTACTTCAACAGGAACAAAATATTTCTTCTCACTGTCGCATACGTGACAGGTGTAGGAGTCAGGAAGCTGCTCAAAAGGCACCCCAGGCGGGATATTGGAAACAGGATCTCCGTATTTCTTATCGTAGACAGAAAGGCAATTACTACATTGATAAGCCGTAACGGGACCTATGGAATGAATTTCCTGCTTCACTTCGGTTACCTGTTCTTTTTCAGGATTTAACTGCCTGAAATACAACTTACTTAATTCAATGAGCAGTGTCGGAATCATTTCCTTGCTGACACTCCGTGCATAGGTTTGATACGCAATATGCGTAGGATTAAAATTCTTTGCGTACATAATGTGATAACGATCTCCCAGGGAAGCAGTCGGTTCTGTGTTTTTCTCGATCACAATGGCTGTGAAGAAAAACATATCGCGCGTTGTCTTAATAGTAAATGTGAGTCCGTGCGTGCTGATATCCTGCAGGTCAAGTTCCCTGACAAGAAATCGTTTCAGCTCCAGCGCTTCCTGATCGATGACCGGCAAATGCCAGTTGAGCTCAAGGGATGAGTGTCGTTCGTTGATACCGAACTTCCCCATCAGTTTTTCCCATCGCAGACGATCGCCGGCTTTAATTCCTTTGATGATGAATGCCTTCCAGGGGATAATATTCACTTTCCCCACATCCGTTTCCTGGCAAAGGCGACATGCCGCACTCATAAAATCAATACCATACTGATTGTTGCGCCAATAAAGCCCCAGCCAATACTGGTTGTTGAGCATAGCATTCAATCCCTCATAGTAGGGAAATGTAGTTTCGTGAAACTTCGGCTTGTCGGTAAGTGGCTTATAGTTTATCCGGATGTTTTTATTCTTCAACACCATATAAAGCTCTTCCGCAGTGAAAGGAAGGTATTGAAGAAAAATATCTTCAAGTTCGCGCGCTATTTTTGAAATATCCTGGCCGAAAATCAATCGCGGCCAACACTCAATCACATTTCCTTTGCGGGGATCGCGTATGTACAGATACCAGTAATTTTCTTCCTTTGAAGCAATAAAGTTTAGTTCACCGGTAAACAACGGAACAAGGCTCTGAACCGGATCGACAATGTTGATCTTGAGTTTGGGCTGATAATCAAAACTGTCGATCACAACAATGTATGAGTCTTCCTTCACCCAGTCTGTCGTTCCCATAACATTCACTGCCACGTAAGAGGTAACAATGTTATGGTAAACAGATTGGTCACTGCCTAATTCAAAGTCAATATTAATACGCTGAAATGCCTGCTGGATTTGTGATTCACTGGCTCCATTGGAAGGAAACATAATGTCCTGCCGTGATCCAAACAAAACGTGCTTATTTCCGAAGCCCTTCGACAACTCCATGATTTTGAGTAAGTCGGCTGGGGAAAGAAAACCACCTTTTACAAATGCCCGAACCAGATCTCTTTTATTCTTCACAACACAGTTATCAGTTAATAGTTATTTGTTAATAGTTACGGAATTAAGGCTCAAAGTAAAACATTCCCCTTTTAACTATTAGCGATTACCTGATAACTTTTAATAAGTTGTTGAACTTCGGGCTTACAGCTTCCACAGCCAAGACCGGCACCGGAATTTTGACACAGATCCTTCAATGATGTACATCCTGCTTCAATGAGCTTATTCAGATTACCCTCGCCTACCTGGTTGCACGAACAAACCAGTCTGCCCAAAACAGGTTCCGCTTTTTTTCCTGACCGAAGCAATTGTATTCTTCTTTCAGAAAGCTCAGTTTTATTTTCAATAAGCGATTTAAACTCAGCAAATTCACTTTTGTCACCAATGAGGATAACGCCCACAAGGCGGTCATCTTTGATAATGCATTTCTTATAATACCGCATGGACTTGTCAATGAACAATATTTCATCGTAGCCAACACTGTTTGGTGGTACATCGGTCATACCGATGGAGCAAAGATCAAAACCAGAAAGTTTTAATATGTTCATGGGCACAGCACCATCATACAAGCTTTGTAAATCACCATGGAGGAAACGTGCCAATACGTCTGCCTGCTTTTCCGCTGCAGCGGTAATTCCCAGCATCCTACCCTGGTGCTCTGCAATTTCTCCCATCGCAAAGATATTCGGGTCGCTCGTTTGCATATAATCATTGACGATAATACCGCGCGATGATTCCAGCCCGGCATCTATGGCAAACTCAATGTTTGGTCTTGTTCCCACGGCATAGACAACCGCATCGGCCTCCAGCACCTTACCACTGCGAAGAGATGCTTTTAACCGACACTGGTCTTCCGACATTTCTATCACCTGAAGCTGATCATTGATATAGACTGTGATATTTTTTTCCTCGACAAAATCAAGAAGAAGCTCTCCGCCAAGGTTATCGAGTTGACGCTCCATTAATCGTGAGCTGAGTTGTAAGATCGAAACCTGCACATCCACTTCGCGCAACGAAGCTGCCAATTCAAGGCCAAGCAGACCCCCACCAATCACCAACACATGTCGGCCGGGTGCCATAATACTTTTAAGTTCATCCGCATCATGCCTGGTGCGCATGGTAAATATGCCGGGTAAATGGGTGGGCGCATCCTTTGGAAGAAAAGCTCGCGTGCCCGTAGCCAGAATCAGTTTATCATAGGAATGCCTCTCACCATGCTTATCGGTTACATATTTCTCACTTCGGTTGATTTCCACGATTTCAGATTCTACATGAAGATCAACATTCAAAGCTTCAAATTCTCCGGACTGAAATTTCTGCAATTTTTCCCAGGATAGATTATCATTTACGTACTCGGGTAAAAGAACCCGATTATAGAATGGATACTTTTCTTTTGAAAAAACCTGAATTTCATCATCAGGATTCAAAGAACGGTACGTACAAATAAATCGGTAAGCTGCTGCTCCCGCTCCTGCGATAACAATTTTCTCAACCGCTTTTTTATGTTTCTTTACTTCAACCGATGAGAATTTGAAATCCGGTTCTTTAGATATCGGATCAACGAGGGTGCTCGTCAGATTATTGGCACGCGCCTGATCGCCCTCTAAGATCTTACCCCAATGCATTGGCAAAAAAACAACACCCTTTTTTATATCGGTCGTAAGCTTTGCGCAAACCCGAACAGAACCTCTCGTGTTTTCGATGATGGTAACATCACCATCTTTAATGTCACGTACTAAAGCATCATCAGGATGAATTTCCAAAAATGGTTTGTCAATATGCTGACGAAGCTTGTTCACTTTACCCGTCTTCGTCATCGTATGCCATTGATCACGAATACGCCCCGTGGTTAAGATCAATGGAAAATCTTTTGTGAGCGGCTCAGAAAGATTTTCAGGGTTTTCTAACGAAAAGAATTTTGCCTTACGTGATTTGGTATAAAAGGAGTGATCCTCAAACAAACGCGGTGTACCCGGATGCGTTTCATCTGGCACAGGCCACTGAAATGTTCCCTCTACTTTGAGCCGCTGATAAGAAAGTCCGCTGATGTCGATATTGGTTCCCTTGGTGAGCGCACAATGCTCGGCATAAATTTCAGCGGGAGATACAAATTCAAAACCACTGAAGCCCATCGCTTTCGCAAACATGCAAAGGATTTCACTATCGGCAAGAGCTTCGCCGGGTGGATTTACGGCTTTGCTCAAATGACTTATCCTCCGATCGGAGTTTGTCATTGTTCCCTCCTTTTCAAAATGACCCGCTGCCGGAAGAATAAGATCCGCAAATTGAAGTGTATCAGACTTTCTTGAAATGTCCTGAACAACAACAAATCGTGCTTTCTTTAATGCAGCCTCTACCCTTCTTGAATCGGGTAAACTTACAAGTGGATTTGTACACACAATCCACACGGCTTTTAACTCACCTCGTTCAAGCGCTTCAACCATTTGTGTGGCTGTAAGCCCGGGCTTTGCAGAAACAGAAGGTACTCCCCAAAATTCAGCGACTTCCTTTCGATGTTGTTCATTGGCAATCGCCCGATGAGCAGCAAGCATCGTGGCTAATCCGCCCACTTCTCGTCCACCCATGGCATTGGGTTGGCCCGTCAATGAAAAAGGACCTGATCCGGGCTTACCAATGTGACCTGTGATGAGGTTAAGGCTGATCAGCGCAAAATTTTTCTTCACACCAATCACACTTTGGTTAAGGCCCATCGCCCAAAGGGTAAGAAATCCTTTTGAAGCTGCGATGAAGGCAGCGGCCTTGTGAATATCACTTACCAACACATCACATTTTAAGGCCGCATCTTCTACCCTGATCTGAAATACAGAATCACGATACTTCTCAAATTCCTCTGTGTGGTTTGTGATGAACTCATAGTCAACATCTCCATTTTCAATCAATACACGTGCAATGGCATTGTATAAATAAATGTCAGTTCCCGGAGTAAGTTGTAAATGAAGGTCAGCGTTAGCACAACTTTGTGTCTTTCGCGGATCGACAATGATTATTTTAACATCAGGATTATTTTGCTTGTGTGCTTCGATACGTCTGAACAAAACCGGGTGACACCAGGCCGGATTCGCGCCTGCTATTAAAAAGCAATCAGCGAGTTCAATATCATCATAGGAAACAGGAACTGCATCCTCTCCCAACATGTTGGTATAAGCAGCCACGGCACTGCTCATACATAGACGAGAATTTGTATCGATGTTATTTGTTCCCAAAAAACCTTTTACCAGTTTGTTGGCAACGTAATACTCCTCGGTAAGGCACTGACCCGAAACATAAAATCCTACAGAGTCCGGACCATGCTGATCAATGATGGTTTTGAAGACGGCTGCTGCACGTTTCATAGCCGTTGACCAACTCACACGTTCGTACGGATGAAATCTGCTCCACCGCATTTCAGGATACAGTAAGCGATCACTTTTATCATTCATGGCATAATGCAAATTCATGCCCTTTGAGCAAAGTAATCCCTTGTTGGCCGGATGATCTTTATCGCCTTCTACAATAATATTTCCCTGGCGGTCTTTCTTCACCACAATACCACACCCTACTCCGCAGTAGGAACATGTTGTCTTCACACTATCTTCGTTCCGTATCACCACACTAGTTAAACAGTTACCTCTTCCTTATAGAAATCCGTTTCATCAATGGTCACTTTTTCCACCAACAAACTCAGCAAACGCTCCCGGATAATTTTATACTCAGGAAGATTTACGGTATCTTTTTTATTTCTGGGCCGTGGCAAATGAACCTCTTCGATTTCACGAATCGTAGCTGCCGGACCGTTATTCATTACCACAATACGATCAGAAAGAAATACAGCTTCTTCAATATCATGTGTTACCATGATGATGGTCTTACTGCGATGCGTGAGATTCCACATCGTCAGAAGTTCAATATGCAACGATGCTTTTGTCAGCGCATCCAAAGCCCCAAAAGGTTCATCAAGCAAAAGCACTTCCGGATCGATGGCAAACGCACGGGCAATGGCAACACGTTGTTTCATCCCCCCAGAAATCTGTTTCGGATGTTTATCGCGATGATCCCACAGATTTACCATCCGAAGGAATTTTTCTGACAATGCATGTTTCTCTTCCTTCGACTTGTCTTTCAACGCGGCATCCACGGCCTGAAAAATATTTTGATACACGGTAAGCCAGGGTAACAACGAATAATTTTGAAACACAATGCCGCGGTCAGGTCCCGGACCTTTTATTTCTTTTCCATTCAATACCACTTTACCTTCCTTAGGAAAAACCATGCCCGCCACTGCATTCATGATCGTAGACTTTCCACATCCCGAATGCCCGATGATTGAAATAATTTGTCCTTTCTTGATATCGAGATTAATATCCTTTACTGCAACAAACTCTCCTTTCGAAGTGTTGAATGCAATTTTCATATTTTCAATGCTCAGGTAGCTCATACGATTTTAGATTTTAGTCCCGATAGCTATCGGGATATGATTTTAGATTTTAAACATCATACGTTACTTTCTTTTCGAGATAGGAAAATCCTCTGTCGAGCAAAAGACCAACGAGACCGATGATGAGGATGGCTGAAATTACTTTCTCCAAGCTCAACGCATTCCAGCTATCCCATACAAAAAAACCAATACCATTACCGCCAGACAGCATTTCGCCTGCAACAATCACAAGCCAAGCAACCCCAATACTTAAGCGCAGACCTGTTATCATGTGAGGCAAACTGAATGGAATCAACACCTTGCTCAAATATTTCCATTTTGAAAACCCAAATGCCTTGGCTACATTTTTATGATCATCAGGAATAGAGGCTACACCAAATGACGTGTTGATGAGGGTTGGCCAAAGAGATGTTATAAAAATAATGAAGATCGTTGCCGTACCTGCCGATTGAAATACAACAAGGCCAATAGGAAACCAGGCTAAAGGCGACACGGGTTTTAAAATCTGAACAATGGGATAGAATACTTTTCTGCAAAATGCGTTCGCGCCCATGAGCACGCCGATCGGTATGGCAACGAGCGAGCCCAGAGCGAATCCAAGAAACACACGACTTAAAGAACTGAACAACTGAAGGCCAATTCCTTTGTCGTTAGGTCCATAATCATAGAATGGATCCTTTACGAGTTCCCAAAACACTTGAAGGGTAGCCACGGGTCCTGGTAATTCCCCGGCAGTAAGCAGCCCAATGATATACCAACCCAGAATCATAAATCCCAAACCGAGCAACGTGTATGAGAATTGAATCAACCCAGACTGAATCTTTCTAAAAGCAGGCTGCAAATTTTGCAAACGCCATGAAGAAGGGTTTTCCTCAACAAGGGATGTCGTCAATGTTGTTTCTCTTTCCATCGTAATATTATTGATTAATGGCATTGATCGATTTCAAATATTCTCCCGGATTGTTTGGATCAAACTTCGCCTTGTCAAGATCAAGTACGAACGGTTTCATATCATCTTCCGGAATTTTGATCTTCATACTGGTGGCAACTTCCTTGTATAAATCCTGCAGGATCAGTTTATCGGCAATCGCTTTATAGTCGGGTGCTTCTTTGAGGTATTCAAACCTCTGATACTGCGCCATGAACCAGATGGCATGTGCTTTTCTCGGATAATTCGTTTCACCACCACGGTGAAACAGCATGTAATTGTCGGTGTAAATTTGAGTTCCCTGATCACAACCTAAATTATAATCACCCATAAGCCTTGCTTCAATCACATCAGCCGGAGCATTTACATAGGGTGCTCTGCCAATAACTTCAGCCGCTTTTTTTCTATTCGCCCTGTTGTCCAACCATTTGCATGCTTCCAAAATTGCCTTCATCACATTTTTCAGATCTTCTCTTCTTGCCTCACTGAATTGTTTGTTTACAACGAGTGCTTTTTCAGGATGATGTTTCCAGATATCCTGAGTCGATATTTCAGTAAAGCCAATACCCTGTTTTACAGCTACACCATTCCACGGCTCACCCACACAGTATCCATCCATATTACCCACTTTCATATTGGCAACCATCTGGGGTGGTGGTATGGTAATGATTTTAGTTGTCTTTTGATTCACGTTTGCCGCAGCCAGCCAATAGCGCAGCCATATATCGTGTGTGCCTCCCGGGAAAGTCATAGCGAACGTAACTTCTTTCTCCGCTTTCAACTTAGCCGCCACAACCGGACCTACCTTATTGGTTTGCTTAAACCCAACCTGTCCGCAAAAATCTTTTGACAAGGTGATAGCCTGTCCATTGTTGTTTAGTACCATGGCAATTTTCATTTCCGATCCCGCCTTTCCACCCACGCCTGTATAGACCGAGAACGGCATACTGAAAAGACAATGCGCGCCATCCAGTTCACCAGTAAGAATTTTATCACGCACATTCGCCCATGAGGCTTCTTTGGAGACCTCCACGTTCACGCCATATTTTTCAAATAGTCCAAGTTCCTTTGCCATCACAATCGGGGCGCAATCGGTAAGGGGAATAATACCTAAGCGTATTACCTCTTTCTGTGCAATAGCCTCACGATCAATCTTCATCGGTGCTGCTGACATCAATACCATCAGCATGGTCAGCATCATTACTGAGAAAATATATTTTATATGTCTTGTTTTCATAATCGTTGGATTTTTAGGATCACTTAAGAATAAATTCCGGTTTGATTGAAATCATCAGGTACGCCCAGTTGGAAAATGTCTCGTTGGTTTTAACATTCTTCACTTTGGTGGCCAGCATGGTCGTCGTGGAGAACATTGAAGAATAACCTCCTTCAATCACAATGTTCTTGGTCATGGCATAATTAAACACGAAATCCAATTCTGTTCCTAGCCCCTTTCCTAACGTTGTGCCACTTTCATCCGTTACTGCCTGTGGCAACGCAAAGTGATGCGCGTCCAGGGTAAGCGTTATTTTTTCTTTGGGCTTGAATCTGCCTTTTAGATAATAATCCACCAATCCATTCGGGCCAAAACCATCGGCTACATAGAAGTAATCCATGTATCCCCAGAATTTATGAGGCGTTCCATAGAGCGGATCAAAGCGTTGATAACGTTGCGTTGGATCAGAACCATTACTTCCGGATGTAACATCCACACCAGGACCCACACTGAATTTTCTTCCGGCCGCATACAACGTTGATAAAGACAAGAGGTATTCATTCAACTTTGTTCCTTCTCTAAAGTGTCCACCCTGATAATAGGCCGATGCTGTAAAAGAAATTTTTCTGAAAGCCGTGCCAACAGCATACGCACCCACGGTGTATCTGCTCCATACGGCTTGCTCATAAATGGGACTTACCTTTGCAATGTCTGTCGGAGCAAAATGAAATTTGCTGAAATCGTCTTTCACAGCCAGTATCGAGGCATTTCCAAAAAAGAGTTTTTTTCCTACGTATAGAAATTGCATCGACTTATACATCGCTCCTACTCCGTTTGTCCCGGCGGTATAGCTGGTTGGTACTCCATTATATATCGTGTTTGATTTTCGTTCTGCATTTTGATTGAAGGCCGCGCCAACATGGGCAGTCCAACCTGCGTGATCAAACTTTACCAACGCCGCGTCATGTCTTCTTGCCTGTTGAAGCCAGTCCAGGTTGCCCAGAAGTCGTGAATCGTCGTACACCAACTCCTGACGACCAATCTTGACAGAGAAATTCTTAATAACGCGACCTGTATCCACAAGGCTAAACTCACCCCATGCTTCGTGAATCATCAACCCATCATTTGGATCCGTTGTGTTGCGATTAATAGACGAAGCATCCTGACCCCAAACGCGGGCATCCTGAATAGCCGTGAAAACTTTGAAGCGATATCCGGAATATCCGAAGTTAACACGCGTGCGTTGCGAGGTGAAAACTGCAGGAACAGTATCCTGAACAGACGGAACGCCCTGACCATCACGTACTTCGGTGCGTGTTCTCAACTGACCCGAAATCGTGAACTGTGCTTTCAGGTCACTGATCTGGCCCAGTGATAAAAGAAAAATTAAAAGTGGTGTGTAAAATTTCTTGTTCATACTTTTGTGTTTTAGTGTAACAGCTAAATTTTTATGTCCCCTGGAAGAATTCGTAGTTCTGAAAGGGGACTTTGTTTTAGGAATCCATTACCTGGTAACTTCTTCCTCCGGATGTTGGCACTGATTCTTTTTCAATGATTTGGTTTTAATGGGTGATAGGTTCTAACAATGGCTTTTCATATTGACACAGGTTGCAACTCTGCGTTCACAAATTCTTCTTTTGGTTTGCTCGACATGCTGACAAAGAGGGCAATCACAGAAACCGCGATAACAACAAGACCGATGGTAAACAGACTTTCACGATAGGAGATCGTTTCAGACGCAAACAAAAATCCGGCGAGCACAGCACCCACATTTCCTCCTGCGCCTACAATTCCGGAAACTGCGCCCATCGCTTTGGTATTGATGAAAGGAACAACCGCGTAGGTAGCTCCGTTCGACATTTTAAGGAACAAGGCAAACACCAACATCGTCACGATGGCCCAGGTCAGTACGTCCATGGTTGAAAACAGCATCAAACCAAGTCCTTCGCACAATAAGAAAATAGCGAGGATGAAAATTCTTCCCTTCAAGCCAAATTTCTTTCCCGCTTTGTCTCCGAATATTCCACCGAGTGCGCGTGCAAAAATGTTCATCATTCCAAACGTACCTGCAATGATGCCTGCCTCTTTCAGCCCTAGATGAAAGTTGTCAACAAAATAGAGTGTAGCGATATTGTCAATGGTGATCTCGATGCCGAAGCATGCACCGTAAGCGAGAAATAAAATCCAAACGCGGTAATCTCTGCAGGCACTTAAGAAACTTCCTTCCGAATCTTTTCCTTTAGCCCGATACTCAGGATTTGTTTTCCGCAATTCGCGAAGATTTCCTTCCGGAGTATCTTGTGTAAAGAAATAATAAACAAATGCCATAAGGAATAAGGCAACACCCGGAACGATCATCGCATAGCGCCACGCATCGTGACTTAAATATCCTGCTCCAATAAACCCGGCAAAGATCAGCGGCATGATCATGAGTGTTACGCCACCACCCATGTTACCCCAACCCGCGGCAGTTGCATTCGCTGTTCCCACTACATTGGGAGCAAACATGACTGACGTATGATATTGTGTGATGACAAACGATGCTCCGATAACACCAATAGCCAGTCTGAACAACAGGAATGACTCATAGCTGTTACTGAATCCAACGAACATCACGGGGAAAGAACCAATGAGTAATAATATCGTGTACGAAATTCTTGGTCCGATTTTATCACACAGCCATCCGAAAAAAAGTCGGGCGAAAACAGTAATGGCTACTGAGGCAATGATGATGTTACCGATTTGCCCTTTGCTGAGGCCCAAGTCTTCACGTATTACCGGCATGAGTGGCGCGATGCCAAACCATCCGAAGAAACAAACAAAGAAGGTCATCCAGGTAATGTGAAATGCCCGCATGGGGGCAGATTTGAAATCCAATAAATGAATGGAAGAGGCTTTGAGTGAAGTCATACTTTCTACGTATTATTACGTAATAAAAGTAAGTAAATAGCCTCATATTTACGTATATATACGTAAATAAATATTCAATTAAGCAATTTTACGTAGAAAATCGTTTGCGGAACGAACTTGACAAAACAAGTATATGACCCCTAGACCAAATTCTCCTTCACCGTCTTATTGATCATATCAATCGCGTTGTTCACATCTAGTTTCTTCATGATGTTGAAGCGATGCGTTTCGATGGTGCGAACACTTTTGTCGAGGGTTTCTGAAATCTCTTTATTCTGCTTACCATCAATGATCATTCTTAGAATTTCTTTTTCCTTTTTGGTAAGGTGATACTGATCCTCTACTTCGACTTTACGCACAGCTGGTTTGGTATTCAGCAATCGGTTCGCCAATACATTGGACACCGCACCGCTGAAATATTTATTGCCGCCGTAGATTTGTTTGAGTGCTTTGATGAATTCGGTCTTGTCGGTGTCTTTTAACAAATACCCATAGGCCCCCGCGTCAAGTGCTTGCAACACGTATTCCTCCGAATCGTGCATGGAAAGAATTACAGCTTTGGTATTGGGGGAATAGCCTGAAAGTTTTGCAGCAGCCTCGAGTCCGGTCATCTCCGGCATGCGAATATCCAACACGAGTATATCGGGGTGCAATGACCTTGCCCGCTCCAATGCCTCTGTTCCATTGTTGGCTTCGCCCACCACGTGAATTTCTGAATCAGATTCCAACATGGCCTTGATACCGTTACGCACCAACACGTGATCATCTGCCAATACTATATTTATTTTGTCCATATGCTTTATTTAAAGTAGGCAGTCAGACATTCCTGCCACCTGCATACTGCCGACTGCCTACTATTCCAAGACTGCAACCCGTACAGGAACCTTCAACACTACCCGCGTTCCATTTCCCGGATCAGAATTAATTCTGAGTTTGCCGTTGATATATTCCGTTCGCTCGTACATATTAAAGAAGCCTCTCCCCGATTCAATGTTCACGCTGCGTGCTTCCACAATCTTGGTATCAAATCCTTTTCCTCTATCCTTTACTTCAATGATCAAATCATCTTCCACTTCGGCCAGTGTAACTTCAATCGCATCTGCCTCCGAATATTTTATCGCGTTATTGATAGCTTCCTGAATAATTCTGAAAATATTGTTTTCAATCTTTTGCGGAAGCCGTTCTATCTCACCTTCTGTTTTATAGACCAGCCGGATATCGGTGAGTTTTCCAATCTCCTGAATGAATACTTTCAGCGCCGCCTGCAATCCATAATCTCCCAGTACGGTGGGTTTGAGATTGAACGTCACCCGTCTTACTTCCTTAATGATTTGCTTGATCAGTTGACCTACTTCTGCAATTTTCTGTTCGGCATGCTCACCTTCCTTTGGGTCGATGGACTCGATCTGAAACTTCAGCGATGTTAACATTTGTCCGATGCCATCGTGAATATCCATGGCAATGCGCTTCCGTTCCTCTTCCTGACCTTCCAGAATAAGTACGGATCGAAATTTCTGTTGATTGATTTTCTTTTCAATCTCCGAGCGGTTCTTTTTATTCATGTTTTGCTCGGCTGCCTTACGATGGGTAATGCTGGTACCCATGACAAGCAATTCATCAATTTCATTTTGTTCGTTGTATACCGGGGTAATCGTAATTTCCACCCAGCAATCCTGATGCTTTGCTCCTGTAAAATGCAATTCACCCTGCCACAGTTTTTCTTCTGAGATGGTTTCCACGATTTCATCCATCCAGTCATCCGGATTTTCCATATCCTGAAAAAGATCACACAAGCGCATGCCTTCAGAAACAGATTTTATTCCGCTCAGCTCCGTAAATATATCAGCAACAAACGTCACGTTACCTCCGCGATCTGCTTTGGCGTAAAGTCTCGGATTGTCCGTCGGTTGGTTCACAATAGAAATCTGTTCGTAGGATTTTTCAAGGGATGCGTACAGCGCTCCGATTTCCTTTGATAATTTATTGGCATTCTTTTCTGAATCGATAAGCTTATTCACCGTGGCATTGACTTGTAATGCAGTGGGTCTAAAAATAAAAATAATTTCAATCGCAATAACAAGTAATGAAATGGCGAGTACGATATATTCCATAGTACTCAATGAAGAAACTTTCTGGCCGGCCTCGTTGGCGTACTGTAACACAATACGTTCCATCCCAATAAGAAAGGGCGCTTCGTGAACGAGTATATTCTGCACATCAGATTGCAGTGCATCTGCCGGGATCATGACATTACTCGACAACAGTGAAATCACGTTTGTCGAACTCTGATACACTTCGTTGAAATCATCGTTGATCTTATCGAATAACCCGGTAATCGCTTCACTGTTGGTTCCCGGAAGCTGAAGGCTATCATTTCCATGCAGTAGTCCATCCTGTGATATTTTCCACAACCCTACAGAAGCGCGAAGCTGTTTTAACAGGCGGGTTCGTTCTGCCTCGGTTTGACCGTCCTTCAACATTAAAACTGTCTTGGTAATATTCTGACTCAGCATGCGCTGTTTACCGGCAAGATTCACTACACGTGAATCACTGAGCTGATCTTTTAAATGGCTCTGAATCAAAAGTTGTCCGATGATGGCCACCGTTGCGATAATACTGAGGGCAAGGGCGTACCACATTCCCAGTTTACCAAACCGGTTCAGGCTCAACTTTGCTTCGCTATCAAAATTCAAATGCATACGTAGCAATTTACGTAAAATTACGATACTTATTGGCAGTAAGTGTTGGGTGTCCTACACCTCAGAGGTGTAGAACACCTCCTACTGAACTTCCCGAAAAAAATGCCGGGCTCCCCCGGCATCTACCTAAACTATACTAAAAAACGCCCTACTGCGTAAAACCGATATACACGAAACCGTCTTCCACTTTCACGGGAAAAACAGAAATTTTTTCTTCGTCTGCGTTAAGGCATTCGCCACTGCGCAATGAAAAATTTCTTTTATGAAACGGACAAGCGACTTTGGGTTCTCCCTCCATGGAACCAATCATGCCACGTGACAATACCATCTGCATTTTATGCGGACATAAATTCTGACATGCGTACCACTCATTCCTTCTTGTAAAATTGAACACGGCAATTTGCATGTCCTTGTATTTTACACACGCCCCTCCATTCTCAGGAAAATTTGACGCATGCGCGGCTTTGTACCAGATTTTTACCTCGTTGTTGTTTGTTATCATTTCCATTGCAGACAATTAACGTTAACTGATAATTCTACACTTTCTTATTCCAGTCGACCGGCATTTTCTGACCGCGCAGATCAACGAATGAAAGTGTTTCATCGCTCTCATCATCATTCACAAAGTGTTTGAACTTTGCGCGTAACTCAGGATTTTCCACCACCTCTTTCCATTCACAATGATATTTGTCTATCAAGGCCTTCATATCACGTTCCAGCTCTTCACCAATGCCCAGAGAATCATTCACGATCACATCGCGGAGATATTCCAATCCGCCTTCCATGTTGTTCAACCAGGTTGCTGTACGTGTGAGTGGATCGGCAGTCTTGATATAAAACATTAAAAAACGATCAATCAATTTTACACAAGTATCTGTATCCACATCATTCACCAATAGCTTGGCATGTTGGGGGCGGGAACCTCCGTTGCCACACACATACAAATTCCATCCTTTCTCGGTGGCGATAATTCCAAAATCTTTTGATTGTGCTTCTGCGCATTCACGAATACATCCGGACACAGCACCCTTGAGTTTATGCGGAGCACGTAATCCCTTGTAGCGATCTTCAATGAAAATGGCAAAGGATACCGAATCCTGTACTCCAAAGCGGCACCAGGTAGAACCTACGCAACTTTTAATGGTGCGCAATGCTTTGCCATAAGCATGACCACTCTCAAATCCTTCATCAATCAATTCTTCCCAGATGTCGGGAAGCTGATCGACCCGCGCGCCGAACATATCGATGCGTTGACCGCCTGTAATTTTCGTATAGAGACCATACTTCTGGGCAACTCTTCCGATGGCCATCAATTTTTCGGGCGTAATTTCCCCTCCGGCAATTCTGGGCACCACAGAATAAGTACCTCCGCGTTGAATGTTCGCCAGGTACCGATCGTTGGTGTCCTGGATGGTATCCTGCTTCAGGATCAAATCATTCCAGACGCTCGCCAGTAATGATGCCACCGCTGGTTTACAAATTTCACATCCATCTCCTTTCCCATGGGAATCGAGCAGATCATCATAATTTTTTACGCCTGTTACTTTAATAATATCATAAAGTTCCTGCCGTGTGTATTGAAAATGTTCACACAATGTTTTTTTGACTTTATGACCCAATGACTCTAGCGTGAACTTCAGAATATCATTCACCATCGGAGTGCATCCTCCGCACCCTGTGCAAGCTTTTGTGTTTTTCTTCAGATCGTTGATCGAGGTAACACCGTGGTCCTTAATCTGACAAACCAGATCGCCCTTTGAAATATTTTCACAGGAACAAATCTGCGCGGCATCCGGTAAGCTTTTTACACCCGCCCCGTCATCTGCTTTTCCCGGAGACCCGATGATCAGCGATTCGGGTTGTGCAGGTAATGGCATTTTATTTACCACCATCTGATGAAACAGATTGTATTGGCTTGCATCGCCAATTAAAATTCCGCCTAGTAAATATTTTCCGTCCTCAGAGATGTTGATTCTTTTATAAACGCCATTGCGCCTGTCCTGGAAAGCGATCGGAATACTTCCGGCCGTTTCTCCAAAAGGATCGCCAAAACTTCCCACATCAACGCCAAGTAATTTTAACTTGGTTGACATGTCAAATCCGGTAAATGATTTTGTTCCATTGCCTACCAGTTGCTTCACCACAATGTCGGCCATCTCATAGCCAGGAGCTACAAGGCCGTATACCATGTTATTATGCACGGCAACTTCTCCAATGGCGAAAATACATTCATCATTCGTGCGTAAATGATCATCTACAATAATACCACCACGCGCATGCACAGATATGCCGCTTGCCTTTGCTACTTCATCACGCGGGCGAATACCCGCGGAAATCACCAACATTTCGATCGGCAAGGAAGATCCATCAGCAAATTCCAACCCTTCCAATTTTCCGTTGCCCGCAATTTTCTTTGTGCTTTTGCTGGTGTGGATGGTAATGCCAAGTTGTGAAAGCTTATGCATAAGAATTGCAGAACCAGCTTCATCGATTTGTCTCGGCATAAGGCGGGAAGCAAATTCCACCACATGTGTTTCTTGTCCCAGGTCAACCAACGCTTTGGCAGCTTCAAGTCCGAGTAACCCACCGCCCATCACGGCTGCGCGTTTTGTTTTCTTTCCGTATGCAATAATCTGGTTAAGATCTTCAATGGTTCTGTACACAAACACGCCATGCCGTTCCACACCTTCCACAACAGGAACAAATGCGCTTGATCCCGTAGCGAGAATGAGATAATCGTAATGATCGGTTTTGCCGGAGTGTGTTTTTATTTCTTTGTTGGCCCGGTCAATACTTGTTACAAGTTCGCCGGTAAGCAGTTGAATATTATTCTCCACGTACCATGAAGCAGGTGCCATCAACAATTCATCAGCTGTAGTACCTGAAAAGTAGCTGCTCAGATGAACCCTGTCGTATGCCGGACGCGGCTCCTCTCCGTAAACAATAATTTCCATCTCTTTCGACTGGCTACGTAGTTTTTCACAGAACTTATAGCCTACCATGCCATTGCCCACTACGATTATACGTTTCATTGCAAACGATTTAAGTAAATAATCTTCAATAATTAAGTAATTATACGTAATTACAGATCAATTTAAAAAGTATTTTACGTATAATTACGTAAATATATTTTCAAATGGCAGAATCGCAACATTCACTCACTATTGTTGGCGCCGGACCGGGTGATCCGGAACTGATCACATTAAAAGGATTAAGGGCTCTTCAGCACGCAGATGTTATACTGTACGATGCACTGGCTTCTCCTCTATTACTGGAACACGCAGCACCTTCCTGCAAGCGTGTGTATGTGGGAAAACGAAAAGGAAAAAAAGAATTCTCACAGGAAGAGATCAACAAACTGAATGTATTCTATGCAGCACGTTATCACCATGTGGTCAGACTCAAAGGCGGTGATCCTCATGTGTTTGGAAGAGGACATGAAGAAATGGAGTATGCGATAAAGCAGGGCATTACCGTTCAGGTAATCCCCGGAATATCAAGTGCAATCGGAGCACCCGCCGCAGCCGGCATCCCACTCACCAAAAGAGGAATCAACGAGAGCTTCTGGGTAGTGACAGGCACATTATCTTCCGGTGAAATTTCCAACGACATGCATCTTGCTGCAAAGTCATCTGCCACGGTGATTGTCCTGATGGGCATGAGTCACCTTCAGCAGATCGTACTCATGTTTCAGCAGGCGCGCTCATCGTCCGAACCCATTGCCGTAATCCAGCATGCAACATTACCCCAACAAAAAATAGTTACCGGCACGGTACTTAATATTATGAAGCTTGTACACGACAATGAAGTTTCCTCGCCCGCTGTCATCGTCATTGGCAACGTCGTGAACGAACAAACCTTACAATCCATCATCCAAAAAGAAATTAAACAGGTAGCCTAATGGAAATCGCTGAAGCAGTAGAATCCTTCCAGTTCGAAGAAGATTTTATGGAAGACAATATCCGATGTATCCCGATGATCGTTAGGTTTAAACTCGATGCATGCGGTATCAAACTTAAACTTTCGGAATGGAGCAAGTTTAGCGTGGAGGAACGCTCCATCCTCGCAGAATTTCGGTTGGCAACACATCCTGATATTGCTGCCTATCGAAGTTATCTTCAGAATCTTGTATTTACCCGAACAAAACGTGAAGCCACAGATTTACCAGTCGAAATCTATCCGTCCTGGTCGATGTTGAATCAAATTCCGGAAATCATCATGCAGCGAATGCAGGAATACAACTGGAATTTATCGCTTAGTCAATGGCAGGGACTTTCCAAACTGCAAAGATTTGCTTTGGTTAAACTTAGCCGGGCGAGTCACGAGAACAGAAATTTTCCAAAAGCTGTCAGGGAGTTTGGGTTAGCGTAACTACCGTTATTCCAATTATCTATTTCAAATCGTCGGGCGAATTGAAATTACGGAAATAGGGTTGCCAGCTTTCCTTAGCTTTTATAAAATCGGTATCAAGTATTTCCAACGCATGCATCATACTGTGTCGGTCAAGGTTATTGTTTTTATACAATGACAGAATCTCTGCCAATCCACCGGATGAGTAAACGGCACACATAGGTTCAAGCTGATCACCATTTATAAAAGCGATGGCTTCATGACTGCCTTTCTGATAGCATGCTAACAACTCTTTCAGCACCGGCATTTGCATATTGGGCATGTCGCATGCCAGCACAAGGATGTCTTCATTCGGGAACTTTAGGTGAGCACTGAGAATGCCCAGTAACGGGCCAGCAATATTGATGTCATCCGCATCAACAATCAATTCCCCTTTTTTGAAAAATAATTGATACGGCTCAACCTGATCTGAATTAATGGATAACATTACCGGAAGATTCAGCGCTGCAATTTTTTCCTTCGCATGTTGAGCCCAGATCCTGTTGTCCAACATCAACAATCCCTTGTCATCTCCCATGCGCGTACTTTTTCCGCCACATACGATTAGTCCCAGCATGAAATAAATTGTAATATGAAAATCGGAAATTACACTACTGAAAGCTGAAATTCACCCCACCATAGTAATTCAATGGTGCCGCAGCATTAAAATATCGGCCTCCAAAGGCGTTGATGTCATTTCCAAGACTATACTTCTCATTCAAAATATTGTCTGCGCCAGCAAAAATTTCAATTCCCAATTTTTTTACATGAAGTTTTGACCAACTTATTTTCGCTTGCACCAAATCATACTTGCTGGCGTATGCGGTATTACCGTCATTCAAAGGAATCCGCGCTGTTGAGTTGGACTGAACAAACAAACTAAAATTCTGGGGTAGTTGTAACGTTAAACTTAACAGAAGTACACTTTTCGGTACGCCTGTGAGGCTATTGCCTGAATAATCTGTAGTCGCATCCTGGTAGTTGCTAAAAATGAAGTCACTGTGCGTGTAACTTCCTGTTACCTGAATACCGCGTATAGCGCCAGTTCGTTTTGGAGCCACCAGCCAGGCAGTAACAAGCGACTCAATACCGGTTTGTTTTGTGCCGCCTGCATTCTCAAAATATTCAGCTCCGTTTTGATCGACTCTCCGCACGATGGCATTCGTCAAATCATAACGAAACACGGAGGCATCAAGTTGTAATCTGCTCTTTAATGTTGTCCATCGGAGCCCAACTTCTCTGTTCCATCCCAATTCAGCCTGGAGGTTTGTATTAATTACATTGTTTGATGGCCTTACTTCAGCAATGGTGGGTGGCGAATACCCACGGCTTACCGACGCACGAAGAGCAAGATCGGAAGTGAGTAAGTAACTTGCTGCGAAACGAGACATCCATTCTCCTGAAAATTTTCGTTCACCTTCGGACGTCCATCCGGTAAACGCATAGTTATATTCATTAAGGCTAACCGCCAACTCCGTGGTCAGACGATTTTTGAAGACAGCGGTTGCCCGGGTAAAATAAAAAATCTGGTTGATGTTCAATTTATCGTGCGCGAACTCTGCTCCCTGAACGCCTCCATTATTCAGATAATTCGAAATATGCTGAACACCTTTTTGACCTTCAAGTCCAAGATTCCATTTCCAGGTTATTGCCGGATTATCTTTGCCTGTAAGCTCCAGGTATGTTCTCACACCCAGGTTCTTTTCATTTCTGACTTCATAGTTGGTAATAAAAGGATTTTCATAATCCGTATTCGTACCGAAAATGGTCGCTACATAACGAAGATTTTCACGGAGATAAAGCTCGTTGGTGATCCCTGCAAAAAAAGTCTTGTTATAAATACCTGCCTGTTGTTGCACAGCACCCGGATTTGGGCCTGCAGGAGGTCTGGCCTGTTTTGGATCTGCATCATACTGTGCTTGTGTTAAGCCACCCGGTGTTCTGTATTGCAAATCGGAATAAAATGTCATCAGCTTTACACTGTTACTACTACCGTAGTGCCACCGCTCAGCGGCTTGCAAATAATGTCGTTGCATGGCGGTATTCTGTCGGTACCCATCGGATCGTTGATAGGCCTGGTTAAATGAAAACTGGGACTTTCCCTTTGTTTGAACCAGTGAAGCATTTTCATGAAACAAACCGTACGATCCTCCATTCAATCCCACTGCAATTTTACTACTGTCACGTCGTTGTCCAAACAAATCCATCAACACAACGCCACCTGAGTTCGCTCCAAATAAACTTCCATCCGGGCCTTTCAATATTTCGATACGCTCAATGGCACGCGTGTCAAGAAGATTGATGTATGTGTTCCCGCTTGCATCGGTCAGCGGAAATTCATCCATATATACTTTCACATTGCGCACACCAAAGGGGGAGCGCAACAGGCTTCCGCGAATAGACAATCGATAACTTCCGGGAGAACGTTCCTCCATTCTCACACCGGGAATCACATTTACGGCAGGCAGCAAGGATTGACCTGAATTTTTATTCAACAGCTCTGCACTTATAACTCCAACGGAAGCCGGTGTTTGCAATAATGGCTGGCGTGACAAATACCCCTGAACAACTACTTCATTGAGTTGCTGGATAGAATCAGTAGCAACAGTTTGTCCGAAAGATTCATAAGAAATCAAAAGGATAAATCCGAGGAGGCAATGAATTCGAGGTAACATGGAAAAGAATTTCAATGGTTGGTTATACGTACCACGGGCGACCCAAAGTACGCACAAGTTTAAAGAAAAGAACTTAAACCTTTCCAACCCTTTATCAAAATTTACTCCCGTCTGGATTTTAAAGAATCATAAGGTTATACTCACCTATCATTCTTTGGCTATCCTGGAGTTCACAATTCAAAGAGGATCATTTTTTCAATAAACTGATATTTCCACAAGAAAACGATGATCATCCTTGTATCTTAGTACGTATGGAAGAATCCCGAATTGCACAACACATTGGCACGACACTCGATCGGTTTAATAAAATCAATCAAAGCAAATTCGATAATGCAAGTGGTGGTCTTACTCAGTTATTGAGTGACATTGCGCTGGCTTCAAAAGTGATCAATCGGGAAGTCAATAAAGCCGCACTAGTCGATATCATGGGTAAAATGGGCTCGTCAAATTCAGCAGGCGATCAACAACAAAAATTAGATGTGCTGGCCGACATTCGGTTTACGCGTGCACTGCTCAAAGGAGGAGAGGCTTGCGCACTGGTATCGGAAGAACTGGAAACGCACAGCGAATTAAACAAGAACGGAAAATACGTGATCACCCTCGATCCGCTTGACGGATCTTCCAACATCGATGTCAACGTCTCCATTGGCACGATATTCAGCATCTACAAAAGGAAAAGTAACGTGGGAAGCGCAATTGAACAGGCAGACATTCTTCAAAAAGGAAACGACCAGATCGCTGCTGGTTATATTCTCTACGGATCATCTACCATCCTGGTATTCACCACCGGGCAGGGAGTCAACGGGTTCACACTTGAACCAACGTTAGGAGAATACATGCTTTCCCATCCAAACATCCGCATCCCTGAAGACGGAACGATTTATTCCATCAATGATGGATTGAGTATGTATATGCCGGAAGGTGTTAGGGACTACATTCAATACTGCAAGGAGACTGACCATACGGCTCGCTATATTGGTTCGCTGGTTGCTGATTTCCATAGGAACTTATTAAAGGGAGGCGTTTATCTTTATCCTCCCACGACCGAAAAGAAAACAGGAAAGTTAAGACTGGTTTACGAATGTAATGCTCTTGCTTTTATTAGCGAACAGGCTGGCGGATTGGCGTCCGATGGTCAAGGTAGGATTCTGGATATTGCGCCGGAAACCTTGCATCAACTAACCCCCTTTTACGTAGGCTCAAAAAATATGGTCAGCAAAATTATTGCCACACTAAAGAAAAAATAAATGACTTCCGGGTTTTATTTCACGGAAGTCATTTATTTATTGGACTATCTCCAAAGATCAATTTTCGATCTTCCAAAAAAACTAATAATTATTTCAAATCAATAGGTTGCATGCGCGGTACGAGCAAGTGCATCATCAACCACGCGATCAAATACGCCGATCCACAAATGAAAAACATAATGTAGTAAGCCGTTTCAATGTGTCCGATACTCCGATAATAGACAAACATGTTTTTTTGAACAAGCAGTGTCAATAAAATTCCGCCAAGTCCACCGAACATTCCTCCAATACCTGTAATCGAAGCGACCGTTCTTCTTGGAAACATGTCTGATACCGTTGTGAATATATTAGCACTCCACGCCTGGTGAGCCGATGTAGCTATGCCGATCACAATGACCGCGAACCACATGTTCATCTCACCCAGAATCTGGGCAAATACAATGGGCAAAACAAGGAAAGCATAAATCAGCATGGATGTTTTTCTGGCCTTAAACACGGGCCAGTTATTTTTCATTAATTGGTAAGGAAGCCATCCGCCTCCAATACTTCCAAACGTTGAAATCATGTACACCAACGCAACAGGAAAGGCAACTTCAGTACCTTTTAATCCATACTGGCTCTCGAGAAAATCCGGCAGCCAGAAAAGGTAAAACCACCACACCGGGTCTGTAATAAATTTTCCAATAACGAACGCCCACGTCTGTTTGTACTTTAAAAGTTTAAACCACGATATTTTCTCCTTTGGCGCGGCATTCTCTACAACAATGTTCTCGGCATCACTATTAATGTAATCGTGTTCTTCTTTTGATAAGCTTTTGTGTTTTGAAGGCATTTCGTACATGACAAACCATAAGACCACCCACACAAAACCAATGGACCCTGTAATAATAAATGCCCACTTCCACCCCCACGCTTCTGCAATAAACGGAACAGACAGGGGAGCTAAAATCGCACCAATATTAGCGCCTGAATTGAAAATGCCTGTTGCAAGTGCCCGTTCTTTTTTCGGAAACCATTCGGCTACCGCTTTGACTGCCGATGGAAAATTGCCTGACTCCGTGATTCCTAACGCACCACGAGCCACCATAAAACCAAATGTACTTGTCACAAATGCATGACACACGGCTGCCAGACTCCATAAAAACGTGGCCATCAGATAACCCATTTTAGTTCCCAGCTTATCAATAAGCCTGCCGGCACCGAGCATACCCAGTGCATACAAAGCTTTGAAGGCCAGCTCGATGTTGGCATAGTCGCCATCATTCCAGTTAAATTCCTCGCTTAATGTTGACTTGAGTAAACTTATTACAGAACGATCCAGGTAATTGATCGTTGTGGCAAAAAAGATCAAAGAGCAAATTGTCCAACGATACTTTCCAATTTCCTGATTTACGTCCTGGAGATTTTTCATGAGTGGGGTTGAGTTACGTATTCTTCAAAAGTAAATGTTAAGAACGACTATTTTTCGAGCATATGGTGTATTCCAAGTTCAAGGCCACGCAATTCCGCGAGCCCTCGTAACCTGCCAATGGCAGAATAGCCGGGATTGGTCTTCTTGTCCAGATCATCGAGCATCTGATGACCATGATCCGGGCGAAATGGAATTGAATCCTTTCGTTTCTGCTGTTCGCCAACCAATGCATGCATTACACCTGCCATGTCTACATCACCATCCAGGTGATTCGCTTCATAAAAATTTCCATCATGATCGCGTGTTGTGCTGCGCAAATGAATAAAGTTGATCCGGCTGCCTAGTCGTTTGGCCATACCCACCAGATCATTGTCGGCACGTACACCAAACGAGCCGGTGCAAAAACACAATCCGTTGCAAACTGAATCGTACGCTGCGAGCAACTGCTTTGCATCTGCTTCCGTACTAACTACCCGTGGTAAGCCAAAAATCGGGTAAGGCGGATCATCCGGATGAATGGCAAGCTTTACTCCTTCGCGTTCAGCTACCGGAGCAACCTGTTTTATAAATTCGTATAAATGAAGCCGTAATTTCTGATCGTCTATGGATTTATACTCGTCCAGTACTTTCCGAAAAGCGTCCAGGGTATATCCCTCTTCCGCACCTGGCAACCCGGCCAAAATATTTTTTTGAAGCTGAACAGAACCGGCTTCACTTAAATTTTTAACATAGGTTGTTGCCTGCTCCACACGTGAGGAAGAATAATCTTTCGCTGCATGCTGTCGCTTTAAAACAAAAAGATCAAAGGCTGCAAAGGCGATAGCATCGAAACGCAATGCTTTTGATCCATCTTCGGTTACATAAGCGAGGTCGGTACGTGTCCAATCCAATACAGGCATAAAGTTATAGCACACTGTTCGAACCCCGCATTGAGCAAGATTGATGATACTTTGCTGATAATTTTTTATGTATCTCTCAAATCCTGGTTTTTGCTTTTTAATGTCCTCATGAACGGGGATACTCTCCACCACAGACCACTGTAATTCTGCTTTTTCGATCTCCAACTTTCGTTTCATGATCTCATCAACACTCCATACTTCTCCGTTGGCAATGTGATGCAATGCCGTTACCACCCCGGTAGCACCTGCCTGTCGCACATCCTGAAGGCTAACAGGATCCTTTGGTCCAAACCAGCGCCACGTCTGTTCTAACTTTCTCATGCGTATCGATACCTTTTCATGAATTCAATTCAACCAAATTAAATATGTACAATCAATAAGTACGTCTTATTTCAGAATCTCTGGTTTATTATTTGTCCAGCGGTAAATTTTCAATGAGGAGATGGACTTGATCAGACATAGACAACCACATTTTGGGCAATCGATTGCATTTTATGCACTTATTTTAACTCTAACAAGAGAAAAATGCTTTTTAGTAAAATAAGGATAGGCTGACACCGCGCGAAGTTCACAACGGCGTAGAAGTAAGCACGTGTACCCCACGATGTATGCCTGCGTTTATAAGAATTCTTTCCGAATGGGAGTAAAACTATCTACCAGCGTTGCACGTGCCGAAAGTAATTGGATCGTATGCTTTTTATTTGAAGGCACAACAAACATATCACCAGCCACGAGATGCTGTTCAGGTTCTCCCTCACAAAAGAAAATAAGTTCACCCATGGCGATATACGTTATCTGTTCATGAACATGAAAATGCGGCGGATCGGGCTGTTCCCATGGTCCATTCGCAAACTCGATAACCGCTGTCATCAGTTCGGGTGAATGAATCAGCCTTCGCGTAACTCCTTCTTTTAATCGTATGATCGATTCATCAAATTTTAAAACCGGCATAGGCAATATCGTATACGATCTTAAATATCTGCATATTATTGTTCAGCGGGCACATACGACTAGTTATTTAATTATTCCATATATTGCGCAACCGATTACACAATAATATTGCACAGATGAGTTCTGCCTATTCCGTACGCTATGCCACTCACCCGGTTGATTTTAAATCGTACGATACCAAACGGCTTCGTGAATTATTCCTCATTGACGATTTGTTTGAAAAAGATGCTGTACGAAATGTATACAGTCACTATGACCGGTTGATTATTGGTGGTGCCATGCCTGTAACCAGACCGGTAACGCTGGAAATATTCCCGGAGTTAAAAGCTACTTTTTATCTGGAACGAAGAGAACTTGGAATCATCAATGTTGGTCCCGCGGGATCAGTAACGGCCGATGATACCGTGTACACACTTAAAAATAAAGAAGCTCTTTATCTCGGCCGGGGAACGAAGAAAATAATCTTTCACCCTTCACCCGACGGACAAGCCCTTTATTATTTTAATTCAGCACCCGCGCACACAGCACATCCATCACGTAAAGTCACCTTAGAGCAAGCCGATACGGTTGAACTCGGAACATTGGAAACGGCCAATCATCGTGTTATTCGAAAGCTGATTGTGAATAGCGTAGTGCCAACGTGTCAGCTTCAGATGGGACTCACCGAATTAAAAACAGGAAGTGTGTGGAACACACTTCCTCCCCATACACACGACCGGCGTATGGAAGCTTACTTCTATTTTGATCTTGCCGAGAATCAGGTGGTCAGCCATTTTATGGGACAACCCGATGAAACCCGTCACGTGTGGGTTAAAAATAACGAAGCTGTTATTTCTCCACCCTGGTCCATACACAGCGGAGCAGGCACAAGCAACTATGCTTTCATCTGGGGAATGGCGGGTGAAAATCTTGATTACAGCGATATGGACGGCGTGAAGCTCGTTGACCTGAAATAGAAGAACACGGTATGAAGAAAGAGAAAATTACCATACATCACATTGCTGAAAAATTAAATATAACAGCCTCTACCGTATCGCGTGCGCTGAATGATAACCCGCGCATCAGTAAGGCCACCAAGTTATTGGTACAAAAAACGGCTCAAAAACTTAATTATCAACCCAACAACATTGCTGCCGCACTGCGCAATGGAAAGAGCAATACCATTGGCATCATCATCCCTACTGCCGACAGAAGTTTTTTTTCGTCCGTCATTCGCGGTATCGAGGCCATTGCCAACGCAGCGCGTTATCATGTTATCATCTGCCAGACATACGATAACTATATCAATGAGGTGGAAACGGTTGAGGCTTTGCTTAATGCACGTGTTGATGGTATTATCACTTCCTTTGCGAAGGAAACCCTGGACTTCACGCATTACTTAAAAGTTAAAGAACGTGGCATTCCATTAATCCTTTTTGATCGCACCAATGACGAACTCGAAGTGAGTCACGTCGTGATTGATGATTTTCTCGGTGGTTATAAAGCTACCGAACATTTGATTCAGCAAGGTTATAAACGCATTGCCCACTTTACCAATACACGCAAGATCAGTATCTATAAAGAGCGTCTCAGGGGCTATCGCGAAGCCCTTTCTACGTACGGCCTTCCCTATCAGGAATCGCTCGTGGTAGAGGGCAATCTTCAACTCGAAGATGGCAGGAATGGCATGTTGCAACTTTTAACATTACGTGAATTACCCGACGCCGTTTTTTCTGCCAGTGCGTTGGGCGCCGTAGGGGCACTGCAAGTACTCAAAGAAAAAGGAATACGTGTACCTGATCAAATCGGATTGGTGGCTTTCAGTAATGAAATGTTTACCTCCTTTACAGACCCGGCGTTAACCACCATCGATCAACACAGCGAACAGATTGGCAATGCTGCAGCTAAAATTTTCCTGGAAGAGATGTCAGGAGAAAACGAATTTGCACCACGCAAGATCGTACTCAAACCTGAACTCATCGTAAGGCAATCATCACTAAGAAGTAAAAAATAAGTCTGGCCTTAAATCACCACCACTATAATTGCCGGTAACAACTGTCAATTGATAAACAGGATTCAATAAATCTTTTGTTTCAACTTCTTAAATTCCAAAGGAAATTTTCCAGCAAAAATCCTCAGAAAGGATCATCCATAGGCTCAGGTTCCAGGCTCCATTTTGCTGGTGAACGCCACAAGCTGGAAAGCAAAAGCTCACGCATAAAAATAAATTCCTTGGGCAGTTTGTCATACATCTTTTCGAAGAGCTCGGCATGTTGAAGTAATTCTGCCTTCCACTCTTCGCGGTCAATCGCCATGATACTTTCAAATTGCTCATGCGAAAAATCCAACCCTGTCCAGTCAATATCATCATAGGTAGGCATCCAGCCAATCGGACTTTCCACCGCATTGGATTCGCCTCTTATTTTCAACACCACCCATTTTAGAATACGCATGTTGTGACCGAATCCCGGCCAGATAAATTTTCCTTCAGCATCTTTGCGAAACCAGTTCACACCAAAAATGCGAGGAGGCGCCGGGAGGTTTCTTCCAAACTGCAACCAGTGATTAAAATAATCTCCCATATGATAGCCACAGAACGGAAGCATGGCAAATGGATCACGCCTCACTTTTCCTACTTCACCAAATGCAGCGGCTGTCGTTTCTGATCCCATCGTTGAGGCGAGGTAAACACCGTAAGCCCAATTCGATGATTGATACACCAATGGAATGGTTGTACTTCTTCGGCCGCCAAAAATGAAAGCACTTACAGGAATACCATTTGGATTTTCCCATTGAGGATCGATCGATGGACATTGTTTCGCAGATACCGTAAACCTTCCGTTCGGATGCGCTGCTGGTTTTCCTAACGATGGATCCCATGCCTGACCGCGCCAATCGGTAAGACCTTTGGGTGGCTCCTTTGTCATCCCCTCCCACCACACATCACCATCTGCCGTGAGCGCCACATTAGTGAAAATGGTGTTCTTCGAAATCGTCGCCATCGCGTTCGGATTTGTCTTTTCATTTGTTCCCGGTGCCACACCAAAATATCCTGCTTCAGGATTAATGGCGTAAAGCTTACCGTCCTTTCCAGGCTTTATCCAGGCGATATCATCTCCAACAGTCGTTACCTTCCAACCTTCAAATTCAACAGGGGGAATAAGCATGGCAAAGTTTGTTTTCCCGCATGCACTTGGAAAAGCTGCCGCTACATAATCTTTTTTTCCATCGGGACTTTCAACACCCATCAACAGCATGTGCTCTGCCAACCAGTTTTCGTCATTGCCCATGGAAGATGCTATGCGCAATGCAAAACATTTTTTTCCAAGCAATGCATTACCGCCATACCCGGAACCATACGAAACAATAACCCGTTCTTCAGGATAGTGTACAATATATTTTGTTGTTGGGTTGGTGGGCCATGCGGAATCTGCGGCACCCGGTGCCAATGGAGCTCCTACGGAATGGATACACTTCACATAGTCGCCATCTTCACCCAATGCATCAATCACACGTGTACCTACGCGCGTCATTAAATGCATATTCACGACCACATATTCTGAATCTGTTATTTCAATTCCGATCTGCGCGATGTCTGAACCTACCGGTCCCATGCTGAACGGAATGACATACATGGTTCTCCCTTTCATACATCCATGAAGCAAAGGATTCAAGATCTGCTTCATCTGTTTTGGTTCCATCCAGTTGTTGGTTGGACCTGCATCTTCCTTTCGTTTGCTACAGATATAAGTCCGGTCTTCGAGTCGTGCAACATCACTCGGATCGGAGAAACACGCAAAACTATTAGGCCGCTTCTTGGGATTAAGTCGGACAAAAGTGCCTTTGCTCACCAATAATTCACACAACCCCTCATACTCTTCTTTTGAACCATCACACCATTGGACCTTGTCCGGGTTGCACAAATCAGCAATTTCGTTCACCCATGCCATCAGTTCTTTATGATTAACGGCATAGATACTTTCTTCTGTAGATATCTTCATTTTCTCCCTTTTTTACTTATTAAAGCTGCAAAATTATAAAAACTAACAGTCATTAGGAAATATCTCAAATTGACCTGAAAATGATACAATTTTACAAGGTTTTGTAGAAAAAGTGATAAGAATATGATCAACAAGACTCATTTTTAGTCCGATCCGATACCCCTTTTGGAGATGATGTCAGGGAAATTACCGGACATTAAATGGTAAAAATCCTGATTGTCTACTTTTTTTGAAGCAGCATAAGCTGCCCTACATGATAACTCTGATGTGTTGTTCGGTTGAGAATAACACTGAGTTTGTTGCGATGAGGTTCCTTCACAAAATCTTCTGCGGATATACTTGTATGTCTTTCAAACCAATCTGAAGGTTTCATTTTGTTGAAATACTCAGAAAGCGTTGCATTGATTTTATTCCAATATTGTTTAAGCTCTGTCAACGAAGGAGAAGTAAGATCTCGGTTGTCTGGATTGGAAAGAAAAATCGGGGTTAGTTGAGGATAAAGTTTTTCACCAACTCCCAACAGCGGCATAAGATTATCGTTTACTGCAGCAAGATGACCAAGAAGATAGATGCCCCGGTTTTTGCCAGGTGCAATTTCTGACAACATCATTTCTTCTGAGAGTGTTTCCACTAACTTATTCACCCTTGTATTTTGCGTTTCCCACGCGCTGAGTACAGTCTTAACAACAAGTTCAATTTGGTCTTCGGCTTTCATAGATTTCGGTTAAAGTTAAAAAATGAAAACAACCGGAACTGTGGAATAGTTCTTCATTAAAAATAGTTTACTTGTATAAATCGATCAGGGAATCAAAATCTCCTGCTTGTAAGCAAGCGAAGAGAATACATCGGCACTCGGTCTTTTTGTTCTTGCTTTCGTTGCCAGATCACATTCATAAAGACCAAATTTATAGGTGGGGCCGAGCGTCCATTCAAAGTTATCCCATGTACTCCAGTAATAATACCCTCGTACATCCACACCATCAGCGATGGCATCGTGAATGATTTTTGCATAATCATGAATTGCCTGGACACGTTTTGTATCGTCATTCGTGCATATGCCATTCTCGGTGATGATGATTGGTTTTTTATACTGATGCCAGTAGCGATAGATACATTCCTTCAGCCCTTGCGGGTAATACTCCCACATATCATCATGGTCTCGTCCGAGTTTTTTCAGCTTTTCAGGTGTATACAAATACGTGAGCGGAAATGGATCATGTGAAATACGTGCATAATAACTCATGCCAAAAAAATCCACTTTCTTAAAATGCCTTGGCGCATATTCCATAAACCACATATCCGAAATTTTTGCGGGGAAAAATCCAAGCAGGTTCTCTGCAGTAAAGACAGTGCAGTTGTGCGAAATGCCCACCATACTCTTCGGATACTTCTTTTTGATACAATCATAAACCTGATCGTGAGCCTGACCCAGGTTGTTCATGACTTTTATTGCCGCAATAATATTTTTTCGATAAGGTGGAAACAAACCCAATGCCCATCCCAAACTGGCATAAAGATTCGGTTCGTTAAATGTATTCCAGAGTGACACATGATCGCCAAACTCGTCAATTACCTTAGTAGCATAATCAACCCACATCGGAATATTTTCGGCTTTTGACCAACCACCCCGTTTTGAAAACCAAATCGGATTAGCAAAATGATGCAAGACCATCATGATGTTCACGCCCTTGCCCTTTAATGTTGTGAGAAGTGCACGATATTCGTTAACCGTATCCTCATCAAATTTTGCAAATGGCTCACGTTGAAGGCGGCTCCACATCAAACTCATCCGGTAGTTGGGAGCGAGCGAAGCAATGATTTCTATATCTTCAGGATAACGCTTTTCATGATCTGTGGTACGATCCAGTTCATAACCGTCCTGAGATCGATGACCTTTCCAATCATGTTCAAAAGCGGTTTCAACCTGACAAGACGCGGTACCCGTGCCAAAAATAAAATGGTCAGGAAAAGTAAGTTTCATTTAGATTAAAAAATGGAAAAAATGAATGGCGAAAGAAAACGAATTAATTCATTTCAAGCGCAGGTTCTTTTTTGGCAACTCCATTCTTTTTTGTTTTCGCATGTTGCTTCTCAGTCTGGGCTACCTGCTTTTTTACTTCTTGTTTAATCTTGCCCGCTAACTTCTTTGTAGTTTTTTTTAGAAACTTTTCGGTTTTTTTTGTGGGCTTTGCGATGTGAAATTGATTCAACGTATCGTTCATCGACTTTTCAACTTTGGCACGAATATCCTTCTTTGAGATAGTTTTCATAAGGTAAGATTTGAACTAGTTTGTCTATATCAAAAGTAGATCACCATTAACTAAGAAGTAATATGGTTAACAATAACATAATATAGAGCCATTCTAATTAACTGAAAATGAGCTAATTATATTGATATTAAGTTTTTTTTTAAATTCTGGAAACATCAACATTCCGGTGTTCCTTAATCTAAACCACCCTTTCGGGTTGATTTTGTGGGTGAAGGCCATTTGCCGGGTTCTCCTCTTGGGTTTGTTGGTAATACACTCTTTTCGTTGGAAGTGCGAACAGGATCTTCACTGGCCATGTAAGCAAGAATCGCTGTGAGAATGGCGTTGTTTCTCACATCATCGAATACAATCTTATCGTAGGTATCGCGGTTCGTGTGCCAGGTGTATGTACTATATGACCAATTCAACGAACTTAATGAAAACGCGGGAGCACCTGCAGCTACAAACGAAGCGTAGTCTGACCCACCTCCGCCGGGTGTTCCGGGGAAACGTGTTTCAATAGGTTGTCTTATTTTTTCAGGAACTTTCGCCAGCCAACGGCCCAGGTAATCATACGCATATAAATATCCCTGTCCGTTCAAACTTACCACTCTTCCTGTTCCATTGTCCTGGTTGAAAAGCGCCTGAATATTTTTAACAATCTCGGGATGATCTTCAACAAAACTGCGTGAGCCGTTTAGCCCTTGCTCTTCACTGCCCCAATGACCGACAAGAATGGTGCGTTTCGGATTCGGATATACTTTCTTCAAAATACGCATGGCTTCCATCATGGTTAATGTTCCGGTTCCGTTATCGGTCGCGCCGGTTCCTCCATCCCACGAATCAAAATGTGCAGACAGGATTACATATTCTTCAGGTTTTTCACTTCCTTTTATTTCAGCAATCGTATTGAACGTAGGTACGATGCCAAGCTCTTTTGAATCGGCACGCACGCTGATCTTTGGTTTGACTCCTGACTCTGACAATCGATAGAGCAAGCCATAATCTTCCAGAGCAATATCGATCGTTGGTACCTTCTTCGTGTTGGCCCCAAAAATTTTATTCACCCCAAATGCCCTCGACCAGTTTGATGCTACCACACCCACCGCACCAGCTTTCTCCAATGCTGCTGCAAGGGTGCGTGTTGTATAGCCTGTTTTACTTATTCTTTTTGTCCATGCATCAGTTTGAGCAGTGCGATCTGCTTTCATTTTCTCTACAGATTCTTTTGTTCCAAACTCATCCCAATTGTAATCGGGTCTTCCTGTAGGTTGATTCATTGAGATTAAAACAAATTTACCCTTTACGGAAGGCAGCCAGGCTTGAAACGCCAGCGAGTCGGCAACATCTGCGAGGATAATTACTTCGGCAGTAACCGTTTTTCCGTTTGTTCCCGGACTCCATGCTAATTGCATTCCTTCCAGTGTCTTCACACGAGGATATACCATATCAATATGAGAAACGCCACGCTCCCACCCACGCCATTCACCCCACTTTTCGTTCTTTGCTGCAATGTCCCAGCTTTTGTATTTCGCTACAGCCCAGTCATGAGCCTGTTGCATTTGCGGTGTGCCCACCAGCCTCGGGCCGATACCATCCATAAGTTCTTGAGCCAGTTTTTCCAATTGCGAATTTTCATTTTCCTCCTTCACAATATTTTGAATAACCTGATCCTGGGTTTGAGCAAATGCAGAAATAAGACACAATGAAAAAACAATGGTGAATAATTTTGTGGCGATTTTCATACGATAAACTTAAGAGTATACCTGGCAAATGTAAAGATTACTGTGCGTTATTGTTATGTTTATAACTTCATTTTACACAATCGTTTTCGAGTGTTTTTTAATGAAAGCCCACATCCAACAAAAAAATATTCCACGGTCTATTCGATTGAATAGGGAAATTAAGATTTAGCATTTCCATGTGATAAACCTCTGCAGGATCAAAAGATTCCCTTATTTCGTTAGTGATTTATTTACCACACTTGTAGTTTATATCAATAATAACTACATTTATATCAAATACTGCCATCATGAGCGTTTATCACCTGGGAGAATTTGAAGAGATTGTACTGCTCACAGTAGCCATCCTGGATGGTGAAGCGTACGGTGTGAGTATCATTGAAGAAATTGAGAACCGCCTTAGCCGTCCCGTAGCCCTGGGAGCTGTGCAAACCGTATTAAAACGGATGGAGGACAAAGGAATGGTTACTTCCGTGTTTGGAGAAGCTACAAAAGTCCGGGGAGGCAAAAGAAAAAGATATTACACAATCACCGCCAAAGGCCACCGTGCTATAAAGGACGCGAAAGAAAAAAGAAATCTACTGTGGAAGGCTATTCCTAAAATCGCAATAAACTAAGTCATGACGCGCAAGCAAGAAAATTACCCTCCCCGACTGGCATTACTCTTCTTCCGATGGTTTTGTCATCCTGATTTGCACGAGGAAATTGAAGGTGATCTCGTAGAACGATTTCATCAAAGGTCAAAGCATTACGGATCTCTCCGAAACCAAATCCTGTTCATTCACGATGTCCTTTCTCTCTTCCGGCCACAGATCATCGGAAAGGTATATCGCTTCACGGCCTTTCCGTATTCTCTTGTAAAATTGATATACAACAACTTACGGATCACTGCTGTCGTCATTGCGCCTTTGTGGATTGTGAGTTTCATCGTATTGACGTTTATGAATTCAAAAGGCTGTAAGCAATTTGTGATCGACTCGAGTGAAATCCGTATGGGCATCGATATACCGAAAGCCGATTTTTGCACTTGTCTCTATGACAAAAGAAAAAATACTCGCCTGGCGATGTACACCTTAAAAGCTGATATCAATGACTACATTAAAAAAAATGATTTTAAGCAGGTAGACAAAAAAGATGTTCAGTTTGGCATATCCTTTCCCGGCAAGGGAGAACCAGCAAGCAAAAAACTCTACGCCCGGTCCGGAATAACATGGGGAGACCATTGGCAATACGTCATTGAAAAGGAAACCGGAAGAATCTGGGTGGAGATCATGTTCAGGCCGACACCGTTGACCAACATCATTAAAATCATTGCGATGCTCATATTTTATTTACCACAAGTCCTTGTAACGTTGTGGTTATTCAAATTTTTCAGAATGACTTACCAGAACATGAAAAAACTGAAAATTACCTGGCTTTAGAAAAGAAAAAAGGTCTCAACGTTCTGCTGAGACCTTTTGATTAAAAACAATTTAGCTATCTAAGCATTTCTGCCAATACAATTCAGATCTTTAAACGCCTCCTCCAAACGAAGCACAAAATTCTCCTGACCCTTGCGCAACCAAACGCGCGGATCATAATATTTTTTGTTCGGAGAATCAGGTCCATCCGGGCTTCCCAATTGAGATTGCAAATATCCTTCCTTGCTCTTGTAGTATTTCAAAATACCTTCCCAGAATGCCCATTGCATATCCGTATCAATGTTCATCTTGATTACTCCATAATGCAGCGATTCTTCGATTTTATGTTTTTCAGAACCGCTTCCTCCATGGAATACAAAATACAAGGGTTTGTCATCAGACCTACCCAGTTGCTTCTTCACGTAATCCTGGGAGTTTTTCAAAATGATGGGTGTCAGCACCACATTCCCTGCCTTGTACACACCATGAACATTTCCAAAGGCAGCTGCGATGGAAAATCGTGAGCCCACTTTTGATAAACTCTGATAGGTTTGCCATACATGGTCAGGTTGCGTATACAGCTTTTCATTGTCGACATCACTGTTATCAACCCCATCTTCTTCGCCGCCCGTCACACCCAACTCTACTTCAATCGCCATGCCCAATGCATTGATGCGCTTAAAATATTCGGTGGAAATCTCTATGTTTTCGTGCAAAGGCTCTTCACTAAGATCCAGCATGTGTGAACTGAACAACGGAACACCATTCGCTTTCTTAAAAGCTTCACCGGCCGTCAATAACCCATCGATCCAGGGCAACCACTTTTTTGCCGCGTGATCGGTGTGAAGAATTACGGGCACACCATAATATTTCGCTACTTCATGCACATGCTTGGCACCGCTCACGGCACCGATAATATTTCCCTGAAGTTTGTCATTGGGCATTCCTTTACCCGCGTTAAATTGAGCACCACCATTCGAAAACTGGATGATCACGGGTGAATTTACTTTTGCCGCTGTTTCCAATACGGCGTTGATACTGTCACTGCCAATCACATTGACGGCAGGAAGCGCAAAATTGTTTTTCCTTGCATCGTTATACAATGCCTGTAATTCATCGCCAAAAAGTACTCCAGCTTTATATTTGGTCATGGTGCAAAAAGTTTAATCCGGTGCAATAATAACATTCTTAATCTAATGATAAACTGTATTTTTTCACAAGAGTTATAGAATGTTTATCCTTCTTAAAAATCCATTTGGTTTTTAACCCCTTTCTGTACTTTTCATTCGATTGAAATTCCAATATAAGATTAAAATTCTAGCTTTACCTACGGAAAAATCAGGCACTTTTTTATCTTATTCGTCCGCATCAAATCAATCACCCGGTTCACTTCTGTCATTCAATGAAGAGTGTATGCAGCTCGTCATGAAATAGTCCAGAAAGACAGAAGTCAATACACAATTTTTCGTCCGGCTTTTCCGACTTTCAGACTTTCCGACTACATTACTAATCAAACCTAACCACCATCTCTCCCATGGCTATCTCCTATCGCCTTATTTTTATGAACTTCCTCGAATTCTTTGTTTGGGGATCGTGGTTGATTTCGCTCGGGGGATACATGATCGTAACCTTAAATTTCACCGGAGTGGAAGTGGGAAGTGTATATGCCTCGATGGGTATTGCATCGTTATTCATGCCTGCCATCATGGGCATTATTGCCGATCGGTTTATCAATGCAGAACGCTTGCTGGGTATGTGCCACCTCGTGGGCGCAGGGCTTCTCTTTTTGGCTTCGTACCTGAAAGACTATCCCACGCTCTATATTATTATGCTGTTTAATTCGATGGCCTATATGCCCACCATCGCTTTGGCCAATACGGTTTCATTCAATGCGCTCGAAAAAAACGGGTTGAATATTGTGAAGTCGTTCCCCCCTATCCGGGTATGGGGAACTGTAGGGTTTATCGCTGCGATGTGGATGGTCGACTTTTTCGGCTGGACGAAAAGTCCGATGCAGTTGTATGTCAGTGCAGGCTCGGCACTCCTCCTGGGACTTTATGCATTTACGATGCCTCCACGACCACCGTTGAAACCTTCAGAGAACAGAACGCTTGCTTCTTCCGTAGGGCTTGATGCGTTTGTTTTGTTCAGGAACAGAAAGATGGCAGCCTTTTTTATATTTTCCATGTTCCTGGGTGCTGCGTTACAGATCACAAATTTATTCGGAGGTACTTTCCTCGATGATTTTAAAACGGTGTATCCGGATTCCTTTGGTGTTCAGCATCCCAATCTGCTCCTTTCCATTTCTCAAATTTCAGAGACCTTGTTTATTCTTACTATTCCATTCTTTCTTCAAAAATTCGGAATTAAAAAAGTGATGCTGCTCAGCATTTTCGCCTGGGTATTCCGGTTTGCATTGTTTGGCATTGGCGATCCCGGCAAGGGACTTTATCTCCTGGTGCTATCCATGATTATTTATGGAATGGCCTTTGACTTCTTTAATATCTCCGGTTCATTATTCGTGGAACGTGAAGCCGATCCGAAAATCAGAGCCAGTGCGCAGGGTTTATTTATGCTGATGACCAACGGCCTCGGTGCATTCTTCGGTGGAATACTTAGCGGCTGGGTCGTGGATTTTTTCACCTCGAATGGAGTAAGAGACTGGCAGAGCATCTGGTTTACCTTTGCAGGTTATGCATTGCTATTAGGCCTCGTGTTTCCGTTCATGTTTAAATACAAACACGATCCAACGCAGGTGGCACCGGTTCATCATTAATAAATTTCTAATTTCTGATTTCTAATTCCGAATCAGAAATTAGAAATTATTCATACTTCAACGCTTCCGTAGGATTGGATCGTGCGGCTTTTACAAAGTGAAAACTTACCGTTGCCAGTGCAATGGATAATGCCATAACACCGCTTATGATAAACACCGTAACGCCCATTTCAATTCTGTAAGCAAACGTGCTGAGCCAGGTATTCATAGCATACCATGCAATGCCTGACGCCAATACAAATGAAATCCCAACAAGAAGAATAAATTCCTTCGACAACAGCGTATTGACAGAAGAAACCGAAGCACCCAACACTTTGCGGATTCCAATCTCTTTCGTGCGTTGCTCTGCGGTGAAAGACGCCAGACCTAATAAACCCAGACACGCCACAAAAATGGCTATGCCTGTCATCACAGAAAATACTTTACCCAATCGTTGCTCTTCGCGAAAAAGCTGATCAAAGTTCTCATCGAGAAACGTATATTCGAACGGCTGGTTGATCGCGCGTTTCTTCCAAAGCCCTTCAATTTTACTAACTGCTTCACTTGCCGATCCCTCATAACGGATCAACATGGTATTTGACTCTTTCGTGAGTCTGATCACCAAGGGACGAACGTTTATCTTCAGGGATTGAAAATTAAAATCTTTCACCACGCCCACTACATTCATATCAAAGGGTTTATCGTCAATAAAGGACGTTAACTTTTCATTTAATGGATCTTTCCAACCTAATTCTCTCACCGCAGCTTCATTGAGCACGCAGGCGGTTGAATCTGAAAGAAAATCCTTTGAGAAAAACCGGCCTTCCGCCAATTCTATTTTTAGCACATTCAAATGATCATAATCCGCAAAGTATTGGCCCATCATACGATCCTGCTCACTCCCCGCTTCGCGAAAAACAGTCGTATTATTGACTCCGGGAAATGTATTGTTGGTATAGCTGGCTGAGGCAATACCACTTTCGTTGCTCAGCTCTTCTTTAAACGCATTAATATTACTTGCCAACATCCGTGTGTTGCGGAGTACGAGCACACTCTTCTTATCCAAACCCAGGTTCTTATCCTGCAAATAATTCAATTGATTGTAAACAATCAACGTGCAAATGATCAGCGCTATGGAAATCGTGAATTGTATTACAACAAGGGAACTGCGGATACCCTTGCTCCTCATTCCTGCTTTCACTTTACCTTTTAAAACTTCAACCGGATTAAACGATGTGAGATAGAAAGCGGGATAACTTCCTGCCAATAACGACACAACAAGAAATATGGCAATCAGTGAAGAAAAAATAATAGGATCACGTAACGAATAAAAATGAAGCTGCTTTCCTGAAAGCGTATTGAAGCCGGGAAGCAATACATACATGGCACCGATCGCAAGCAACGTTCCAGCCAGCGTATAGATAAACGATTCTGCCAGAAACTGGGAAATTAATGTTGACCTTAGTGAACCCAGCGTCTTTCTTAATCCCACCTCTTTAGCCCGACTCGCAGAACGTGCCGTGGATAAATTCATGAAATTGATGCAGGCGATCAATAAAATAAAAATACCCATAGCGCTCACGATATACACGTATTTGATATCACTGGGTGGCATCATATCGTGTTCCAGATTAGACGTATAAAGATGTGTATCCAGCATGGGATATGAATAGTATCCATATACACCGCCCTTCTTTTCAAATTCATCGAACCCGGTACCAAAATACTGTTGCACTTCCGGACCAACATGCGTGATGACCATGTCACGCAACTTGGCGTCAACACTTTCTATGGTGGTGTTTCTATTTTTACGAAAATAAGTAAACAAACCGTTGTTCAACCATGTTGTGGATATCATGTCATCATCAGAAGTCGCAGATACCAACACGTCGAATTGAATGTGAGAGTTGCTGGGCGCTGCCTCGACAATTCCCGTCACTTTATAGGCCGTTGTGTCATTTCCCACCGTCATGATTTTATTGATCGGGGTTTCTGTTCCAAAATATTTCTGTGCAATCGCTTTGGTGAGTACAAGGCTATTCGGTTGTTTCAACGCGGTCTTTGGATCTCCTTCAACAAGACGAAAGCTGAAAAAATCAAAGAAATTGGAATCCACACACAAAATCTTTTTCTCGGTAAACGCTTTGTCATCATACTTAAAAATCATGTTCGACCGTTCATCAATACGTATGGATTGCTCTACACCCGGAATCTCCTGCACCATCGCAGCAGCAAGAGGCGGACAAGAATTTGTTGTCTGTATTTGCTGTTCACCAATTTTCCCGAAAAGTTTGATGCGATAAACATTCTCTGCTTCGTCGTGGAATTTGTCGTAACTCAATTCATCAAATACATACAGACCAATAAGGAAACAGGCTGTAAGGCCGAAAGCAAGACCGGCAATATTGAGCGTAGAGTAAAACTTATGTTTTAAGATATTACGCAGTGCTACTTTAAAATAATTTTGAAACATAAGACAATCAGTAATGTTGAATTTTGAATGCTAAATTTTGAATCGGTACGCAGGTTGATTACTCGTCGCGAAGTACATGCGATGGATTCAGTCGAATGGTTTTGGAAACCTTAGACCCAATGGAAAAAACAGAAACGGTAAACAGGATCGCAGTGGAAATGATCATGGTGATCATCGTGGTTTTCTGATAATAATCCCAAATACTATCCATCAACATCTCAGCCATCCACGCTCCTGCAAAACATCCGATCAGGCATGCCAGGCTCAAAATAATCGCAAACTCAAAGTTAATCACCACTGAAAGATTGGACGCAGATGCTCCCATGACTTTCCGAACGCCAATTTCTTTCATCTTTTTTACAATATTAAGAGACACCATGGTAAATAAACCGGTAGCCGACAGCAAAAGAGCAATGATTCCAAGAAAGACAAACATTTTAACAATATTCACGTTCACTGTGCTTGCTTCTGCGATCTCCTCATTCATCATTCTTCCTTCGTAAAGACGGTTTGAGAAAATTTTCTTCCAGGTAGTTTCCATGAATTTGTTCACGTCAATCACCTTGTTCATGTCAGTGCTCACCAGGATATGATTTATTTTGTCCTCATTGCCATAGCGCATCATAATCGGCTGCAGTTCATCCCACAGGCCCCGATTGTATACGTCTTTTACAACGCCTATCACATACAATTTCACAGTGTCCATCCACACAATTTCTTTTCCGATGGATTGGGTCCATCCAAATTTTCTAGCCAGTGTCTCGGTAATAATGACGGATTCCTTCCTGTCATTTTCCGAATCCGTGATAAAATCCCGTCCCTCAATCAGCGTAAGCCCCACGGTCTTCACGTAGTTATCTCCAACATTGAGAATGTCTACTTCAATTTCATTTCCTTCATTTTTAACAGGATCGTTATAATAACTTGAATAAATATGATGCTCGGAACCAGCTATCAGTTCAATGTCTTCGTTCTCCATCAACGCGTTCCTGTACGTTTCATATTCAGAACGATTAGCCACATACGTATACACGACTCCATTTTTATTGAAACCCAAATCAAACTCTTCCTGAAATTTTGCATTTTCAATGAAGGCAATACTGCAGACGATGGCGATTAGCGATATGGCAAACTGGAGCGTAAGCAAGACGCGTGTAAAATAATTTGTTCCTCCAAACTTCATCTTGCCTCTCAAGATACTCACAGGCTGAAATTTGCTGATGTACAAAGCCGGATAACTGCCTGCCAAAATACCGGTGAACAATAAAATACTGGTCATCACAATCAAAAAATTGGGCCTGCCAAAATAGTCCGGGTCCAATTTCATGTAAGGCCACAGTTCGTTAAATGCGGGAATCAGGGCAACCTCTGCAATCAAAATCCCAAGCAAGAGGGAGACAAAGCATATCACCAGTGTTTCTCCCATAAATTGCAGAATGAGATGCTTGCGCATTCCGCCCATCACCTTACGAATACCAATCTCTTTAAGTCGCTTCGAAGAAATAGCGATCGATGTATTGGTGAGATTAAAACAGGCAATAAGCAATACAAGAATCCCCATCATGCCGGTGCCTATTACGGCCGCCAGTGGCGCAGCACTTTTTGTCCATCGCCCCTGGCCATGGTTGTATTCATCACGCAAGGCCATTCCGTTAAAAGGCTCAACTTCAAATTCCTGAATAAGAAAATCCTCACGCACGTTATTATTGTTCTCTGCATAGGGCTTTAGCTGACTTGCAATGGATGCAAGACGGGACGGGTTGTTGACAAGAAGAAACAACGTGCTTCTGAATTTCCAGTTGTTTTCGCTAGATTCTTTGTTAATATCAAACTGGTTGTAGAAATTCACATAGGCTGACTCATTGAAGCTTGAATTGACGGGTTGTTTTTTAAATACGCCACCGATTACATATTCGCGCGTTTTGCCGCTGTCAAGCATTTGCGTAATCTCTTTTCCAACCGCTGAGGCATTTCCGAAGTATTTCTTTGCCATGTCCTCATTGATTACAATTTTGGTCTTATCGGCAAGGTCCCCGTTCCCTTCGAGGAATTCAAACGTAAACACATTGAAAAATGAAGGGTCGACATTCACAAATTCATCACTAAATAATTCGTCACCGATCCTGAAGTTGGCTCCTTCCGGTGAGTACCGAACTACTTCATCCACGTCGGGAATATTTTGCTTCACCGCATTGCCCAATCCGATGGGAACATACCCATACTTGGTTCTTTCATTCTGAAACTCGCGAATCGAACCTACACGATACACGGAATTCAGGTTCCTGTGATGGGTATCGAAACTCATATTGAAATCATAGTTGAAGTACGCTACGATACAACAGGCGATAGAGATGCTAAGCCCGAAGAGGTTGATAAGAATAAACAACTTGTTCTTCATCAGATTCCGGACAGTAATGAGAAAGTAATTTTTTATCATAATCAGGACTTAAATGATCAGTAAGACACAAGAAACGGGAAAAGGTTGCTCAACTACAAAAAATAAACCCTGACGGTATCGTCAGGGTTTATTTACCTAAACTTAAACTATGAAGAACGAATCAGGATAAATCCAAATCACAAATCCTGAAATCTTTATACCCTTCACGGGAATGGTATGACGACTTAAATATGAAAATGTTCCTTAATATTCTCTGTAACGATTTTTCCGTCAAAAAGGTTGATGATTCTGTGTGCATAATTTGCATCATACGAAGAGTGCGTTACCATGATGATGGTTGTACCTTCTTCATTGAGCTGAGACAACAGTTTCATTACTTCTTCTCCGTTTGTTGAATCAAGATTACCGGTAGGCTCATCGGCAAGGATCACTTTCGGTTTGGCAACAATAGCACGGGAGATCGCAACACGTTGCTGCTGTCCTCCGGAGAGTTGTTGCGGGAAGTGATTTCTGCGGTGCATGATGTTCATGCGCTCGAGCACTTCCTCTACGCGAAGCTTGCGTTCTGATGCGGGCACCTTCATGTATAGCAAAGGCAGTTCAACATTTTCAAATACGGTAAGTTCATCAATGAGGTTAAAGCTCTGAAATACAAAGCCGATTGATCCTTTGCGCAATTGTGCGCGCTGGCGTTCTGAATATTTTGCTACTTCATGCTCGCCAAAAAAATATTCTCCACCCGATGGATTGTCCAGCAGGCCAAGAATATTCAGCAAGGTGGATTTACCACAACCTGACGGACCCATGATGGCTACAAATTCACCATCATTGATTTCACAGTTAATGGAATTTAACGCTGTCGTTTCAACTTCCTCTGTGGCATATAGCTTTTCGAGGTTTTTTAGTTTTATCATAGCTTAAGCTGGGTTTATGATTCTGGTTATTATGGATATTTATATGAGCCTATATCTGTTTCAGGTCTTTCACTAAGACGCCTGAAGTCGTCTAATAGTTGCATGAATTCAAAGATTAATACTTCACTATTTTGAAATCGTTACACTAATCAAGAATTAAAACTTCATTATTTCCAAAGTTCTCATAGGATGACGTGATCACCTTATCTCCTGGCTCCAATCCTTCCAGCACTTCAAAATACTCGCTTCCCATCTTCCTGCCTAATTTGATATCGCGCTTCACGGCATGATTCTCCGCATCCAGAATAAACACCCAATTCCCGCCTGTATCCTTATAAAATCCTCCGGAAGGTAACAATAATTCCGTTGACGACTGGCCTAACTCAATACGCAATCGAAGTGACTGGCCTCTGCGAATACCCGGAGGAGCTTCTCCTTCAAAGTTCATATCAACTTCAAATCTTCCGCTTGTTATGGTTGGATAAATGTACGAGATCGTGAGGTTATAATCCTTTCCGTTAAAATTAGGTAATAGTACATGCAGACCTACTGAAATACGTGGTAAGTAAAGCTCATCAATGGGAACGCGTACTTTATAACTTCCTACAACATCCACCTGTCCTAAACGCTGACCCTGATTCACAACCTGGCCAATTTCCCAATGGTCAGTTGAAAGCTGGCCGTCAATCGGAGATTTAATCGTAAGATTTTCAAGAATTTTATTGATGCCGGCAAGGTTTAATGCCATTCTCTTTTCCGAGAGGTCGAGATCATTAAGTTTTTGAATACTGTTTAATGAATCACGTTTGTACCCTTCGTAGGTAAACTTTCTTCGATCCAAATTATACTTATAGTCGGCTTCTGTTTTTTCAAATTCCTGACGGGCTATTAATTTCTTTTCGACCAATTGTTTCTGGCGTTCATACTGAGGTTTTATAATAGCCAGTGCATTGTCAATAGACGCTAACAAGGATCGCTGTTCAAGATCATTTCGGGTTATTGATAATCTTGTGTCACGGGAGCGATTGATGCTTTCTATCAGTGATGCTTCCTGTTGCAATACCGAAAGCTCCCGGTTCAGGTTGGTAAGCTCAAGAATAACATCTCCTTTTTTAAGCATAGCCCCGCTTTCGCGAACTACGCGCTTCACATTTCCCCCTTCAATCGCATCCAGAAAAACTGTACGACTAGGTGCTACCGTACCCGTTTGAGGGATATACTCTTTGAACTCGCCGCGTTTTACTTCTGAAATAGTGATTTTATCCTTTTCGATCTTCAGTTTGGATCGCCGGTCGGCAAAAATCAACTGATACGAAATAAATACTATCAACAATGCCCCTCCTCCGAAAGTCAATATCCGCTTTAGCGTCCAGGTCTTTTTTTCAATCTTCTTATCCATTCGTTCAGTTGTCAGTTAATAGTTATCAGTTAATAGTCGGCTAATATTCCCATAGCCATTAACTTTTAACTATTAACTGCCTCTATTGCCAACAAGCGTGCCAACAGGGAATCGGGAAGATACAGGCTGTTTCTGTCGTAATTAGGCATAATTTCAGTTCACATGTGAACGTAGGTGTCCGATTACGAACTAGAATTTATACCTTTGAATAGCACTGACTTTGAATCCGCACTCCTAATGCACTATTCCATTTTCGGTATCAATCTTGCGCCAAGGGGCTTGCACCAATAGGTATAGGCGCTAATCAATTTTTCATTCATGGAACAAACGCAAGGCAAAATCCTCATTGTAGATGACAACGAAGACCTTCTGAAGGCAGCTAAAATGCACCTGAAGCGTCATTTCAGGCAGGTGGATATTGAAAAAAATCCTGAAGCAATTCCTGATCTTCTGAACAACGAAGATTACGACATCATCCTGCTCGATATGAATTTCACCAAGGATGTGAGCAGCGGAAGCGAAGGATACTACTGGTTGGAAAAAATCCTTCAAATCGATCCCTCTGCAGTGGTGGTGTTAATCACCGCATATGGCGATGTGCAAATGGCTGTGAAGGCCATCAAGGCGGGGGCTACAGACTTTGTCTTGAAGCCGTGGGAAAATGAAAAACTCCTGGCCACACTTTTCTCCGCCATGCGGCTGCGCGAAACGCTGGATAAAGTGCAAACGCTCACGCTTAAAAATCAGGAGATCAACCAGGCTCAAAATGAAAAGTACAGTGAAATCATTGGCCAGAGTCAGAACATACAGCACATCTTTCAAACCATCGATCGTGTAGCCCATACGGATGCCAATGTATTGATCCTCGGTGAAAACGGTACGGGAAAAGAAATGATCGCACGAGCGATTCATCGCAATTCTTCACGCAAAAATGAATCATTTGTAAGTGTTGACCTGGGTTCAATAACCGAAACACTTTTCGAAACAGAACTTTTTGGGCATAAGAAGGGCTCCTTCACCGATGCCAAGGAAGACAGACCCGGCAGGTTTGAAGTGGCACATAACGGCACATTATTTCTGGATGAAATCGGAAATCTTTCGATGCCCCTGCAAGCCAAATTGCTTTCAGTGCTTCAAAGCAGAAAAGTAAGTCGCGTCGGATCAAACAAAGAAACTCCGGTGAATATCCGCCTGATCTGCGCCACCAATATGCCATTGTATGATATGGTGAAAGAAAACAAATTCCGTCAGGATCTTTTGTATCGTATCAATACCATTGAGGTTGAAATTCCATCCTTGCGCGATCGCCCCGGCGATATTCCATTGCTGGCCAATTATTTTTTGAAGAGTTACGCCGATAAATATCAAAAAAGCGTCAGTAAGATCAGCGAGGCGGCATTAACCCGAATGAGCAAACATCCCTGGCCTGGAAATATCCGCGAACTGCAGCACGCCATCGAACGTGCTGTAATTCTTAGCAATACATCGGTATTACAACCTGAAGATTTTAACCTCAACAGTTCGAACGGTAAGGAAACCGATCAACAACTTAACCTGGAACAGTACAACCTGGAAGAAGTAGAAAAACTGCTCATCCGAAAAGTATTAAAAAAATACAACGGGAATATTACACAGGCTGCAGCAGAACTTGGACTGACGCGCTCATCACTTTATCGCAGGTTGGAAAAATATGGCCTGTAGTCAGTTAATAGATAAAACGTTAATAGTTAATAGTATGCGCTATAACATCCGCATTATAAAAAACAATTTGACCCCATCCATTATGGAAACATTCTCCCTATTTAACTATTAACTGATAACTGATAACTCACCCCCATGGTTTTTAACGATTTCCGTTTTCGTGTTGCCTATCGTGTAGTATTTCTGGGGCTCACCATGAGTTGGTTTGTGTATACCCTTACGCAACCCAATATGATTCTGGCTACGGGCATCACGGGTGTCATCATCATTGCACAACTCTCTGAAATATTCAGATTCATTTCTTCTACCAATCGGAAATTGACCCGCTTTCTTGAATCGATCAAATACTCTGATTTTGTTTCAGGATTTGCACACGATAATAAATTGGGACAAAGTTTTCGCGAGCTAAACGCAGCTTTCAATGAAGTACTTGAAGCCTTCCGAAAAGCAAGATCCGAAAAAGAAGAAAACTGGCAGTACCTAAATACGGTGGTGCAGCAGGTACGCACAGGAATACTTTCCTTTGATTCCGAAGGAACTGTTCAACTCATCAATGCCAACGCAAAACGATTTACCGGAGTAACGACATTGAAGAATATCAGCGAGTTAAAGGATAAGGATCCAAAACTTTATGAAGCTGTGCACGATGTTGAACCCGGAAAAAGTACGTTGTATAAGGTGGACAATGAATTTTTACTCACCATTCAGGCAACGGAGTTAAAGATTCGGGGCAATACGATCAAGCTCGTAACATTGCAAAACATTCAAACGGAATTGCAAAAGCAGGAACTGGAAGCCTGGCAAAATCTGACGCGCGTATTGCGGCATGAAATCATGAACTCCATTACACCCATCTCATCGTTAACTTCCACCTTGCGCGAAGTATTGGACCACGATCTCACCAAAAAAGAAAATCACTTTGAATTGAACAATGAAAGTGCCGAGGATCTGCGTGAAGGACTTGGCACGATTGAAAACCGGAGTAAAGGGTTAATTAAATTTATTGACGCTTACCGCGAGTATACCTCTTTGCCTCAACCCAAATTCAAATCGGTTCAGTTCAAAGATTTAATTGAACGCGTGGCCCAGTTGATGCGTGTAGAACTCAAGAACACCGGCATTGAATTTCACTATTACTGCGAGCAAGGCTGTCCAGAAATAAATGCCGATGAAGAGATGATCGAACAGGTTTTGATCAATCTTGTCAAAAATTCAATTGAAGCCTTATCGCAAATGGTTGGAGGAAAAATTGAACTCAACGTTAAACACATTGATAGTAACGTTGCCGTTGAGGTGATCGACAACGGATCAGGAATTATTCCGGAAGCCATTGAACGAGTTTTCGTCCCTTTCTTCACCACCAAAAAGGCGGGCTCCGGTATCGGACTTGCCCTTTCGCGGCAAATCATGCAATTGCACAATGGTACGCTTACTGTAAAATCTGAACCTTATGTAAAGACGGTGTTCAGGTTAAAATTTTAGATCATTAAGAATCATGATTCATCTTTGCCTGGATAAGGTGGTCGATGCTAAGACCAAACTGACGATTTCAGGATGATCAAATATCCCGTAGGGATCAAATATTAAACGTCCAGCGTCGTCTCCCGAAGGGGACGATGCGCTCTGCCAATATAACAGGAATATCCAGTAGGGATACAGTAGCCAATTAACAGGAGCGTACCGTCCTCTGCGAGAGACGGTACTTGACGTTAATGGTACGCTTACGGTAAAATATGAACCCTATTAAAGACCGTGTTCAGATTAAAATTTTAGATCATTAAGAATCACGATTCAGCTTTACCTGGATAGTGGTCGATGCTAAGCCCAAACTGACGATTTCAGGATGATCAAATATCTCGTAGGGATAAAATATCGGTAGCCAATTTAACAACAAACAATTAGTCCCGTCAGGGACGAAATATATTCAGTACCTACGGCACTTGAACGTTTATTGTTTTTATTACCAATAGTAAGCCCATAACTGGGCTAAGGTAGATCGCAATTATTCTAAGACCCTGTCATCAAAAACTCATCCCATTCGGTATGTGTAAACCCTGCATTATCGCGCAGAAAGATTGCGTAAGAGGGCTTGAAGGGTTTGTAGCGCAAGGGCATTCCGGCCTGCTCCGGGGTAGCATCTCCTTTTCGTGCATTACATTTTTTACAGGCAGTAACCAGGTTCGTCCAGGAGTGACTTCCGCCCTTGGAGCTGGGGATAACGTGATCAATGGTAAGATCTCTTTTTGTGCCACAATACTGGCATTCAAAATTATCACGCTTAAAAATATTTTGCCGGGTAAGGTTCACTCCCTTATAGGGAGCATTAACATAGCGATGCAATCGGATCACCGATGGCATAGCAAAACTTTGAGAAACTGAACGGAGTTTGTATCCATTGGCTGAACGTACCATTTCACTTTTGTTCAGGTAAACGAGAATAAATGCGCGTTCTACCGAGCAAACCATCAACGGGCTGTAGTCTTGATTTAATACCAATACACGGCTGTTCATCTTGCCAAGATAAAACCAAAGTTTGGGTTTTTCAAGGACATTGAAAGCGTTAAAAGCCTGCTGGAGAGGCTTTTTGTGACAAAAGGTGGCGGCTTTACGCCACTACGAATTAATAATTCTTCTTATCTCCGCCAGCTGATGGGTATACACTTTGGTGTCCATATGCAGGATACCCTCCTCATTGAAATAGTCGATACGCACCTGACCCGATGCATGAATTATTTTTTCATCATCGAGGATAATTCCAACATGCACGATTTTATTTTCCTTGTTGTGGAAAAATGCCAGATCACCAGGTTTGGATTCTCCCATATTCTTTACGGGTTTTCCGGCTTTAACTTGTTGTGACGCGTCACGGGGAAGTGCATAGCCGGATATCTTAAACACCATTTGAACAAAGCCCGAACAATCAATGCCGAACGGGCTCTTCCCTCCCCATTGATAGGGCGCATTTAAATATTTTGAAGCCATTGTTTTCAAAAATTCCACATCTCTTTTTTGGCCAAGACTTTTTGATTCACCGTTAAAAGCCAATTGCTCCTCTACCTTAAACAATTCGGAATTGGAAATTGGAACAATACTTCCCATCAAAATGGTGAGCGCACTTTTCTTGTATAAAATGCCGGTGGCAATATCCGTGGTGATCTTGAAATTGGCGAAGTTGATCTGTTCAAAATATTCCTGTGTGATGATGTGATGTTGTTTAGCATCAATCCATCCTTCATACTGATCGGCATGAATACGAATCCTCAGCCATTTCTTATCGTCGGAAATAGTAAGCACTTCATAATGATCACCAAAAAGCAATTGTGTTACTTGTTCGGCACGATCATCCCCTTTTATCCGCACCGGCACTAACGCCTGACGACATACACCATACTCTATAATTTCCATCACTTCTGTTTAGATCAAAATTTTACTCTGCTTAGCTCCCGCTTCACATCACGTTCCTTGATGCTGTTGCGCTTGTCGTGATTTTTCTTTCCCCGGCCGAGGGCGATCTCCAGCTTTGCATATCCTCGATCATTGACAAATAATCGAAGGGGAACCAAAGTCAACCCTTTCTCTTCTGATTTTGATTCGAGTTTCTTTAGCTCCGATTTTTTCAACAACAGTTTGCGTTCGCGGGTTCCTTCATGATTGTAGTGTGTGCCTTGCGCATATGGATTAATGTTGATTCCTTTTGCAAATAGCTCACCGTTATTAAAATAGCAGTACCCCTCCTGAAGGTTCACCTTTCCCTCCCGTATTGACTTGATTTCAGTGCCTCTCAAAATCATGCCTGCTACATACTTATCAAGCAGTTCAAATTCAAAACCTGCCTGTTTATTCCTGATGTTGATATCTTTAGAAAACCGATCCTTCGCCATAATTATTACAAGGGCATTCGCGCCAGAGGTGAAACATCTAAATTACCAAATTGCCCTTTCAAATATTTAAAATGTGCGGCCATCGCAATCATAGCAGCGTTGTCGGTACAATACTCAAACTCGGGCACAAAAATATTCCATCCCAAACTCTCCGCCATGACCTTTAGCTCTTTTCGTAATCCTGAATTTGCCGACACCCCACCGGCGATAGCAATCGCTTTGATGCCTGTTTCTTCACTTGCCTTCTTCAGTCGTTTCAATAACATGCCCACCAAATGATGCTGCAAGCTCGCACAGATGTCAGGCAGATTTTTTTCTACAAAGTCGGGATCTTTTAATTTTTCATCCCGAATAAAATAAAGAAAGGCAGTCTTTATTCCGCTAAATGAAAAATCAAGACCAGGCATATTCGTTTCCGAAAATGAAAATGCTTTTGCATTACCCAACTGTGTATACTTATCAATAAGCGGGCCACCCGGATACGGTAATCCCAGAATTTTAGCGCCTTTATCAAATGCCTCACCTACGGCATCGTCTTGTGATTGTCCAATTACCTCCATATCAAGGTGATCACGAACAAGGACGATCTGCGTATGGCCGCCGCTTACAGTAAGGCAAAGAAAGGGAAAAGTTGGTTTTGGATCATCAATAAAATGAGCCAGCACATGCGCCTGCATATGATTCACTTCAATGAGCGGCACACCCAGGGCAATAGCCATTCCCTTTGCAAAGGACGTGCCCACCAGCAGGGAGCCCATAAGGCCTGGTCCGCGGGTAAACGCAATGGCATCTAATTCCTGTTTTAAAATACCAGATGCGGTGATGGCATCGTTCACTACATGTAGAATATTTTGTTGGTGAGCACGGGAAGCCAGCTCTGGCACCACCCCTCCATATTTGTGGTGTACTGACTGTGAGGCAATAACATTATTAAGTACCTTGCCGTTTGCAATAATAGAGGCAGAAGTTTCGTCACAAGACGATTCTATAGCAAGGATGATGGGGTGCATTTTTTGACTGAATGAACTGGCAAGTTACCAAATTTCAAATACTGAAATGGAGCCGTAAAATTATACTTTACAGCCTTTATGTGGGGGTGCTTGCATTTTTTCTTGGCTTCACCGCACTCCAGATCCCCACCGTCCAGGAAAGTATTATCAGCAGGTTATTGGGTCGTTTTTCAAAAATCTCTGGCTTCAAGGTGGAAGTGACAGGTTCTTTCTACCTCCGGTGGTATGACCGGCTCGACATTACAGGACTCACGATCATTGATCCCGAAAACAATAAAATGTTGAAGGCCGACAAGCTTAAAGTCAATTTTAGGCTTAGCAGTCTGTTTGGCGACAACAACAACATTACCATCGATGCCGCCACCCTTGATGACACGGAATTCAATCTCGTTTACATTGCCGATTCCGATACGTCAAAAAATCTAAACCTTAACATTTTCCTTGAACGACTTAGTAAACCTTCATCCGGCAGAAGCTCAAGTGCCAAGGTAAACATAGGAGAAATTCTCATTAACAATTCCATATTTAGTTATGATGATAAAAGTACAGAAGTCCTTACTGGTTTCGACTATCATCATTTTGGTGTCGCACTTCACGAAGGTTCCGTCGAAGACTTTCAGGTAATTGGTGATACCATCCAGTTTGATCTTGTGTCGCTGAATGCCCATGAGAAAGATACAAACCTGGAGATCAAAGAGATGAGCACCTTCTTTCGCATCTCACAAAGTTCTCTGGAATTTCTTGGGGTCCATGCCAACATCGGAAACAGCGTCATTGCAGACACACTCATTTTTACATACAACAATCAGCGCGACCTTCAGGATTTCAATAAAAAAGTAAACGTCAAAGCCCACTTCGATAAAGCCGTGCTTGATCCCCGCGATCTGGCATTGTTCACTTCGGGCGCAGGATCGTTAAAACAGCCCATCACCGTTTCCGGGAAAATGAATGGAAAAATATCCCGTTTCTCCACACGGGATATGGAAATAAAAATTGGCAACACACGGTTGGAAGGGAACCTCGCGATGGATGGCCTTCCCGCCCTCGATGAAACATTCATCAACCTTAATCTTAAAAAAGGATCCGTTGATATCAACGATCTCCAATTTCTTTTTGATGATGATGTATTCAACCGGGTAAAGCCGCTTGGACGCTTTATGCTGCAGGGGTCATTTACCGGATTTACCAATGACTTTGTTGCCAAAGGAGATTTTAACGGTTCCCTGGGGAGAATAAAATCGGATATCAACCTGAAGATCAATCAGCAAAGCATTGAGCAATCTACCTATGCCGGAAATCTTGAGCTTGATAACATTAACCTTGGTAAATATTTAAAGGATTCGCTATATCAATATGTATCGCTGAAAGGAAATATAAAAGGGAAAGGCCTCACCGAAGAAACTGCCGACTTTGTACTGGATGGCACAATCCAACAGGTTGGTGTGAGGGGATATAATTATTCAAACATTGTCACCAATGCGCGATTCACGAAACAATTGTTCAGTGGTTTTATTAATGTGAGTGACCCTAATTTAAGCCTTAAAGCCAATGGTTCGATCGATTTTAGGGCAGATCACAAAGAAGTAAAAATTGTCGCCACCCTGGATACGCTGAATCTGAAGGAACTGGGTCTTTCCAGTCAAAATTTCTCAGTCAAGTCTGTCATCGATATCAATACAAAAGGACTGCAATTAGACAGCTTGTTTGGTGAAATTATACTAAACAAGACTGCCATCACGTACCTCGACGAAAAACTACAGCTCGATTCCATTCACCTGATATCGGCATTAACCGACGGAAAAAAAGTGGTATCCCTTAAAAGTTCACTCCTGAATGCAACCCTGGTGGGAGACTATCATTACTCAACCATATTTACTGACCTGACGAATCTCACGGAAGAGTTCAGGATTAATATCGTCAACGACAAAACTGCACTCGAAGAATATTATAGTCATAAACATTCTGTACTTACTCCCTATGAAGCCACCTTTACGTTTCAACTTATCAATATCAATCCCATATTAGAACTGGCTGACATTCCGCTTGCCATTTCCGGATCAACGACGATCGATGGAAGATTTTCGAATGGATTCACCTCCATTGTCAGCGGCTATTCTAAAATAGATACACTTCGGTTTGGCGATAAACTCTTTCTCGACAATGAGCTGGATTTCACAGGTTCGAAAATTCGTGACAGCTCCAATGTACTGGCCAATGTAACCTTTACCTCTGCCACACAACAACTGAATAAAAATTTATCTACAAAAAATCTGTTGATCGAGGGTATCTGGAATGAGGATCATGTTGACCTGGGTGTTGACGTCGACCAGGAAGGATATAATAATTCTCTCAGGATAAAATCAGAACTTGATTTCCTGCAAGACAGCATCAAAGTCAAAGTCCTGCCTTCGCGAATCCGCATCCTCGACAACGACTGGCTGGTCGATCAGGATAACTTTACGCTAATCAAAGGCAGCGAGATGTTCATTCACGATTTTGAAATCAAGCGCGATGACCAGGCCATTCAGGTGAATGGATTTGTATCCCAGAATCCGGAAAAATTACTCCGGCTGAATATCAGCGGCCTCAACCTGAATTTTTTAAACGTGTTGAGCGCGGAAAAATTTGATGGTATCGTGAATGGATTCTTTGAAGCCTCTGATCTCTATCATAACCCCTTTATTCAAAACAGCATTGCTGTTAAAAACTTTACGGTGAATGAATTCCTTGTCGGCGATGTAACCGGAAAAAACATCTGGGACAAGGATTCTAAAAAATTCAAAGTCAATCTGCTGGTCGATCGCCAGAATATCCGAACTGTTGTTTTAACAGGAGAATACGATCCTGCACACACAGAAAGTCCCTTAAACCTGGAAGCCAAATTTGAAAAAGTTAACCTGAAAATTATTGAGCCTGTCATCAACGATATATTCTCAAAAATTGATGGCACGCTATCAGGTAAATACGCTATTACCGGTACGTTTGGAAGTCCCCGTATACAAGGCGAGGGAAAAATTTCCGACGGTCAGATTATGGTGAATTACCTCAAGACGTTGTATGCCTTTGATGGAACCCTGGGGATGGAACCTGATAAAATTGTTTTCGCAGATTTTGAGATGACCGATATACAGAGAAACAAGGGAACATTAAATGGCTACATCGCGCACAAAGATTTTCGCACGTTCCGCATCGTTCTCGATGCTGCATTCACAGATTTTCAATTGCTGAATACGCTACCTAAAGACAACGACATGTTTTATGGAACCGCCTACGCTACCGGGAATCTGAATATTTTTGGTCCGACTTCCAATTTAAAAATATCGGCCAATGCAAAAACTGAAAAAGACACAAAGCTGTTCATACCCGTAGGAGGAACTGCTTCCGCGGAAAAAAAAGAGTACATCAATTTTGTTCATTTTACTGACACCACGGTGGCTCGTACTCTTGAAGAAAAGAAAGAAAAAAAAGAACTCACCGGTATAACGCTTGATCTGAATATTGATGTTACCCCCGAAGCATACGCCGAAATAATATTTGATATTAAATCAGGCGACATTATACGCGGCCGTGGCAAGGGCGACATTAGACTTCAACTGGATACAAAAGGTGAATTTAATATGTTCGGCGCCATCGAATTTACGGAAGGCGCATACAATTTTACGTTGGGCGATATCTTCAACAAAGATTTTACTATAAAACCAGGGAGCCGCATTACCTGGTACGGCGATCCATATGCTGCCGAATTAAATATTACCGGTGGCTACCGGCAACTTGCTTCCATCGCGCCCATTATCGCCGATCAGACCATTGCGGATGATATTAACCTGAAAAGAAAATATCCCACGGAAGTGCTGTTGAAACTCGATGGCCCCATGCTGGCACCCAATATTAATTTTGATATCACCGCTACCGATCTGCCGCAGAATGTTCAGATCGCCGAGACAGCCGAAACCTCAGCCCGAAGCGTAAATCTTGACTTTGAGTTCAGGGCTTTCAAAGCCAAGCTGGATGAACAGGAATTAAAACGGCAGGTATTCAGCCTGATCGTTCTCAGACGCTTTTCTCCCCCTGAATCTTTTACTACCAGCGGCCTGGGTGCAAGCAGCGTTACCGAACTCCTTTCCAATCAACTTAGCTACTGGCTAAGCCAGGTGGATCCTAATCTTCAGGTTGATTTTGACCTGGGAACGTTTGATGCCAATTCGTTTGGTGCTGCACAACTCCGTGTTTCATATTCTTTTTTGAATGGCCGACTTCGATTAACACGTGATGGCACCTTCTCCAATCAATATCAGCAATCCAGCGTGAGTGCTATAGCCGGCGACTGGACTGTGGATTATGTGCTGACCGCAAATGGAAATCTGAAGGCAAAAATGTACAGTCGTTCCAATTACAATCAGGTGCTGAGTTCCATCGGTACACAAAGTTTATTCACCACCGGATTTAGTCTGGCACACACCAAGAACTTCAACACATTCAATCTGAAAACGATCCGCGAAAGAAAAAGAAAAGAACAGGAGGAAGCTGAAAAAAATAAAGAAGCTGAAGATGATCCTGATCTCTGACCGACACATAGTTCGTTCCCGTCCCGATAGCCTTCGGGAGTTATCGGGATCACGTTTCAGAATTATTGCCGTTCTCTTCTTGCTTATGTGCACCGTGAAAAGTCATTGTCAAATGACTGATACGGTCGTGCAGGAAGTGAACAAAAAGCGACTTCGCACCTTTGTCATCGCTTCGTCAGCCACGTATGTCGTATCGATGGTGGCCTTAAACAATTTGTGGTACAGCAACTCCCCACGCGAGTCGTTCCATTTTTTTAATGATGCTGATGAATGGATGCAAGTGGATAAAGTCGGGCACTTTTATTCTGCCTTTCAACTTAGTTACATCGGTTCAAAATCATTGCAATGGAGTCATGTTCCCAAAAGAAAATCAGATGTAATCGGATCTGCGATTGGTTTTGGTATACTGGCTTCCATCGAGGTGATGGATGGATTTTCGTCTTCGTATGGCGCATCGGTATCTGATCTTGCTGCCAATGCGCTGGGCTCAACATTTTACCTGGGTCAGAATTTACTTTGGGATGAAATACGTATTTATCCTAAATTTTCTTTTCATCAAACCTCATTTGCTGACGAGCGACCAGAAGTCTTGGGAGAAAATCTTGCACAGCAAATTTTTAAAGACTACAACGGACAAACCTATTGGCTCTCGGTGGACATGGATAAATTTTGCCGTTTTCCAAAATGGTTAAATCTTGCTGTCGGGTACGGTGCCACTGGAATGATTTCAGCTACCGATGACTATCCATCACCGCACACACCCATGCGTCAGTTTTATCTTGGCCTCGATCTTGACCTCACAGCCATCCATACGAAATCAAAGGCCTTAAAGACTGTGCTGTTTTTTGCCAACATGATTCGGGTGCCCTTCCCTACCCTTGAGTTTTCCAAAGAAGGTACGAAAGCATATGCATTTTATTTTTAGTGCACTTGGACGAGCGGCACAAGAGTTTTAAACCAATTCGTGGCTGTCCATATTTGGTCATGGCGCTACTCTTTGCTAACGGGACGCCGCGCTGGTTCCGACAAAATGATTATATTTAAATTACCGTTAACCCGTTTACCTTATGATTTTTAACAAAACGCTTGTGGCTGCTACTCTTTCTTGCGCGGTGTTACTTTCCTGTCAAAAAAAGGAAAACACATCGGTCACACTTTTCAATGGCAAAGATCTAACAGGATGGGATACCTACCTAGGCCCCTCGTTTGATTCACTTACGGGAAAGTTTGATAGCCTATCTGCCAAAGGACTAAACAACGATCCCGATAAAGTTTTTAGTGTTGTTGAGGAAGATGGAGCGCCTGCATTGCGTGTTTCGGGCAATGGCTTTGGCGGTATTGCCACCAAAGATGAATTTGAAAACTATCATCTTACCCTCCAGTTCAAATGGGGAAGTAAAAAATTTCAAAACCGTAAAGATAAACCCAGGGATAGCGGCATCTTATATCATGCTGTAGGACCGTTTGATGCTGGCTACGGAAACTGGTTGTGCTCACAGGAATTTCAGGTGCAGGAAGGAGATTGCGGAGATTATTGGAGCGTAGCAGGAAGCACCATCGACATCCCGGCTACAGGTCAACAGGTGGAGCAGTACGTTTACGATCCAACAGCTGAATTGGTGACGTTCAGTTATACATCAACTGCCGGAAAGCGTTGTCGTAAAAATCCTGACGGCGAAAAGCCTGTTGGAGAATGGAATACCGTTGATATTTATTGCCTGGGCGATTCGAGCATACATATGATCAATAATGTAGTGGTCATGAAACTTTATCATTCCAGACGCCCCGAAAATGGAAGAGAAGTACCCCTGACAAAAGGGAAAATAGAATTACAAACGGAAGGCGCAGAAGTATACTATCGCAATATTCAACTCGAACCGATCAGTGAATTTCCTGAGATGGCGGCAAAAGACAATTGATTAAACGCTTAAGCATTTCACATGCTTTCAGCCGGACCACTAGCAAACACAGCACTGCCGGGCAATGAAAATAGTTACATTGCTGACGAAGAAATGAGTCGTGTTTTCAGCGGCAATTAAAAGTACGCAGATTCAACAGCTTACGTTACTGTAAAACAGTTCCTCGCATGCTATGGGCATATTACATTCGCATGGCGGGCGACAAGTTTCCATGAACCGTCCTGCTTCATCCAGATATTGGTATATCGACGTTTTACAGTGGGTTGTGAACTTGCTTGATTCTCAGTGGGCACAACCGTTTCACTCCCCATGGAGAATACCGTGTTTCCTCTCACAATAATTTGTTCAACTTCGCGTGTAAAAGATGTTCTGGATCTATTAAGAACAGGTCGGTCTAACGTAGTTTTACCCGCAAAATTAATTTTATTGTCAGGTGCGTTTACAACATAATCCTTATCCCACAATTTTAATAGCGCAACCGTGTCCTTTTTCAGGACCGCCTGAACTTCCATTTGTTCAAGTTTCTTAATTTCTGATTCTATGATCTGATTTTGCGCAAACAAGTAGGTCACACAAAAAATACAACAGAGGGTCGATAACAATTTTTTCATTTTAGAATTGATTAAGGCGTTTGCTTTTTCTTTAATTTAAAAATAAACAACCAAAAGCAAATGCGTTATATCTTGTGTTGGCAGCTGCTTCTATTTCTTCGACTTAACGTATTGAATAAATCCCTTATAATAGTCGTCAACCGTTTTGGTCTTAATCTCCGGCCATTTGTCTTTAGGCTGACTTATCTCTTTTGCTTTTACATTTTGTACTGCGTCCATGCCGTGAAGATTAATCCACCTATGATCGTAATTCTCCTCATTAGTCCTAACAAAGTCAACCACCTTGTTAACAGTTATCTCAAGGGAGTCAATGTTTTCAAAGGCATACTTGTTAATATCAGGTCCATAAGTACTATTTAAAACTGAAACACCTTGTTTAGCGGTATTGTCCAGGCACAAATTAGCATCATAACGGGCTCTGAGCTGTCCAACGTAAAACCAATATGTTGCCTCACGCTTTCGGTCGCGTACAAAAAGCTCCTTTGATAGTGCGTAAATTACTGGCGGATTGTAATAATTAGGATTATTTATAATGTTGTCAACAGTTTTGTCTTTTAAATCTTTGTTGTCCCCGCTTAAAATCTCTAAAGCTTTATTATGTCTCTCAACGTCAATTTCTTTATATATTCCTTTCGGTTTAATCTGTGTCGTCTGTGCGTAACCAGCAGTCAATAGTCCAAGTGTTAAAATAAATGTCAGTCTAATCATTTTGTCTTTTTATTATGTGTCTACTCTGTTTAATAGAAGTTGCTGCCAACGTAGTGCTATAGGCCATATGGCCTATATTTCTCTATTAGAAATTTCAAATCTATTTTCGCCAGGGTGAATATCATTCATATCAATAAGAAATATTCAAAGAGGATGAATACAATATAAGAAGAAATCAAATTAAAATTTCCGCGCCTTAATTTTAAGATTGCATAAGACATTGAAAAACACCTCCCCTTGCTAACGATCAAATTAACTAAAGTAAATTAGTATTATGGTGATCATGGTTAATCTAGAAACTTTGAAAAGACCACTTCGCTTTTTTCCATGCTATTTACTACCTTCCAATCCCTAATCTCATTACCTATGGATTTAAGTACTATTTTAAAGAAGTATGCTGATCAGATCGGCGGACAGTATATCGACTATGATCATACCAATTCGGTTATCATCGTTCCCCTTTCCGGAAGCAGGTTTCAAACCATCATGGGAGTAATCCGGCACAACGATTTGTATAATCGCAAACTGATTTCACTCACCTCGAAGGTGTGTGCTTTGAACCCCACCATCAACTACCAGCATTTACTCGAACAAACTGCATTTTTCAACTATTGCAGGTTTGTGATTCGCGAAGGATACCTGCAGATCGAAGCTGTAAATGCACTGGAGAATCTTTCGGAAGACACGGTAAAAGAGATGATTCAGGAGGTGGCCAACCTGGCCGATCAGTATGAATTAAAACTCACGGGTACGGACATTCATTAAAATGTTACTTTTGTAGCAATGCAAGCCGTCCTACCGTCGTGACCGAGCGAAAGCGAACGTCAGGGAGGAAAGTCCGGGCAACACAGAGCATCGTACTTCCTAACGGGAAGGTCCTGACGCTAAAGGTCAGGAACAGAAAGTGCCACAGAAAATAAACTACCTGCTTCGATTTATCGGAATGGGAAAAGGTGAAACGGCGGTGTAAGAGACCACCGTGCTGACGGCGACGCCAGCAGCAAGGCAAACCTTACGAGTTGAAAGGCCAAATAAGTGGCGCCTCCTCCGGGAGAATAGCGGCTCGCTATCGTAACAGGCGCCATGGGTAGGCTGATGGATCCTGATGGCAACGTCAGGACTAGATAAATGGTAGGACCTGGTTGTTGAAAAACAACCTCGACAGAACCCGGCTTACAGGCTTGCATTATTTTTTAACTTGCATTACAATCACAAAACACTCATGCCAAAAGTTCTCATCATCGAAGACGAAGCCAGCATCCGCGCCGTGCTCAAGGATATTTTAAAAGATCAAAAAGAGCTTAAGCTCGAAGTCGACGAAGCGAAAGACGGACTGGAAGCAATTTCGTTGCTCGAGAACAATCATTACGATCTCGCCTTCTGTGATATCAAGATGCCCAAAATGGATGGCATGGAGGTACTGCAATACGCGAAAGGAAAAGGGATCGCCACAACCTTCATCATGATCTCTGCTCATGGGTCTACCGAAATGGCTGTAGATGCAACAAAAATGGGTGCCTATGATTTTCTGCAAAAACCACCCGATCTCAACCGGTTGCTCATCACACTTCGCAATGCCCTGGACAAAACTTCCCTCGTGAAAGAGACGAAAACTTTGCGAAAGAAAATATCGGGGAAATATGAAATGATTGGCGAGTCGAAGCCCATTGAGGATATCAAAGAAATGATCGAAAAGGTTGCACCAACCGATGCGCGTGTGTTAATCACAGGACCTAACGGATCGGGAAAAGAACTGGTGGCACGCTGGCTGCATGAGAAAAGCGGACGGTCCCACGGATCCATGGTTGAAGTGAATTGCGCGGCAATACCTGCCGAATTAATTGAAAGTGAATTGTTCGGTCATGAGAAAGGATCCTTTACTTCAGCAATAAAACAACGCATCGGTAAATTTGAGCAGGCCGATGGAGGAACACTCTTTCTGGATGAGATTGGCGACATGAGTTTGTCGGCTCAGGCCAAAGTACTCCGTGCCTTACAAGAAAATAAGATTACACGCGTTGGTGGTGATAAAGATATTACCGTAAATGTGCGTGTGCTTGCTGCCACCAACAAAGACCTGAAAAAAGAAATTGCTGAAAATCGTTTTCGTGAAGATTTGTATCACCGTCTGAGTGTGATCATTATCAAAGTGCCGTCACTCAATGAACGCAAAGAGGACATTCCTTTGTTAATCGAAAAATTTCTGAATGACATCGCCGGCGAGTATGGAGCGAAACCAAAGCAAATTGATGCTAAAGCTTTACAGGAGTTAAAGAATTACAACTGGACGGGAAATATCAGGGAACTGCGAAACGTAGTCGAGCGACTAATCATCATGAGCAATGATAAAATTGGTGCAGAAGAGGTAAAGAAGTACTTGTAAAATCAAATCTTCACCAGCGGGGATCTGGATTCAGACTGACTTTGTCAACTACTAGATTCTTCTCTCAGGAGTGCTTTTTGGAGCTTCTTTCTTGCTATACGTAGGGCAAGTGTAAGAACTGCAAGCTGAGATAAATACTACAACCGCGATTAAAGCCAAAATTCTTTTCATAATTAGGTAATGGTTAATGGACAAATCTATAAATCTTTTGGAAACAAACAAATCTGTTCATCACATAAACCGCCAAAAAAGGCTATTCAACCAGTAAATTGCACCCTCGGGCATCAGAATTGTCAATTCTGCCAAGTACCTCAAAACTACCATTTTGATAAACCTTGCCTAAATCCTGAGTTTCAATAAAAGCGCAGGAATAAATATTTGCCAGGTCGATTACATTAATTCCGCCTGTTTGGCCAATTTCTTTCGCGGCAAAGGGGTCGTTCATATCCCGAATCAGGACTTTCATCCACGGCGGAGTGTTGAAAATGCCATTTCCAAATGAATATCCCTGGGATAACAGCTCTGTCATCCCATATTCTGAATGAATCGAATCTACATGGAATCGCTGTTTTAGAAAGGCATGTAGTTCTTCCCTCGTAAGCTCAGCACGCCTTCCTTTCATGCCTCCGGTTTCCATGACAATCCCATTGCTCAAATCCAATTCAAATTGTTCTGCCACATCCAGCAATGCAAACGACACTCCGAGCAAAAAAACCTTCTTACTGCTCCCCTTCAAATCCCTGATTTTGGCAGCCAGCGCTTCATAATTATTCAGATAAAAACCGGAGTGTGGTGACTTGCTTTCCCTGATAAAATAATCCGCCATCGCGATCAGGGATGACCCTTTGCGTTCAAGATAAGACGGAAGAAGCGCCAGCACATGATAGTCTGAAATGGGGCCGAAGAATTTTTCAAAAATCCTTTCCGTGTTGGATAGGTAAAATGATTTGTCATGTACCTGATGGCTGCTGGTTATGCTGCCCGTAGTGCCACTGCTTGTAAACACAACATCGGGTGTCCACACGTCCGACTGAATATCGTGTGTTTTAAAAAACGAAATTGGTAAAAAGGGAATGTCGCTAAGCTTATTCACCGATGCGGGTTCTACCCCCAGGTGGTCGATAAACTGGCCATAAATCCTGTTCCTGCTCGCCTGAAGATGAAATAACGCGAGCGCAATATCCTCAAAGCTTGCTTCGTTTACCGTATATAAAATCCCTTCAAAACTTTTAAATGTCTGCAAGCGTTGATTACTTTACCTTGTCATAAAAATAGCAAATGAAGTTATCTTGGGGTTTACTGGCGGTGGTGATTTTTGCAATAGGCCTGAATTCATGCTTTGAAGCACCCACGTACCCAACAACTCCTGAAATTGAATACGAGAACATTCAGTTTATTGACGTGAGCAATCCTTCCGACTTCGATTCGCTTATTCTTACGCTAAGATTCAAGGATGGCGATGGCGACATGGGACTGTCAACCGATGAAACGGGCTGCTACACGGTTGATGGAAAAAAGCTCTGCTACAATGACAAATTTTACTATCAATTTCCAAATGGTACGTTTGTCACCTATAAAACAAAACGAACCCATCCTGATTATGATACGCTTCCTGCCTTTGTGCATCCTTACAATTGCATCAACTGGGAAGTGACCAAGGATAATAATAATGTCGTAAAGGACACCCTATACTTTACGTTAAACCAGGATCATTACAACATTTTTGTGGACTTCCTGGTGAAGCAAAATAACGGGTCATTTCAGGAATTTGACTGGCGTACAGAATTCTATTACCCTGGATGCGGAATTCCTTTTGATGGACGTTTTCCAATTTTATCTAAAGACCTCAGTAAAAAATCTCCGCTGGAAGGCGAAATACGCTACGGCATGACCAGCGTAGGCTTCCTTAGCCTGTTCTCGACCAAAACACTGAAGTTAAGGGTGAGCATTCAGGATCGGGCTCTGAATAAGAGTAATGTCATAGAAACGCCGGAGTTCAGATTGCGGTAGAATCTCGTTGTAGTCGTCAGACCACGATGAGCCCCAACCAGGGATTGCTAACGGAGTGATTTTCTCTCGGCAAGTTTTTGAATTTCGTTCCAATCTTCCTTAAACAAAGCTTCTTTCTTTTTTCTGCTCCAAACCTTTCAATTGTTTTTCCCAGGAGATTGCATGATTGATATCAGAAAAACGCTGCCAATATTTCAATACGACAGGTCTTCGTTTATATGTGAAAGACGTCTTATTTGCCCCCTCGTTGTGTTGCGCTATTCTAACCTCAACATCATTAGTGACACCAGTATAATACAGTCCATCTCTATTCAACGATGTAAACGAAGTAGTTATAGTTCCATGACATAGTATTACGTGTATATACTAAATTAAAAAAATAATGTTTCTTGATCCTAAGAAATGTTGTCACCCTGAGGCTCTCGAAGGGTGACTCGGGATTGCTAATGGAGTTTCCTAGAGCTGTGTTTTAATTTCACGTGGTCATGCTTCGCCCCGATCTATCGGGGCAGCATGACAAAAAAGGTTTTTCTTAGGGCTGTGTTTTAATTTCGTGTGGTCAAGACGATTTTAGTAAAGCGCAGGAAAGCGATGCGGATCAGCCTCATGCATCACAGCATACACTTTATCAAAAACTTCTTCGGGATTAGGTTTTGAAAAATAATCACCATCCGAACCATAAGCGGGACGGTGTTCTTTGGCTGCAATCGTCAAAGGTGCCGCATCCAGGAAAGGATAAGCACCTTGTTCTTCCATTACCTTTTGCATCATGAACGCTGAAGCACCTCCGGGAACATCTTCATCCGCAAAAACGATCCGGTTGGTTTTCTTCACTGATTGCAGAATGCGGTGATGAATATCAAAAGGCAACAGCGTTTGAACGTCAATAACTTCGCATGAAATACCAACTTCTTCAAGATCCTCCACTGCTTCCATCACCACTTTGCACATCGCACCATATGTAACAATGGTGATATCATTTCCCTCGCGCAAAATATCCGGTGTGCCCAAAGGAACGGTAAACGTATCCACATTATCCGGCTTGCGTTCTTTCAATCTGTATCCGTTAAGACATTCAATGACAATCGCCGGATCATCGGATTGAAACAATGTGTTATAGAACCCGGCAGCCTGCGTCATATCACGGGGCACGAGCACATAGATTCCTCTCAGGCTATGCAGGATCATGCCCATCGGTGAACCTGCATGCCAGATGCCTTCAAGACGATGACCCCGTGTGCGTATGATCAACGGAGCTTTTTGTCCTCCTTTTGTTCTGTAGTGAAGGCAAGCCAAATCATCAGATAAGGTTTGCACTGCATAAATGAGATAGTCGAGGTACTGAATTTCGGCAATGGGTCGCAACCCTCTCAACGCTGCTCCTATCCCCTGCCCGATAATGGTGCATTCGCGAATGCCTGTATCGGTAACGCGTATCTCGCCATATTTTTCCTGAAGGCCGGCAAATCCCTGGTTCACATCACCAATCTTTCCCACGTCTTCACCAAAGGCAAGAATCGTTGGATCGCGCTGAAGCGCTGCATCAAAACATGCACGCAGTATTTCCCTGCCATCCAATAATGGAGATGAATCACTGTACACAGGAGCAACCGCAGACACATTCAATGCTGACCATACCGATTCACTATACAAATGGGAACTGTAACGATCAAAGTTTTCTTTTGCCGTCCGTTCAATCCAGGTTATAATATCTTTTCGTTCTTGCGATTGAGAATCTCTTAATAGTCTTGCTGCTTTCTTTGCTGCCCGAATCGCATCATAACGCATGGGATTAAGTGTTCTGTCCAGCGTTTGCTTCACCGCGGCGATGGCTTTGTTTTCCTGACTGGCACGCTGCAGAATTTCAGAGAGAATTTTCTGATCTGTCTGCATGTCGGCGTTGAACGCTTTCCACGATGATTCCTTTACACTTCGTGCCACCGACTTGGCTTTCTTTTCAATGGCTTCCATCTCCTCCACCGTGGCGTAGCCTTCTTCCAAAATCCATTCACGCATTTTGCGGATGCAATCATGCTCAGCTTCCCAGGTAAGTCGTTGTTTGGATTTATAACGTTCGTGAGACCCTGACGTAGAGTGTCCCTGAGGTTGTGTCATTTCTTTTACATGCACCAGCACCGGAACATGTTCTGCACGACAAACCTTCTCTGCTTTTTCATAGGTTTTGCAAAGCGCTTCATAATCCCAACCATTGACAGTGAAGATCTCAAAGCCTTTCTCGCTATCCGTGCGTTGAAAACCTGCCAATACTTTTGATATACTTCCCTTGGTGGTTTGATATTCCTGAGGAACAGAAATTCCGTAATCATCGTCCCATACAGACATCAGCATGGGAATTTGTAAAACGCCCGCTGCATTAATGGCTTCAAAGAACATGCCTTCCGAAGTGGATGCATTTCCAATCGTACCAAATGCAATTTCATTTCCGTTTGTTGACAGGTCGGCAAAGGAATGCAACGCAGGATTATTACGAAAAAGTTTTGATGCGTACGCCAATCCTACGAGACGCGGCATTTGTGCGGCTGTGGGAGAAATATCTGAACTGCTGTTCTTTAATTGAGAAAGTTTTTTGAACTCTCCGCGCTCATCGATCATGCGTGTTGCGAAGTGTCCATTCATTTGCCTTCCGGCAGACGCAGGATCTGCTTCCACATCGGTGTGCGCATAGAGTTGCGCAAAATAGTGACTTAAGGTAAGCTCACCAATGGCCAGCATGAAGGTTTGATCGCGGTAGTATCCAGAACGATGATCGCCGTTACGAAATACTTTGGCCATCGCAATTTGAGCTAGTTCTTTTCCGTCGCCAAAAATTCCAAACTTGGCTTTACCCATGAAAACTTCCTTGCGGCCCAGCATACTTGCCTCCCGGCTTTCACACGCCAGACGATAGTCTGCCAGCACGGAAGCAATTTTCTTTTCAGACGCTTTTACTGTTTTCGTTTGCTCCAAAACGTTGGGGATTTTCTAATTCAATTCAAAAGTAGGGAAAAACAATCAGGGGTTCAAAACGAAAAAACTGATCGTGCGAAATCGGCAAAAACAGCAAAGAATTTAATAATAATTTAATTTTCATGCTGAAATTGATGTACCCTACCAATGTGGTGGGGATATATTCCAGTATAGTCTCAGTATATTTGCGCACCAAAAAATGCGACTATGATTATCGGAGTCCCCAAAGAAATTAAGAATAATGAAAACCGTGTAGCCCTTACACCTGCAGGCACGCAGGAATTAGTGAAGCGCGGTCACACCGTTTATATACAAACAAAAGCCGGAGAAGGAAGTGGTTTTGATGATGAAAGCTACAAAGGAGCCGGAGGCAAGATACTTTCTTCCATTGAAGAGGTATACAAGACAGCCGAAATGATTATCAAGGTAAAAGAGCCGATTGAAATAGAATATACCCTGATCAAGAAAGATCAACTCGTGTTCACTTATTTTCATTTTGCTTCGTATGAACCGCTTGCTCATGCGATGATCAAGACGGGAGCTATCTGTCTTGCATACGAAACGGTAGAACGCGACGACAGAAGTTTACCCTTGTTAGTGCCGATGTCGGAGGTGGCAGGAAGAATGGCCATTCAGGAAGGCGCCAAATATTTAGAGAAACCTCTGAAAGGGCGTGGAATTCTTTTGGGAGGAGTTCCTGGTGTAATGCCGGCAAAAGTTTTGATTTTAGGCGGTGGTATCGTAGGTGCTAACGCAGCTAAAATCGCAGCCGGCATGGGCGCTGATGTGACCATTACTGATGTGAACCTCACACGACTCCGTTACCTGGACGATGTGATGCCAAAAAACGTTCACACATTGGTATCCAACGAATATACAATTCGTGAATTGGTAAAAACACACGACCTGATTGTGGGGGCCGTACTAATACCCGGTGCAAAAGCACCTAAGCTGATCACCAAAGACATGTTGAAGACCATGAGGCCGGGAACCGTGCTGGTAGACGTAGCGGTGGATCAGGGGGGTTGTATTGAAACCTGTACACCTACAACACACGAGAACCCAACGTTTATTATTGACGATGTGGTTCACTATTGTGTTGCCAACATGCCAGGCGCTGTGCCTTATACATCAACCCTTGCCTTAACCAACGCAACATTACCATACGCAATAAAATTAGCGGGTCATGGATGGAAGAAAGCCTGCAATGACAATGGTGATTTAAGAAAAGGATTAAATGTTATTCAGGGCAAAGTGGTATACAAAGCGGTAGCCGATTCATTTAATCTGCCGTATACCGATGTGGCTGAGTTTTTGAAATAATTCAAGATTCAAAATTTTGAACTTGGAATTTTGAATTAACCAAACGGCGGAAAGACATCCAAAAATTTTCCTGCTTCGGCTGGAGAGCCTGCTTCAAAACAATAATGCACCATACCGTTGGTAACGAGTAAAAACTTTGCACCTATCGTCATGTTGTAAACTGCAATCTGGTTGAATGCCTTCTGACTTAGACGGATACCGGGTGCTTTACATTCTACCAGCATCCAGGGTTTTCCTTCACGATCGCGGATCAAAATATCGGAACGCTTCTGCAACTTGTTAAAGGTAAGGCTGCCTTCAATACGGAACAGTGATTTGGGATATTTATAGTCCTGAATTAAATGATGAACGACGTGCTGACGTACCCATTCCTCAGGCGTAAGCACGATGTACTTCTTTCGGATTATATCAAAAATCCATACTTTGCCCTTTTCCTTTTTAACCGGCGGAGCGATGGGAGGTAAATTAAGCGGATTCACACTCAAATTAAATTCTTTTTATCCATGAAGACTAAACAAGACATCGTCGAAAACTGGCTGCCTCGCTATACGGGAGTTCCGCTGGCTTCTTTTGGAAAATATATTCTCGTCACCAACTTTGACAATTACGTCAAGAAGTTTGCCGATTGGCACAATGTTCCGGTTGACGGAATGGATAAAGCCATGCGCAGTGCAACAGCGGGTGGAATTACCATTATCAATTTTGGTATGGGAAGTCCGAATGCCGCCACCATCATGGATTGTCTCACTGCCATCAAACCTGAAGCGGTGTTGTTTCTGGGCAAATGTGGTGGCTTGAAAAAGAAAAGCGACATCGGCGATCTTATTCTTCCCATCGCTGCGATTCGCGGAGAGGGAACATCCAATGACTACTTTCCTCCAGAAGTGCCTGCACTACCGGCATTTGCCCTTCAAAAGGCGATCTCTACAACCATTCGCGATAATAACCAGGATTACTGGACAGGAACTGTATACACCACGAACCGAAGAGTGTGGGAATGGGATGAACCCTTCAAAGAATACCTGAGAAAAATTCGTGCGATGGCGATTGATATGGAAACCGCCACGGTTTTCTCCACTGCGTTTTATAATGAAATTCCAGCAGGCGCATTATTGCTGGTATCCGATCAACCAATGGTGCCCGATGGCGTAAAGACCGAAGCCAGTGATCATGTGGTGACTACAAGCTATGTAGACATTCATTTAAAAATCGGGATCGATTCATTGAAGCAATTGATCAACAACGGACAGACCGTAAAGCATTTGCAGTGGTAGTTGATAAGATCACCAAATAATCGGTAGGTGTCCTACACCTTTGAGGTGTAGGACACCTTATTCGCCTGTAATTCTTTCCTCCTTGTAATTAAAAGTGCTAAAAAGCCCAGCACAAAGAATACGATAAGCGAAAGCACGGAATTTTTCATTCCCAACATTTCGTCAATGATACCGAACGTGAAGACTCCGATGACGATCGCTATTTTTTCCATGACATCGTAAAAGCTAAAGAACGAAGCAGTGTCCTGTGTTACAGGCATAAGCTTGCTGTATGTACTTCTGCTGAGGGATTGGATGCCTCCCATAATAAGTCCGACACCACACGCGAGTCCGTAAAAATGAACTTCTACATTTGCTCCTCCTTCTCTTATGATGGCAACCCAATACGCTGCAAAACATAAAATCATCCACATGACTACCACGCCCATGAGCACGGGTAGATTTCCGAAGGTACCCGATAAACGTGACATGATGAACGCGCCTGCCACAGCCAACAATTGAATCATCAGGATAGCAAGGATTAGTTTTTCAGCGGGTAGCCCAAGTTCTTTACTGCCAAAAACGGTTGCGGCAAGCATCACCGTTTGCACGCCCATGCTATAGAAAAAGAATGAAGTAAGATACCATTTGAGTACACCCATTTTTTTTACCTGAGTTAATACTTTACCCAATTCAATAAATCCGGATTTCAGGAAATTGATATCGGTTCTGTCTGAGGCTGGTTTACTTTTCGGAAGGTATGCAAATGTAATTTGGGAGAAGCCTATCCACCATATTCCAACCAACAGAAATGTGAGGCGCGAACCAAACAGGCGATCTCCTTTTGAATTAAAATAAAGCACTGCGCCAAAACCGATGATTTGTAAAATCATGCTGCCAATATATCCCATAGCAAAGCCCCGTGCACTTACTTTGTCACGATCTTCGGGTGCAGCTATTTCGGGTAAGTAGGAATTATAAAAAACGAGGCTGCCCACATACCCCACTACAGCAAAAACGAAACATCCCACACCAAACCCAATGTTCTCTCCCTGAAACCAGAACATCCCCATACAGGACAGTGCTCCGAGGCAGGAAAAAAACTGCATGAATTGTTTCTTATTCCCGCGACTGTCTGCAATCGATGATAGTATGGGAAGCAATAGAGCAATGGCGAGGTAGGCAAATGCAAGTGAATAATCATAGAGTGAGGAATTTGTAAAAGTCATTCCCCAAAAAGGTACCTGATCTTCTCCAAAAGCTGCTTTGGTGACGCCCAGAAAATAAATGGGAAAAAAGGTTGCGGTGATGACCAGATTGTAAACAGAATTTGCCCAGTCAAACATGCACCAGGCACGAATAACTTTAGGGTCGCTCACCTGTTTTACAGGGATCGCATCCGGAATTGCATCCATAGAGTAAAGCCTTTAATCAGCTAAATAAGCAACTTATCGCGCCAAACAAAATAAGTGAACTCAAATATCAGAGGCGCAATGATCAAGTCTTGTTTACGGGAAAAATTCTGTATTTATTTGCAAGCTTTTTACGGAGAAGTGTCAGAGCGGCCGAACGAGCACGCTTGGAAAGCGTGTATACCTGCAAGGGTATCGAGGGTTCGAATCCCTCCTTCTCCGCTGTTAACAGTATCAAATCTTACAAAAGTTTTTAAGCGCTTGCTGAGTTGCCTTTTTGAATGGTGAGTGATTCGGTGAGTTGAGTTTAAAGACTCTTGTAAGAGATTGAAATAGTGTTGTTTACAGAAGCGGTGACGATCCCTCTCTCTCCGCTGAACACTCAATCAAAACTTACAGAAGCCTTCAAACGATATGTTTAAAGGCTTTTTTGTTTTTAGAGCCTACCAAATCATTCATGAATTCACATAAAAAAGGTGAGCGATTCGGTGAGTAGTTGATTTGAAAAAAATCGCTCACCAGAATTCGCGTAACTCACTAACCTTCAACTTGTTCAGCCACTGAACATCTTGACCCTTGTATGTCACAATGTTTAAAATTGTTACACATTTTGGTGAGTGATTTATGAAAACAAATTTGAGTGTGATGTTCTATTTGAAAAAAGCAAAACACCATTCACTTGATTCCATTCCTATTTACCTGAGAATCACAGTTGATGGAGAGCGTGCCGAGATATCAACGAATCGTTACTGTCACAATCTCAAATGGAACGGTGAGGCTGGCCGTTGCAGGGGAACAAGTGAAGATGTGAAAAGCGTAAATACATACCTCGACAAACTTCAATCACAGGTCTATGACGCACATGGAGTGTTGGTCAAGTCTGACAGCGAGATTACAGCCGAGAGTATTAAAAATAAAGTACTAGGTAAAACAGGCAAAACCTATAACCTCATCGAGATCTTCAAAGACCATAACAAAAAAATGGAAGCGCTTGTTGGGTCTGACTTCGCGAAGGGGACTTTGGAGCGATATGAAATCTCTCTTCGGCATACTGAGAACTTCTTACTATATAAATATGGTGTCAAAGACATTGACATAAAGAAAATCGATAATGCATTTGTCACAGAATATGATTTCTATCTACGAAGCGTTCGGAAGTGTCAAAATAACTCTGCTGTCAAGTACATTAAAAACTTCGGGAAGATTATTCGCATTTGCCTGGCCAATGGTTGGATGCAGACCAATCCATTTGTTCACTACAAAGGCAAAACAAAACAAGTTGAAAAGACATGTCTAACGCAGCCTGAATTGGAAACACTTACTAGCAAATCCTTTACAAGCGAACGTCTGGATCAGGTCCGTGACTATTTTGTGTTTTGCTGTTATACCGGTTTAGCTTACGTGGATGTAAAAAAGTTAAAGCCTGATGAAATTAAAATAGGCGTAGATGGTGAAAAGTGGATCATCATCAATCGTCAAAAAAATGACCAGCGCTCCCCTATTCCATTACTACCCGTGGCTTTGAAGATTATCGAAAAGTATAAAGACCATCCAGTTAGTACGAATAAAGGACTGGTGTTTCCTGTACCGAGCAATCAGAAGGTGAATGAGTATCTTAAAGAAATCGGAACAGTCTGTGAAATCAAATGTCTTCTCACATTTCATATAGCGCGACATACGTTTGCCACGACGGTGACCTTGAGCAACGGAGTACCTCTTGAAACTGTATCTAAAATGCTTGGGCATGCTTCGCTCAAGCAAACTCAACATTATGCAAAGATTGTGGATACCAAGATCAGCGAAGATATTGGGATACTAAAAAAGAAGCTCGATAAAATAGGTAAGAAAAAAATATCACGACGAGATAAGGAGGTGAATAATCGTCGCGCATGTTCCTAACATCTTGTGAATGTTTGATTGGCACTCGAATCATTTTTGTTGTCAACATGGTTCAAAACAATCACAAGCAGTTGGAACAAGCCATAAAGCTTGTCACGTCAGATAAAAAACTAAATTCCGTGCATTTGGCATTGTTCATGGCATTGCTTTCTCGATGGATAGATAGCGGGTATCAAATGCCTTACCGGGTTTCCAGGCGTCAACTAATGAGCGCATCCTACATCCGATCCAAAGCAACTTACCATGCAGTCCTTAAAGAGCTACAGGAATTTCAGTATATCACTTACCATCCCACTTATCATCCGATAATGGCGAGCTCAATTACATTACACCTATTGCCAAGCCAAATTTCATAACGACGGATGAAATCATTGCTTGCCAACTACCGTTGTTCATCAAATTCTAAACGCCGCCGTGTATTGATCGTAGCGATCAGGGTTCGTGAATTAGAGTCCTTTCCAAGTGAGTAAATTTCGTATCCCACACCTTCTCTAAATCGACTAACATACCAGTAATAAAATGTTTCGTCGTAAATCATAAACCTGTAGTCTTCACGTGGAGAGCGAACGACCGTGCCAATTGTAGAAACCGTTCCAGATTCCCTTGAAACATTACACAATTTATATCCTTCATTGGATTCCACTACAGTGAGTGAGTCCTTATCCCATTTTTTTGTACTGCCAGTGATTTTTGGAAAATCAGTTGGGCTTTCAACACGTGGATCAAATGGAGATTTGACAGAATCCAACGTGAGTATTTGGAATGCATCGTTGTTGCTTTTGGTCAATCGTTCAACAGACTTGTTTGATTTCTCCATGGCATACAGAGCGCTTTTTCTTTGGTCTGCGTGACCCATTTTTGCCTCTGCCTCTGCCAGGCTATAGCCCTCAAGTACATCCAAAATTCGTTGCTCCCGAGTGTGATATGTACTGCTAGACTCGTCCGCAAGCTTTCGCACGGCCATAACCGCCTCCTCCCGCGAAGCCTTCCACACCCTGAACATGACTTTGCCCATATACTTATCCGCTTCGTATTCGAGCGCTGGTGTTGGTTTTTTCGACCGCGAAAAATGTGAATGTATGATGTGACCAATTTCATGAGAAATTATTGCAGTGAGGGCAATATTGAGTTGGCTGCCCGTCCATATTGTTTTAATATCATCGTAGCCAGGATCATAATAAATAATAAATATTTCACCGGTATCTCCGGTCACGTATGGCGCGGATCCAAAGAAACGCATCCTTCTGCAAGCATCACCCTGACACCTGGCGATGCGAACATACGACCCGTCCCATCTAGGTTCAATTGTATTTTTTATTTGTGTAACAAGCGAAAATAAAAAAGGATCAGGCTCACGAGGTATCCAACCTGTTTCGTGCGCAGTGCCTCCAAATGGCCATAGGAATGAACTTGAATCCCCCGCATGATATGTGGAGTCCGTTATACCTTGTGCCTGGCAAAAAAAACAGGATAGCAACAGCGACAATATGACACCAAATTTTTTCATACTATTGTTCTCCCGCTTTTGCTAATTCTTTCTTTTTCTGTTCGTTAGTAATCTGCAACTGCAACAGAGCATTTTGTTGGGTCAATGCACTTATTTGTGCTTGCACGGGATCAGGCTGAACATTTTTTGCCTCTTCATAGGCAATTAGAGCCTTTCCCAGTTCTTCAGTAGATGAGTTCATCTTTGAAAATACTGCTGCGGCCCCAGACTCTTTATTGTAATCAAATTTGGTCAACTGACCAGACGACAAGTCGAAAGCAAAAGAGGTTGTCTTCTTTCCTTTTGCTATTGGAATTGGCATTGATGTCAGCACTCCTTTTTGCGGCACCTCCAATATTCCTTCAAAGACGGTTGCATCATCAATTGATGAATTATTCTTGACATTGATGGAAAGTTTATATGGTGCTGGCTGACGAAAAATAATTCCCAGGGTTTCGGTCGACGGTACTGCTGTTGCAGCTGTCCTTGTGTCTGCGGGTGCCCACGAAACAACAACCTCGGGTACTTTCGTAAACGCGGCGATCAGTGTAGGCTTTATCGTAGCACTGGTCTGGGCACCATCAAACGAAATCAGCGTACTCACTTCAACGATTTGCTCTGTTGTGGCGGTTTCGTCTCCCATGGCAGTGTTTCCCGATGCGGAAGCTGTCCCAAAGATGCCGCTGGAAATACCTTGTGCGGCCACTGAAATCACTTTTGTGACAAACCCCATTACCCCTCCAATAATCTCTGCAGTCGCAGGAATTTGTTCAGCGTTCCCTCCCGTTAATACTCCGTGATTGCTCGACGTCAAACTGAACTTAAATCCTTTTCCGTTTTTTCCTAAAGTACCAAGGTCAAGGTAGTAGGGTTTTGCATCCGCTATAATCACCTCGCTGATCTCGATTGGGTCTTTAATAACGGCAGCATAAGTGGTAGGCTCCACAAGTTTCGCGATGGTTCCGTCGGCTCCTATTACGGGATCTAAATCCTTGTTCAAATATTTGATCCTTGTGATAGTTGTTTTGGCTAACGTGTATTTAATCTTCACCACTATGACTTTCTTAGGGAGATAGTAAGTCTGAAATGAAGAACCTGCGGCTGGCTCGGTCGTCAAGGTTCTAATTTCCTTAGTACTACTTTTTGTCTGACCAAGGATATTGTATGAAGCAAGGGTAACAGCAAGATAAAATAGAACATAAACTTTTTTCATGGGATCGTGGGTTAAGATTAAAGCTAAACTAGAGACAGAAATTACCGAGAGACCAAAAGAACTTCGTGTGAGCAATGATCCGAGGGGATGGACCGAAATCTTTACACAAGGTAAAGTTTCAGAATTATTATGCAATTGTTTAAGTGGTATGTTTTTACAAAGTACCCTTAAGGAGAATACCAAGCGGCGATATTGTTTACTTGTGTACCATCAACTTACGCGAACCTTACATCGTTTGGTCTTTCCACGGTTTCCTTGCAACAAACTGAACTTACCATATGGTAAAAACTAATACAGCTTTTTACCAACATGGGAACAAACTCTGATAATCCTATAGAATTTTGCCTATCAGACAAACTCACCTTATGACTTTTTTAGAAGCCAAGTGCATTCCGATTATTGACTACCTGGAGCGACTGGGTCTAAACCCCGTGAGAAAAAATAGCGTCGACTATTGGTATTATTCTCCTTTCCGAAATGAACGAGAAGCTTCCTTTAAAGTGAATATTAAGATGAATGTGTGGTTCGACCATGGTTGTGGTGAAGGAGGGACTATTCTTGATTTAGGATCCAAGCTTCACTCCTGCACTATTTATGAATTTACGCAGAAGTTGTCCGCTGGAAATTACAGCACGGATCTTACGCGCTTTTCAAGGTCACCGTCAGTAGAGCCATCTGAAAATGCTATATATATTATTGCGGTCAAGGAGTTAACAAACATCGACCTTCTATATTATCTTCAACAGCGTGGTATTGAATCAGATATTGCAACAAAATATTGCAAAGAAGTTGAGTTCAGAATTCGGGATAAACAATACCGTGCTATTGGATTCATTAATAAATCCGGTGGCTACGAATTGCGCAACGCCTGGTTAAAGCGCTCTTCGTCACCAAAAGACATTTCCTTGTTGGGAACGTCAAGAGATATATCTCTCATTGAAAACAATCCAGAAAAACTTTGTGTGCTGGAGGGTTTTATCGACTTCCTCTCTCTCATTCGCCTTGATCATGTACCATTTGAAGAACTACGAAAAGCTTCAACCTTTATGGTTTTAAACTCGATAAGTTTCCTTCCACGTTACATTGACCTTATCAAATCGTTTGTTGAGATCAATTTGTTTCTGGACAACGACAAGGCCGGACAGCAGGCGAAAGAGAATCTCAAATTGAAGGGTGTCCATTTCTACGATACGTCGATTCACTACAGAGAGTCGAAAGATCTCAACGAACACCTTGTTGCTAAATCAAGACAATCAAAAAAGGCAAAAGGCAAGTCACATTAATTATTTATGGCAATGAACAAGGTCGTGGCATTTCTGGAAAGCAAAGAAGCAATCTTCCATGGAGCATTGGTGCTGATCATTCTTTACGTTCCTCATGCGGGATATCTTTTTATGCAACTGGAACACCTGGACATGACATTTTCCGGTTTTACAGTATTGAACTGGTTATATGGAGTTTCGCTGGCCGGAGCTATCGAATTTCTAATTCTGGTATTTATCATCAATGGATCGCGGGGAACGGGAAAATTCTACGCCGTTGTGAGTTTCTTTCTGAATGTATTCTATTACAACTATTGGTTCTTGGCCATGAAAAGTCCAACCGATGAGAATATTAAATCGACCATTATCAGTTTGTTTATTTGCCTTACGCATTCCTTGTCTGTGTGGCAATTAAGTGAATTGTTTTACCGGCGTCTTCAGGAAGATAAAACCAAAGAGAAGGAAACAGAATATTGGTGTAGTGAATGTGATGCTGGGCCTTCCCTAATAAGAGATCGTTGGATGGCCACCTGTCCAAATCTCACAAGCCTACAAGAAAACGGTCTGAGGTTAAACAAGTGTCATCCGTTGATGAAATGACCATTCAGATGTGAAATTACCTGCGAAGTGATTTTCCTTTCTTAATGGGTAGGTCCTGAAAGTTGTTCTGAATTTGGTTCTTAAGCGATATCAATTCATTGTAGCCTGCGTGACCTTCCGCCACAATCCACCCTTGAGTATGCTGCCATGAGTAAGTGTCACCACTTAATTCAACATGTTGATTGAGGTTTGCTTGATAATCCGAATAGGCCAGTGAATAGAATGAAATGTCTGTATTGCAGGTGGTCGCAGTGATTGCGTCGCCTATCGCTTTGAGTGTTGTTCCTGTGGTCAGGATATCGTCAATGATCAGGAAACTAGAATTTCTAAAATCACCATCATCTGGCTGAAACGAATAAGTGCCCTGTATTTCGGCCTTACGTTCTTCTTTATTTAAGAACTTGAGGCTCTTGGTGAGCCGCGATTTTTTAACGAGTTGAGGGCGATACTGGCAATTCAATTCCTTGACTAGGCTAACTCCAAGTAAATCCAGCGATGAATTACCCGCTTCAAGCTCGCCACCATGCAAAGCCCGAACCACTATAAAATTGCTGTTAATAATCTTCGACAGTTCTACAACGGAGCATTCTATCCAGGCCTGAACATCAACCTGCAGTTTGCTTTTGAAACGAAGCAGGCTTTTTGAGAGTTCGTCGATACCATGCACGCGAGATTTGTAGTCACACAAGTAATAATGATTGTAGCTCGTGGTTTCCGAATATATGCGCTTTACAGTCTGAAGGCTCATGCAAACGACAAAAGAAGAGTTGCCTATAAAAATAAGCAACTCTCTTAAAATTGTAGCAGGACTTTAAACCTTCATTCCCTTTTTCTTTACTTTCTTACCCGGACCAGATTCTTCATCATCGGCGTTTTTGAGGGCTTCTTTAGTATCCTTTTTAGTTTCGCCGTCCTGAGCGGTTTTCTTTTCGTTGCCCTGATATACACTTTTCATCCTTTCATCGTAGACGTTGATACCTTTGAATTGGGGGTTTGCGGAAATGAACATTTTCTGATCTTTACCATCGATGGAGAAGGTTACCTGATGAGTGTTTCCCTTTTCCAGTGATTTCAGAAGTTTGGTCTTGTGCTCCTCATTTGACAGTTCTTTAATGGGAAACTTGCTTACAGCTTCTTCAAGATTGTACTTGTAATTTTCATGCCATTGCTTGCTTTCAAAATTTCCATACTTGTCTTTGGTACTGAAATCAAGCTGACGCCAAGCATTGAAGTCTTCCTTTGTGCCTGTGATATCCTTATTGACTGCCCTACCCTCCAGAAGATTAAATGCTTCGAGCGCTGTGATCTGAGCATTGGACTTTGTGTAAAATGTCTGTGACCTGACATTTTCGGGATTTTCTGACTGCAGCGTTGCCTTATAGGTATTGAAGAAATACTTGTCGGTTGAATCCGACTTTTTAAAGTCAAGGATGAATTCCACATTCTTTATTTCGTCTCCTGATTTGAATTCACCTTTGTGAACGAGCTGAAATGCCAGCGGTTCCTCTTTGATGCTGTTAACCAAACCTTCGTTTAGCTTGTCGCCGAAGCCAAAGTATTTTAGTTCTTTTTTCAGATAATCAATGTTTTCCTGATTCATAACAATTGTGTTTAAATGATAAATATTAATGTTTGAGAAAAAACAGTGGAAAGAGACTTTAGAATGGAACAGGCCGGGCTTTTACGATGGTGCTATTTTTTATGATGAGTTTAAGATGGCGTCCGCCATGTTTTTCCAAAACTTCAATTACAAAGCGTTTTGCTTCCGGAATCGTAAATTTCTCCAACGTGTAAACTGCATCCATTTGAGAGCGGGCTAGGACGGCCTTCGGGTCTCCGCCTTTAATATAAAGCGGCGTCATTTCGATTTCCTGAGAAGCAGTGCGTCTAGCCTTTTGTTTATCGACAACATAAAATCTAAGGGATTCGATGTCATAGTCGATATTGGTGCCATTGACGATTTGAAGTCTGTAGTACATCAGACTACGGTTGACATAGATCCCAAAAAGTGAAAGGTGAATTCCATACTGAGCCGAGTTCTTAAAATATACCTGGCGTTTATCAGAAAGAATGCTGGAAGATTGCTGGTCTAATTTTTTCTCATCAACAGATTGGTTTAAGAGAATTTTTGGTTCGATACTTTCTGTGTCGATGAACCAGTCGAGTTGTACAGGGTTTTCCGAATAGTTAAGAGTGAAGCTGTGTAGCTTTCCATCCGAGGTAATGACGGTCAGGTTAGTTTCCTGAAAGAATTTCTTATCGGCCTTGACCTGGAGGACGTTCTCCACCTGCCTGGCTTTTTGGGCAAGGACATCCCTGCTCCCACGGTCAACGCTTTTGATGATGGAAGGAAAAATGATGTTGGTGGTTTTGTTGTAGGTGATTTCCAGAGGCCGATTGGTTTCACCTTTCCATTGCGAAAAACCGGACTTGGCAAAAAGCAGCATTGCGCAAGCGCAGATAATTGTTTTCATAGAGTTGAATGTTATGTTGTAAAAAATGATAGCTGTGATTAGTTCTTTGCGTTTGGATCCCGGAGCAGCACCTGATATCCCGCTTTGACAGTGACTTTGACAAGTTTGATTTTCTTACTGAATAATCCCTTGGCCGCTTCTATGCCTGCACCTGCCGCTTGGGCGCCGATGGATTGAGACATCGAGGACATGACCTGCATTTGTTGAATGGATTGGCTTGTGGATTGTTTAGCCGCATCCCGTTCAATGGCCCCGGGAATAAAAATTCCATTCATGCCATCCAAATCGAATACTGACAGCGTTACTGGTAAGAGCAGGTTTTGATAACGGATTGACGTAATTGAAATATCCAGTCTTTCACCATTGATGGAGGCAACGCCAAAAATGAAGTTGTTTGCGGGAACATCATTACCATTGATTGAAATGGAGTTTGTCAGGCGAAGTTTTACAATTGATCCTGCCATTAATGTTTGTGTGTCGTGAATGACAGCTTCGACAACGTTTCCAGCCCCGCCTGTGGAAAGAGACTCATCGCTTGATCCAAAAAATGAATTTGACCGAACAACCTTCACCTGCACTGGTATGGAAGATGATGAAGAGTCAACATGTTGACTTGCTTCAATGAGCCCAATGCTCTGGTTGGGATTTATTGCACCAACAGACAAGGATTTTTTACTTTTTTGAGTTTTGGAGTCCAGAATTTTTTCTGAAACTCTCTCCGGGTGTTGTATGTCAAGAATTTTTTCAAGCATGTTGTCCATTTGCGTGAGCTCTGGATTTTCCTGGCGGCCTTCACTCATGGATACCATCAATTTTTCCAGCCGGTCTACATCCTGTCCGATTTGAGGATTGGTAGCGGGTGGCTCTTGGGCAACAGTCCTTGCATTGGATAGATCACTCTGTGGGGTATTGATTACTTTATAAAGTTGATCAAGTCGTTGCTGCACTTGTTTTTCATCTGCCTCAATGCCATTGTCTTTTTTACCGAGTGAGGCATTGATCATATTTTGCTCCGCAATCTGCTGTTGCTCTTTTTCCTGTAGTTCAGTGAGGGTACTGAAGTGGAAATACGGATCATTCTTTTTGGCTTCTTGTGCGGCGAGCGAATCTCGTAGTGCTTTCTCATAAATTTTGAGTTTGTCCCACGAATTCAGGTCTTCCTGAAATTGGGCACGGGGGAGTTCAGGGTTGAGACCCGCCTTTGGCATGGCAGAACCTTGCGCGGGATTTCCCTGACCCCCGCCGAGTGCCCAAAAGAGCATTGCAATAAATGGCAGTACCAAAACCGGCAATGCCAGGTAAATCTGTTTGTTGTTTTGTTGCGTATTCATGACTTAATGATTTATCAATGACTTTTATTTTTTTTCTGTGCACTGTCAGGCTTATTTTCATTCTCCCGCAGCAAAGAATCTGATCTTATGTCAGGCTTATTAAGGCGTGGCATTGTGAGTGATCCCACTTTCAAATGCTTGTAGAAAACTCCAGTGCCAGTAAGGCTGAAGATGCTGCCTACGCAAAGCCCTGCCAGAACGAGTCCAGTGCTGATCAGTAGTGCTTTTTTAAAACGAATGGACACCTTATCTGATTGACGTTGAAGGAAGTCAGCGACCTGTCTTTTTCTCAACTCGTAATGTTGGTGGACTTGTGACTGGTCAGTTTGAGCCTCCTGCTGTAGATTTTGCGATTTGTGTTTCTTGAAAAGCATGTTATTGGCGGTTTTCAGTTTTGATGTCTTTATTTTCCAGCGTATTCCATTTTTCAATGAGCAGGCCGTGGGAGTTATTATCGGACCTTTGATTGAGGTGACGCAGATATCCCTCGGTGATCAGACTTCGGGTAACGATCGTGGTGGCACGAATGATCGTTTGACGGCCGATGTAACGGAAATAATACGGGTAGCGATTAATATCAATGACTATGCTGTCCGGGTCCACCTCCTGGCTTATGTTTCCTGAAATGATATTGGCGTAGTAACTATTTTCTTTCAGGTTGTCGTATTGACGCTGGGCAGACTCATCTGCCAGATACAGTGCCTTAGTGAGATTGGCCTGAATAACTTTATCATCAGGGTCCAGGGTAAAGAAATAGTAGTGGAACATCTTGATGTGATCGCGAGCTTCAACAGGAATATTTTCCTTCTTCCCGGATGAGAATGCTTCGATGGCTTTTCCATTCGCCAGGATGTAAATTTGATTCTGGGCTTCAGTGATAAATTGATAGCTCGTGTATATGGAATAGCAGCAAATAGTCAGACTTACCAGAATGGTACAAATCGAGAAAATTCTGATGTGCTTGAAGGCCGTATCGATATTGTTTAGTTGTCTGAACATGGATCTTGATTTTGGGATTGAATGGTTTGATTTTAATTGGATTAGTCCTTCCCGGATAATTTGTTGTGCATGTAGCCGTGACTGTTGCCTGAATCCTGATTGCCAGTTGAGCTGAATTTTTCATGCAGATAGACTGCACTTGCCGAGGCTGCAGCGGCTCCGCCCGAAATCATACTTTGAGCGGATGTACTCATAAAGTTTGAAGACTTGAAGAGCAGTGTGTTGGCCCCGCCTGCGTGCACGATGTAGCTGGCAACACTTGGAATGGTAAAGTATCCGACGATACCGATGACCATAAAAATCAGATAGGCTGTGTCTGCCGAACTAAAGAATGTGTCCCCGTAGAGTTGGATTTGCTCGATGTCCATGCGTAGCATATTCTCCTGGATCTTGCCGATGATGCTGCCAAAAATGTTGGCCACAGGAAGCCACATGAAAATATTGATGTAGCGTGCAAGCCATGAGGTAAGTGTATGCTGAAACCCGTCAAAGACAGCGAACCCAAATATGAGCGGTCCAAGTATTGCCATGACAATCAGAAAAAAAGTCCGGATGGTGTTGATACACAATGCTGCGGCCTCGAAGAGAATGTGCAGAACTTCCGAGAGCCACTGTTTGATGGAGTTTCGGAAACTGTAAGAAAGTTTTGCAATATGAAATTTCACATCGATTCCCATTTCCTCCAGCACTGAGCCTTCCTCTCCATCAGGGTGTGTATACTTATACCACTTTTCATAGTCGCCGTTTCCATCCTGTCCCTGATACATCTGCCACATCGGAGATTTTTGAACAGCGTCTTCTTTCATTTGCAAGAGGTATGCGATAGCCTGATTGGAATTGTTAACCATCGCTGCTGTGCCAGTAACCGTGGGACTTAGTATTCCGTTGAGGACCTGGATTACGGTTGGAAACATCATGATACAGAGGCCTAAAGCAAAAGGCCTAAGCAACGGGTAAAAGTCGATGGACTCTGCATTGGCAAGATGACGCCACACACGGGAGCTGATGTACCACAAGGCAGCAAATCCAGCAAGGCCTCTTCCGACACCGATGAGTTGACTGCACAGGGGAATCATATCTGTATACAGTTGATCCAATACACTTTGAAGGCTGTGAACTTCTCCGGTGAGTTGAGCGAAAGAACATGTTGGCACAAGCAGGCCAACCGCTGCACAACATGCAGTCTTAAAGATTAATTTATTCATTGGTTAGCGGGTTATTCCGTAAAGCTTGTTGAGTGTGGATGCATCGTTGTGGGCACGTGCCCGCTGAATGCCCATGAGTCTTGCGCTGTTATTAAAATACCTCAGGAAGGAAAGCTTGTCGGCCATTTCAAAATGAAGGCGGTCGATTGCCCGAAGCCGTTCCTCATCACTCATTTGCAGGTTGGATACAGTTACGATCATCAAAAGTTCCTCGAGATTCCTTAAGCTGGTCTTGATGAGAAAACTGTAGACATTGTACATGTATTGAATTTCCTGAAGGGTAAAGTGAGGATCAGCACGAAACCTGTCGTACGCCTGGTGATACTCTTTCACAAGAAACTGCTGGTACTTGATGATGTAGGGAATTTTCCGATAGTCCCTGATTGCGGGATTGATCAGGAATAACCCGTTGACCAGAACATCGTGGATGCTGAAATTGCCTTCTGCAATATTCTTTACCGTGTTGTAACCTCTGTCCAGAATGACATAGCCTTTGTACATGTTGTCCAAAATAGCTTCCAGTTGCCGTAGCTTCTCCAGATTCATGATGAGTTGCTCTGTTGCGGCAACCTGCGCTTTGCCTGCGAAGGCAAGTCCAAGTAATAGAGTTGATACAATAAATACTTTCATAGTTGACGGTTGATTGAGATTTCATGCTTCTCTTTTGCTCGCTGAATACCGAGTGCGAGTGTGCTGTTACAAAAAGAGCGCGTGAACGAATATTGGTCATTCAAATCGGATTTGACCAGATTGATACGATTCAGTCTTTCGTCGTCGGTCATGGTGGTTTCGCCGTTAAACAAACCTTCCAATTCATCGATGGATACTATGCCTGCGGTGTTGACGCCAGAATAAACTTTTTTGATATAGTTGATCTCGTCCACTGAAAAATTTCCATCGGAGGAGCATACACTGATAAGATTGGAGAACTGTTTGTTGACGTGACGTTGAAGTAGCCTTGCATCCGTCATTGTTGAGTTTTTGTTTAGTGACGGATTAGTGCTTGTCAAAGATAAGAGCCGGGAGCTGTGGCCACTGTTTTCCTCCCCCGTTGCAGCGCTGACTACATTGAGTCCTTTTCCTACGATGTCATATCCTTTTTTCAGAACTTCAGAAAATGCCTGAAGGGCGACCATTTGATTTGCGAAATACTGTCGCTGCGTTTTTTTCTTTGCCAGCCATTCTTTGGTGTTTGGCGTTTGGGCGGATGCTGAGACGGTGAACAGGAGAATTAAAATTAAGTGTATTACCATTTTTGAATTATTTGATTCCATAAAGTTTTTTGATGGTTTGAATTTCATGGCTGCTTTTGGCACGACTTAGTGATAAGGCGATATTTTGTGCGTTGAATTTTTTGAGGTCGTTATACTGGCTGTCAATCTCATCGCCGGCTTTATTGATCTGTTCGAGTCGTTTGCCGTCGCCCATTTGAAGTTTTAAGGAGTTGACGACCATGAGTACCTGATCAAGTGTACTGATACTTTGGTGCAGGATGCCAGCATAGACGGTATACATGTACTGCAGTTCGGCTTTGGTAAAATGATTGTCCTGACTGACCATATTCCACGACATTTTGTAGGCTTGGACCAGCATGACCTGCTTGTTGATAATTTGCTGGATGCGTTGGTAGTTGGCGATGGCGTTGCGAACACGCCACAGGTCATCGTAGTATTTTCGGTAGAGGTCGCGTTGCTTTTGCGTCCATTGTGCTATCTCTTTTAGTTTCAAATCGGTAAGAGCATTTTCAATAACTTTTTGTGCGTTTTGTAGCCAGATTGTTTCGTTTTGCAGGCGTTGAATCATAAGATCAAAAGCGCGAACTACGAATTCGACGGCTTCCTGAACGATCTCTGCAATGGGTATTGATGCAGCATTGGCTTTTTGGATGGGGACCACCGTGAAGGTGATCCCGCCAAAAAGCATCATGACGAAGACGAGTTTTCTAAGTTTCATAAACAAGTGTGCGGTCTGTACATGATGTAATATTTTAATAGAACTTAAGTTTTTCCATTCCGCATGGCGGAAGCTAATTCAGCAATACCTTTGAGCATGTCGCCGCTGTGGCGGCGTGCGTATTGCTGCACCTTTACTTTTTCTGATTCTTCCGTTGTATAGGCCAGGTACTCTTCAGTTGATACCTCGGTGGCATAGACTTTTGAGAGTATGCCGCCCAGGCTGATAAACACTTCCTTGTATTTGCGTACAGGATCATTGCTCCTGTTGATTGAAAGTATGAGCGCCTTTTCCTTTTCGGTAAGTCCGAGTAATTCCTGTATCTGATCGAACTTATTCTGATACTTGCTTTGGTCAAGCAGTATTTTGCAGTCGGAGTTATTGATGATTGCCTGTTTGACAACCGGAGAACTGATAATATCCTCGACCTCCTGCGTTACCACGATTGCTTCTCCGTAGAACTTACGGACCGTCTTGAACAAGTATTTGATGTATTCTGCCATTCCCTCCTTGGCAATTGCTTTCCATGCTTCTTCGATGAGAATCATTTTCCTGATTCCTTTGAGCTTGCGCATTTTGGAAATGAACACTTCCATGATAATGATGGTGACTACCGGAAAGAGAATTGGATGATCCTTGATATTATCAAGTTCGAAGACGATGAACCTTTCGCTGAGCAGGTCAAGGTTTTCGGTGGCGTTCAGGAGGTAGTCAAACTCACCGCCTTTGTAATAAGGTCTTAACACATAAAGGAAGTTTTCTACATCGAAGTCCTTTTCTTTCACTTTATCGTCCTTGAGCACATTCACAAATTCATCGTGGAGAAATTCGTAGTAGGTGTTAAAGCACGGAAACAGCGTTGCATTGTCCTTTAACTTTTGATAGTACATCTGCAAGGAGATGGACAGGGCGACATATTCCGAGCGGTTAAACGTTTCGTCATCTTTTTTCCAGAGTGCCAGCAGCAAGGTTTTAATACTCTCTTTTTTTTCGGTATCGAGTACATCGCCTGCTGAAATATAAAAGGGGTTAAAACGAATGGGGTTGGCTTCATCGTAGGTGAAATAATAACCGTTTACCAGGTCGCATAATCCTTTGTATGAATGACCAACATCAACCAGAACGATGTGCGTGCCCTGCTCGTAGTATGAGCGTACCATGTGATTGGTGAAAAACGATTTACCGCTTCCCGACGGACCAAGTATAAATTTGTTCCGGTTTGTGCAGATACCACGTTTCACGGGTTCATCTGATATGTCGACATGAAGAGGTTTGCCGGTTAACCTGTCCCCCATGCGGATCCCTACCGGGCTAAGTGAAGTTTGATAACCTGTTTCCAGATTGAGGAAACATGTAGCCTGTTCGATGAAGGTGTCAAAGGTATCGTTCATGGGAAAGTCTGCTTCGTTTCCCGGAAGCCCGGACCAAAAGAGTTGTGGTGCACCGTCGGTTTCCATTTTTGCTGTGGCGTCCATCTGTGCGAGTGCCGATGAAACCTGTGTCTTTAGTTCCTTGAGTTCGCTCTTGCTGTCCGTCCATATCAAAATATTAAAGTGCGCTTTGATTGGCTGGTGTTGCTGGGCGATTGCTTCATTTAGAAAATCGTTGGTCGCATCACGGCTGATGGCGTTCTCCCGGGAGTACGCAGCAAGAGACTGAAGCCTCAGACGTTTGCTTTCCAAAGTCTTAATTGTCTTTGGAACATCCTCAACAAACACATACTGGTTGTAGATGTGATTACAGGGCAAGAGCTGGCCGAGTGGTGAAGCAAAACCTATACTGAACTTGGTTTTGTCAGTTGAAAATTTGTCGTAGTTAATCCTGGAACCACACAATGACGGAAGGTCTTCTACATCGCCTAATGAAAAGAGTTGACAGAACTGATCGCCGACACGCATTTCATCTTTGAAATGTATGTCTTTGAGAAGCGGTTGGCTTGTTGTTGAAAGGAAACTATACCTTTCCAGCAGGCCTGCTTTGGATGATGATCCTGTAAGTTCTTCGTTTTTGATGCGCCGCAATTTTACAAAGCCGGAATCCTGAAGTATTCTTTCAAACTGGCCTACGCTGTCCAAAAATTCCTGCATGCGTTGCTCGGTGAGGGTATCCTTAGGAACAAGACTGGGCCTGATGAGATTTGAAAACATCGACGTTGAAGGCTTACGATCCGAAGGTTTACGGGTGATCATGATGTAGCATGAGTGGCTGAGGAAAGGACGTTCATTGAAGAAGCGATCGCTCGCACGCGTTAAAAATGAAATATCATCCCGTTCAAAGTTTGATTTGACATTGTCGGTGACAAACCAGTCTTGTTTGTGAAATATTGAATTGGACGGAAGGACTTTGATAGCCTTTACCAGTATTTGATGAAATGCTTCATACTCCTTGTCTGAGAGCGTAAATATTTCAGGAAGTGTTGCTTCGAAGACAAGGGTGACGTCGCCTTGTTTTGAGAGAATGCAGTCGTATTCTACTTTATAGATTGGAAAGACTTCTGCGAGTGCGATGGGTTTGGACATTATTCAGGCTGGCTTGGTAGTTGATTTTTTGACAGATCAATGAATAGGCTACGTGAATCAGACCGCAGGAAATCCGGAATGCTTAAGCGGGCAATCTTCTTGATCAGGCCGTGCTGGCCATAGGTCTCGCTCATACGATACACGGCTGAAAATAGTCCAGTGCCCACGACAGAAATGATTCCAAGGCAGATGAACATATTAACCCCGATGAGGTAGAGTACTGCGAAGATGATGAGCAGGGCGACCAGACCAACAGCGAGGTATCCGATGTACTGGGCTTTGAGGCCTTTGAACTCTATCGGGCGATTGATGCCTTTGTTGATCTTATAAACACTATTCATGATTGGGATTTATTGGATTTGGGAATGCTGGATTGAGATTTATTAAACAACCAAAAAAAGTTAGAGGCCGAAGAAAGATCTCAGGACCGTGGCGACGATTACGAGGAAGACGCAGCTGCCGAACCAAGCGGCTGCGACTTTGCCAGTGTCCTGGTCGCCGCTATTCCATTTTTGAAATACTTTGACCGCGCCGACCAGGCCGACAACTGAACCGATGGCATACATGAGACCGGTGCCGGTTGCGAAGTAACTTCGAACGCGCATGGTGGCTTCAGTGATTCCTGCGTTGCCGTCCTGGGCATTAGCCGTTACACGAAGTAACAGAACAGCGATGCTAATCATGATGCCGGTTATCTTCGCATAGGATTTGTGAGCAACACGAGTTACGGCATGAAACGAATAGTTCATGCAATCATTGACAATGGCAATACGTCTTGAATAGGGTTTGCCAGCAAAATGAGGTGAGTTTGTTTTAAACATAATGATAAGGATTAGTTGTTTCGAGATATTGAATTAGGCCACCACGATTGGATTTCTGATAGCGTGGTGTTCATTGAAATGTCCTCATTGAAAAGTTTGAGGATGGTGGTATTAATTGATTGTTGGTAAGGTGTGTTTACCAATTGGTCGTATCGGGACAGCAGCAAGCGATAAAATGATTCTGCTTCTTCCTTTGAAGATTCGTTGGTTACGATGACGTGGGCAAGCGCCTTTATTTCTTCAAGCAGGTCGGCGACTGTGCCGATAAGCAAATCATTTTCATTTCCGGATTCAGAAGCAACGATGGAATCATCTTGTTCTCCAAGACGATTTTGAAAACGGGTCCTGAGATCATCCGATTCATCAAGTTCAGGCTCGCCTGTCTGCTGAACAGGTTTTGCCTTCCCGTTAAGTATTCTGAAAAGTACATCCCGGAAAAAGAATACAATGACAAAAAGGTAATAGGTTAATGCGATGAGTGTTATCGCGATGACAAATTGTTGCCAGGTAATGTTGTTGAGCATAGCTTTCGTGTTTGATTACGAAAGCGAAAGTGCGATCCCGCTAGTACTCTAGTTCACAAGTTGTCCGCAAGAGGGTAAAAGTATATCAAGTTTCTTCCTAACGATATTCCGGTATAATCCAAAAGGAGTATTACGCAAAAACAAATATTGCGCATGTAAGTTTTTCACGATAAACTCATGAGAATCTCTGAATGGTTACTGTAGATTCAATAAACAAAATTGTCGGAGGATAACATGACCGAACAGGAAAGAGAAAATCTGATGTCTGTGATTCGGAAGAAGTTCATGCATCAAGTGCATGAACAGTTTGACATTGCAGCTTATTTGGATTTGAGCTACTTTGACGTGATGAATTGCCTTGAAAGAGAGGTGGATTTCGAAGACTTCGAGTTGGCTTTGACAACGAGCATCTATAAAAAAATCAAATCGTTGTAGTTAATTCATATCATCCAGGCGTTGCACAAATTTCTGTTTGAGCTGATCAAGAAAATTAGTCTGGTTATTTTTACGCAAGCGAATATCCTGAAGTACGCGGTAGTAGTTTCCAAGGCTTACGTTAAACACCTCTTCAAACAACGTAGCGATCTGTTTAACTTCGGCTTCTCCATTGTTGATAGCGTCAACTGTTTGCAACGCGTAGACGAGTTCAACCAGCGATGTTTTTGATCCTGTCCATGACAATTGAGGTCTGCGGGGGTCCTGTTTGTTGTGCAGCTTGTTTAGGGTATCCGTTATAAAATCTTTGAGCATGTTGATTGAAAGTATACGGGCTAATACCTGGTCGAAGCCCGTTGAGAAAAACCTGTCCATTTCAGGATTGGAAAAATTAACATTCCTGGTGAAATAGAGTTTGTCGAATTGTGAAGAGCCTGACAAGTAGTATCCATAAAACTCAGCATGCTTTTTAAGATACCGCTCCAGCTGGGCGAGTTCATCCCGATAGTAGGTCTCGACCAAAAGAGGATCAGCAATTGGCTCATGAAGTTTCAGTTTAAATATCCGGTCATGATATAGATACTGACAGGAATAGATTGGTTTAATCACTTTAAAAAACAACACTTCATCCGCATCGGACTGGAGGGGGTATTTTTCTATGAAGGCCCTAAGTTCCTCCAGGATATTTTTTATTTCATTCATAGATTTCACTGAACGCTCCGTGAAGTCTGTAGCCTCGAGTGCGATGCTATTGAGTTTTTCTTGCAATTGAGTACGAAGGCCGTCTGAAAATGCTTTTAAATCCTGTTTCATAATTGTCAGAGTTTTGTTTGAATAATATGTTGTATATCCTTTTTGATTTTGAAATAGTTGTCCTGAATTTCATTTTGGGTAACCTTCCTGATAAGGGGAATATCCTTATAGCTCTGCTCCTCTTGTTTTATAGCTTGATGGTTATTGATGATTGATGCATGAAAAACTTTCAGGTCGATCTTTTGCATAGGATCGTCTGCAACGGTGCCAACAAATTCTCCGGAAGACAAGGACGCAATCTTGGAAGGGGGGATTGCTGAATCCAGCTGAGAGGAACGACTTATGGAAGTGTCGTTGGCGTTAATAGAAATGCTTTCCCGCTCCTGAACGATTTTTCCAAATCTTTCTGAAAGCAGCTTTGACGTCTCTCCTACTACTTGCCCGCTGATGACGTTACCGACGATATTCATAATGACCTCAGCCTGATCACGGCCATAGTCCTTTTTGAGCTGACTATAATCCTGAACGGCGAGTGTTGTGGCTACCTTATTGGCACGGGCTGTGGCGATGAGACTGTCAATGCCGTTAAAATAGATGGTTGGGAACTCATCGAAGACGAGGCTGCTTTTCTGCTGGTTCTTTTTGTTGACCAGTTTTATAACACGCGAAATATATAAGGAGAGAACTGCGCCGTAGATCTGCTGTTTCTGGGGGTTATTCCCCATGCATACAATTTTTGGCTCTTTGGGATTATTGATATCGAGCGTAAAGTCGTTTCCCGACAATACATAATAGAGTTGCGGCGAGGCCAGTCGTGCCATACCGATCTTGGCGCTTGCGATTTGACCTTCCAGTTGTTCCATCGCCTCGTTGCGGAAAGCTGATTCAAAGGGATTGATAAGGACCTCGATTTCGGATTCTGTTCTTAGTAGCTTGAATAGCGTCGGATATTCCAACTGCATGAGTTCTATGACATGAGGTAATGTGCAGTACTTTCCTTTGTCGTGCTTTTTAAGAAACCAGATGATGGCAGTGACAAAGTTGATTGGAGACTCTACGAAGAAATCGCCCTGCTTTTTAATCCAATCCCTGTTGAGTCCGAGCATGATCGTACGTGAAGATTCTGTAGCATCCGTGATGTCATCCATGGTGGTGGGGTCAAGCGGGTTGCAGCGATGGGTATGTGAGAGGCTTTCAAAGTTGATGACGTAGAATTTCGGGTTTATCTTATAGGCGCGCGTGTTGTTCATGAGTGTGTTATATGCAATACGTGAGAGGTCATCATACTTAAAATCGTAGATGAACATGGTAAATCCTTTGAGGATGTGCTGGGTGATGATGTGGCGAATAACAAAGTAAGATTTGCCGGCTCCGGGAGTACCGATGACTAGTGACGAGCGAAATGGATTGATGATGTTGATCCAACTGTTTCGTTGGTGGCCCCGAAACTGATACGTGGCGGGGAGGTTAATGGAGTATTCATTTTCCAGTTTCCTTTCTTCTTGTGGAAAGGACTCGTTGAGTTTATTGAAAATGTCGTTTTTGAGAGAAAGTTTAATGATTCTGGATAGCCGGGTTCCTCCTACCAGGATCAGGAGGTATCCTATAGTGGTAAGCAGCACGTAGGTAATCTGAATACCGGAAAAGGTCAAAAGCAAGAGCAGCTGGCTACCAAAGAATGATACGGTGCCGACACCTATATATATTAGAGAGGTAGTTCTGCTGATTTTTTCATCTTTCCGGCCGCGTGCTCCTAGGAGAGATATAACTAGCAACATAATGACGATCAGCTTGGAGGTCATGATTGATTCAAAGAATCCTGTAGAGATCAGGGCGATTGCGATTTTATCGGTGATGATATTGACAATTCCGTAATGTTTAAGCAGTGCATGACAGTAGAAATAAAAATGTGCCAGCAGTAATGCGATGCTCAAGAGGCGCGTTAGGTCAATGATTTTGCGCAAGCCTTGTTCGTTTTCTCCTGTGTTCATAAGCGTATGTCAATTAAGTTTTCTATATTTTTTACGCCTTCTCTTGCGCCGTGCTTTTGGCGACGAGAAATCAAACTGTTGAGCAGTTACTAAATCTTCCAGAGGATTTTGAAGTTCAAATGATGCGGGTGAACCTGACTCCTTAAATACAGGTGCGGTAGTTTCAGGACGAGAAGAAGAATTAAATTTTTCGAAAACTCGCTTTGCTGTATATTCCTTTCCAAGGTCACTGCCATTAAAGACCGTTCTTGAGTTATGGTCAATGTAGGTCAACCCGTACACAATGCCATCCTTATTTTGTCGGAGGATGACGGCAGCGTTTTTATCTTTCAACCTCCGAATTAAATCCTGCGCGGAATATGCCAGGTTTAGTTGTTCGGCAATTTTACTCTTCAAATTCTCGCGGAAAGGTAAACGCAGTAATTCGTTGAGCTTGTATTGGCTTTCCAGGAATTTCAAGGTCGGTTTGTCATAGACAGAACTTGCTTTAATTGGCACTCCAACCTTTTGACCTTCCGCATTCACAATGCTGTAGATGAGTCCACCTTTTTGAAACATGGCTGAAGATTCACTCCCGCGGTCTGCGATGACATTATATTGACGGAGCACAGCGTTGAATTCCGGAAGGGAGGTAAAGCGATAGGATTTTGCAACTGTCCTTACGATGTTGGTGATTGAGCGTTTTGTTTCAGACTTACCATACGTTGCCTTCTGCAGGTCAATTGGTTTAAGTAGTTGAGTGTACTGTACCTTTTTGGAATCAGCCTTCACCAGGTTGAATATATTTTCTACTTCCTTTCGGGCTTTATCAGACTGGTTGCGACCGATGTTATGGATGTCAATTCTTTTCCCGGAAGATGTAATGTTGGTGGTGATGATGTGAACATGCGGATGGCCAGCGTCATGGTGCTTGTAGACCAGAAAGGGTTGGTTGCCAAACCCGATGCGAGTCATGTATTCAGAAGAGATTTGAACCAGTTTGTTGAGCAGCAACTGTTCAGAAGGATCAAAATTGAGAGAAATGTGCAGAGTGTTGGTCCGTACCTTTGGATTGAGTTGGAGTAATTTCTCAAACCGGAGAAGTTTGCTTGAAAACGAAAGGTTGGCCGCAGGTACACCAAAGCCACTGGCATGAATGCATGTGGCAAGGTCTTCATTAACCTTGTTCTCGTTGTATTGGAGAACGCCGCGAATATTTTTTCCGCTGATCACTTTTGCAACCATTTTGATGAAAGGGTTGTGATCAGATCATTCAGGGTATCGACCTTGCGGCCGACAAGCGAATATTGTTCTGCCACCTTGAGCGCGTGAAATGACTTTTGGGTGGCTGAGTCTGCACCATGAAAGTACCTTGTGATCTGGTTAATGTTTACTCCGATGGCATGGATGTCACGATGGATTAAAGAAAGTGGCTCCATCAAAAGGTCCAAGGAGGTATCCCGAGTGAATACTGTAATTTGTTCCTGGGATAGAATACGTCGGGCAACTTCACCAATTGAATGGCAATCACTGGATCCAACTAACTTATCCAATCGGCTATAGACAATGGCGGTGACCCTTGTCCTTACAAAATGAGTGAGCAGTTCTTCCTGATCACGTGCTTTTTTTCTTGCCATCTGTACATCTCTTAAATAGAGAAGCGAAGAAACACTATGAGCGGCTTATGAACCAGTTACAACGGTTCTGGAACCCTTGCTAACTTATTGGTATACAGAGCAAAAACTTTAAGAAAAATATAGTTAGCCATCATTCTGAATTCAAAAGGAAGCCAAGTTCCGCGGCTTCCAACCCCGAAATGAACCTGTGAATGCAGGGCAAGATGCTGCCTGCGCCGCTTCGGTAGCAGACATTTTTGTGGACAAAAATACATCTTGCTTTTGCACGAATTGAGCAAAAACCAAACGACTTTGCTGTTTTCATTTTCTTGGTAGAAAGCCTAGCATTCAATTTCTATGAAATCAAAGTGCCTTCTTCATCAAGCCAATGCCACCCGTAAAAGCCCGTCACAGAATGGGGCATCTCTGGGCATTCTTGCTAGCGTCTTTAAAAGGCGGTTTCATACATTGTTTTAGAACGACATTCAGGGTTCTGCTCTCATTTGCTGCGACTGCTCAGCTGGTTGAAAAGTTGTTGCATTCCGATATCGTTTGAAATTGATAAATTAGTAGTTTATAGAAAACCTATGTCCGATTCATCCCTTATCCTTTTTGACGATTTCGATCGTGTAGATGCGAAAAGGGACAAGCATGATTCTTCAACCTATCGCTTCCTTAATAACTCAGCCTGGCCTGCGGCGGCGTACGTTCGCAAACTACTGAGTCAATGGGCAATGAAATTTCCATTAGACAAAGATTTTACAAGGCGATTTAAATCGCTTAATAATCGACAGCACCGATCCGCATTTTTCGAGCTAGTCATGTTCGAATGGTTTTTAAAACACCAATTTGAAGTTAAGTTCCAACAGCCCGTTGTTGAAGGTTCTAGCAGGCGACCGGATTTCACAATCGTTCAGAATACCGAGAGAAAGTTCATCGCAGAGTGCACGGTATCTCCATCACACGATGACAATGAAGGCCGGGACACGCTTCAGAACCAAATCACTGACGTGTTGGAATCCGTTTCGTCTCCCAATTATTTTGTAAACATAGACTTCGTTCAGAATGGCAAAGGCGCAATTCGAAAAAAAATAATCAGTGATTTTATAAAGGCGATGTTGGATGACAATGTTGATAAGCCTACTACAAGCAAAGGAAAACCATATTCTCTAATTACCTCTGGATGGCAAATCGATTTTGATCTTATACCCAAAACAAATCAACAACGTACGCTCGGTGTGACCTCTTACGGCGGATTTATATTTATAGATTCCGAACGCCCTTTACGCGCTGCCCTTAATGCCAAACGTGCCAGCAAATACGGGAGACCTTCAATCCCTTTCGTGATCTGCGTAAATTCAACAGATCCTTTTTTGGACGAGATATCAACTGAACAGACTTTCATTGGAAGTTCAGAACAAACTGATGCTTATTTCCTAGCGGCGGGAAAACCGCAGAATACAGGAGTATCGGCTGTCATGATTGTTAAGCACGTTGGACCTTGGAATCTCCACGATGTTAAAGCCAGCCTGTGGCATAACCCATGGGCGATCAATCCACTACCTAAAAATCTACTTGCAATAGATCAGCGTGTGTTTGAATCAAAGCCCGAAGAGAAGCCATGGAGAATTCATAGTAAGTTGTTACCAGGTGCAAAGTTGGGCGAAACATTGCTGATTGATGCGGCACAGCTCACGGCTACGAGGGAGTCTTAATTTGGATTCAAATATAAAACACCCAGTATTTATGGCGATATCCAATAAAACGAGAAAAATACTTTGGGGGCGTTCGGGAAACCGGTGTGCATTCTGTCAACACTTATTGGTTCTTGACAGTTCAGAATTGAATGAAGAATCGATAGTGGCTGATGAAGCTCATATAGTAAGTCGTCGTAAAAATGGTCCTCGAAGCCACGTTGAAATTATCTGCGACCATGATGATTACTTGAATTTGATTTTACTATGCAAGATCCATCACAAGCTTATAGATGACCAGCCCGAAACGTATCGACATGAGACACTTATCCTTATTAAGGCAGTGCACGAAGCGTGGGTCGAACAAACGTTGAGCAAGGCGAAATATGGTGAAACCTATGACACTAATAAATTCTTACGTCGCATCAACGACGCTAAATATCTTACAACGCTTTTTTTTGGGTCGCTAAGTTTCTCCTATGACTATGACCCCTTTAAGCCAGCGGAAGCCGAAACAGTCGGATCAATATTTCTTGACTCAATTAGCGAGTACCATGACATGTGGGATGAGTTGGGAATTGGACAACGTATCGAAACTGAACGTGCTTTTGATCTTTGGATAAAAGAACTAGAAGCCTTTGGCTATTGGACATTCGCAGGACTTGATCCCGATCCTCACGACGCAGAAGGTAATCCGTTAAAGAACTGGAAAAGTTTTGTTGTTATAATAAGAAAATCAGATAATCCAGAAATTCGACATGTAAAACTTTAAGAATTCCAACCTGCCATCAAGGCTAAATTTGGTATTCAATTTTTATGAAACAGAAATTCGAAAGGGATAGTTACCGTCAAGCATTTCAGAAAATGTCCTCGTGGTCGCAAGAGGACATAGAGCAGGTTCTCGACAGGATGGAACATCAACAGCGAAATTTGAAGGCCGGGAACAATGTTGTCTCCCTACAATACTACAGTCGGTTCTTACCTGATGAGGACGTTGAGAAACTTGAGAAAGATCTTCAGACCCATAATCTAGAACTTAGTTATGTCGATGAAACGATGACACCTAAGGCGTCAGTGGTTGACTATCTTGTTGCTCTATATGTAACAACTTCTGTTTGTGACGAAATAATTAAAAATGTCATTTGGGATGGAATTGTATTTGCCTTTTCTAAGTCCCTAGGTCTTTTTCGCCGTAATCCCCCAGGACACGGGAACTTTGTCGCAGGGCTCACCTTTGAAATCGATACTGGTAATGCTAAGAAAATGCGAAAGCTAAAGTTTCACGTCTCTCCAGACACTGATCCAGAGATAGTAAATAAAGCGCTGCGTTATATACCTGAAATTGTCAGGGCGGTTAGTATTGAAAGCTTCAAGAAAGATCAGGAATCACGATACGTCGAAGATACTTTAACATTGACAGGTGAAGGTAAATTTTCTATTAACACTTTTTTAAGTCCTGAAATCGCTGAGCGTTCAGGAGAAAAAGCAAAGAGTCCGAAAAAGAGAAACATGAGTAGAAAACGCAAAAAGAAATAGCGATGAGAAATCCTTTGGCGGGTGATCGACCAGTACTACTCAGAATATAAATCTGCTTCGACTTTATCCAATGTTAACGCAGCCTTTAATTAATAACGATTGGATTTTTAATAACTTGTATAAAACACCATAATCTGTGCTTGACAACTTTCTAAAGTCTTTGGATGGCAAAAATTACGATCATCTCCAGTCTACAGAGCTGACCAAAGACTTGAGGGAATTTGCCCAGCACCTTGAGGAGAAAGGCGAGAAGGAACAGCTTGCATTATTAGATCTTGACAATGAAGCATTTCGTGTCCAGAAGTCTTTTGATATAAAGGCCGATAGTTCCAAAGGAACTCTAGCTGGATTAGGCTGGCAAACCAGTGGCACCAGGACAGAAGAAGACGGTAGTGTTGTTCCCTTTCACTGGCCAAATGTTGTTGGATATCAGAAGACTCAATTCGAATATTTCGAAAAGCGTTTTAAAGAAAGCAAGAGCCTATTCTTCAAAACCGAATACGGTTTGCTTGTCTATTTCGGAGGCCTCACGTCGTTTTCAAAACATAATGACTTTAAGAAGCAATTGTGCTCGGAAATAGCTAGTCTCAGCAAGGAGTATGGTGCTAAGTTTCAAAGTGGAGAAACACGCTATGGGCACTATTTTTTGCACGCTTTAAAAACTGCCTTCTACATTGCTCAAACCTCAAGGCTACAACAGGAACTAGACGATCTGTGCAAACTCTTATTCAAAATACACCAAGAGTGGGATGTCTCTCAAAAATCATCTCAAAGGGTTCTACTTGACATTTCCAGTCTGATGATCGATAATTTTGGCCTATTTAAAACTTCAGTAGACTTCGAAAAGGTAATTGAAAAAAATCTAGCCAGTGGTAAGGAGCTATCGAAAGACAACTTTTGGGGAGCAATGTATGCCATTGATCGAAATATTGCCATTGAGCAGAAACTGCATAGTAAGGTGTCAAACGAAACGCTGAAGTTCAAAGCATCTCTTTACGAAGCTCTTTCAGATGAGGCACTAGAATCTGGAAATCCCGCGTGCGTGGGCTTCACTGAAAGCGCGCTGCGGATTTATGAAAGGATTTCTGACGTCGCCGGCATCAAGAAGATGGAAGACGCTTATAATGCCCTTCGAGGAAGGTTTTTCCTAACGGAACATCGGCAGGAACTCCCGCAGGAATTTTCCGAAAAAACATGGGCAAACATTGAGGCAATCGTTTCAGAAAGCGGTGCAGAGGACATACTACAATACCTTCGAGATACGCCCTGGTATCCCGATCTAAAGTATGTTGGTGAACAAGCCGAAAGAGAGCGGTCAGAAAGCATTCTCATGGGAATGATCCCCGTTGTAATAGTGGACAAATACGGGAACAGGGTGGATGTTTTTCTTGATGAGGACGAAAAAAAGAAACACTCTTTTTGGAATGCATATGGGTCGTTTTTTCAAGTTGGAACGCAAACAATGGCCTATTTTTTCAACGCTGCTTACAACGCGGGAAAATTAAATTATGAAACGGTAACCGCATATTTGGAAAAGACGTGGCTCAACGAGGAAATAATCCGTGACTACAATGGCCGAAAGGTAGCAATCAAACCCCTCGACACACTACGACCAGGCATACGCAGACTTTTCTCCGAGATTGCTTTGTTTTTGAAGGATAATGAACACCTTACGGACTATGTCAGTGTAGTAGATAGCTTGACACTGAAAATAGAAAGTTTACTTCGTAATTTTTGTGAAAGAAAGGGAATAGCCACTTTTAAAACGAGGGAAAAGAATGGTGAAAAACTCATGATGGAGAAATTGATTGACGACATTCTTGCAGACATTTCCGATCAGAAAAATCGAACAGGGTTCGACGAGCAAGATCGGATGTTTATTAAATACGTACTCACTGAAAAGGTTGGATGGAATCTTAGAAATTCAGTTGCGCACGGACTACTTGATTTTGATGAGTACGATTTTGTTCAGACAGTCGTATTGCTAAGCATTATACTTAAACTAAGTAGATACAATTTCTGATCCCGATGATAAAACAGGCAAAACGCGGAGAATTTAAATGGATACCTGAACCAATCAAAATTCGTCCAGATTCTGAAATTGTAGATCTTTGCGATGGATGCATATTCATTTTTCGCAGGAGACTTTATGTGTTTGATCCGCGAATTTCCCATCGAAGTTCTCAGTCGCCGGAAAATACAAAAGCAAAAAAGAATGCCTGATAGCAATCACCTTACGGACGAAGGTCTTTCTACCTATGTAGGACAAATCGTATCATTTTACGTAAAGCCGGAGATCGACAGACGTAAGAGCATACACGGAATAACTGATGATTATGCGTTATATGCTTTTCAGATCGTGATAAACATGCACGGACCAACGGAAGTTAGACTTAATGAGGAAATCAAGGGGTTATTCAACGTGGATTCACTCGGAGATATATCTGCGCAAGAATTATTTCAGAGACGAACCGAGGTAAAAAATATTACAAAATTCAAATTACTAAAAGAGGATGCAGATTCAGCTCACGTTACGTTCGCAAATATCTCCAACGATTTGCAGTTTTTCAGGTTTGACTATCGTTACAACACATTGAAGAGATTGAGGGCGTTTAATACATCTAAGGAATTTTTGACGACTGCGGAGGGGGCATTGTATGCGTCAAATTTCAGAGCATTTCATGAGAATCTTTTTACTGCGATGGAATGCGCCATCTCTGCGCTATTAATGTTCTTACCCGACTCTGCTTATCTTAACACAAAAACTCATGATGCGTGGAAAACCAGAATAAATTTATGGGCTCATAACGGCAATGTAGACCACGCCTTCGTTGATCTATTTAATACCCTTCACAAAAACCGCCAGACCGCCCGGTACGGTGAATTTAAAATGATTGAGTCTGAAGCGAGGTCGATGTTTGAGACGGCTAAATTATTTTACATTTTTGTTGAAAGATCAATTCCTGAAGTGGCGTAGATGGACTTGAAATACGGCAACGCCTAATTTCACAATGAACAGCTCGTGAAGGTGTTGCTAAGGCAATATTGCACGTTTCCGGCGGCCAATCGTTAAGCCAATATTAATCCGAATTTGTAGTTGATAACTATAAATTACTATATTAGAACTAAGCGAGCTGAGTAGTTGACGTGAGGCTGTTGTGAGGCTACCTAAAAGGATATAACCCCACGTAATATTAGCATTATGTCACTGAAGCAAGCGTTAGAGGCAAATAAGCCAACGGATAGAGGTGGCTCAGTTGGTTCAAACCGTCTGACCTATCAGTTATCCTGGGCCCTGTGCAGGCTGTTAGAATTGCATAAATCAGGAAAGGACTATGTCATGATCTTTGATTATCATGATGATATAGCTGTTGTTGACTCAGCAATTAGTCCAACGAAAATTGATCTTTATCAGGTTAAAACGAAGGATGTAGGCACCTGGTCGTTGTCCGAGTTAATTAGGAGGAAGAAATCGAAGAAACGCAAGACGTTTTCGATTCTAGGAAAAATGTATAGCTCAAAAATATATTTCTCTAGCCATACAAATTCAATTTCTTTAATATCAAACACCAAGTTCAGCATTAAACTGACCTCCAACGCTGATAGTGTCAACCTGCCTGAAATCTGTCTAAAAGATCTCGAACAATCTGAACTAAAGAGGGTTTCAAGAAAAATACAGGTTGAGCATTCCTGCTCATCGCTGATGCCTTACGAAGATATTACCTTTTTCAAAGTTACTGATCTTAGTCTACGAGATCATGAAAAACACGCACTTGCGCACATCGTCGAATTTCTTGAGGGCTATAAGGGCAGTGATAATTTTCGTTTTAGAATATTTCAGAAAACAATTGTTGATGAAATACGGGCTAAGAATAATTATGAGTGGAACATCGTGGGCTTCGATAACATTGTTAAGTACAAATCTGTCGACCGAAGTTTTGTCCAGACAATAGTTGAGCGCAATAATCAATATCCGGATTTAAATGCTAAATGGGCCGAGATCGCCAGTCTGTTACAAATACAAGGAGTGCATTTTTCGATTATTAAGTCGGTTAGCGAGAAGTGGCGAGAATTTGAAATTCGCCGTATGGATGAAAATAATATTACGATTCAGCAATTAAGGAAAGACATACAAACATGCCTGGCAAAGAGCAATCCAACTGATTTTACAAATCTTCTGGACTTTGTATCCCACATTAAGCAAATGCTTAACAACACTACATCTTTGAACGATGATTTATTATCTGCCGCAATATTGATGGAATATCATGAATAATGGAAATTTCAAAAAGCTCATCAGAAATTTAAGAAGAAAGACGAATGAAGAAATTATCCTTCTTAGAAATAACCCTCGTATCAAAAATTCAGAAAAGAGCGATCCGAGTTCCATTCGACCCAAGGGTAACGATACTCACCGGACAGAATGATACAGGAAAGTCTTCGGTCATAAAGAGTCTATTCTGGACATTCGGAGCCGACCCGATGACTGAAACCCGCTGGAAATCAGGCAAAGTAATTTCTTGCGTAAAGTTCTCTATTGAAAACGACGTGTTTTCAATGGTTCGTCGTGAACAATTCTTTGCCTTGTTCAACCACAAGAACGAACTGATAAAAACCTTTACCAGTATAACGAACGAGCTAGGTCCATACTTAGCCGAGCTGTTGGATTTTAAACTAATTCTCAACAACCGAGCAAAAGAACCTGTTGTTCCGCCTCCAGCATTCTATTTTCTTCCGTTCTATATTGACCAAGATCAAAGTTGGTCAAAAAGCTGGATGGCATTCACTAAGCTTGGACAATTTCCAAATTTCAAAAGAGATGTGGTTGAATATCACATAGGCTTCAGGCCTAACGAATATTATGTTGCCAAGAGCACCTTGAATAAAGCAACTGACGAAGTAGAAAAGTTAGATTCCGAAGGAAGAATTCTTCGGGGCATGTTGACCAAACTTAGTGACGAGCTAAGCGAAATAGAATTCAACATTGATATTGAAGAATTTAAAGAGGACACAAATCATCTGATTGAAGAATGCCGAGGTTTACAGAAAAAGGAACAAAAACTAAAAGAGGTGCTTGTAGAGTTGCATAACGAAAAGTTGCGAATTGAACATCAAACAGACATTATTCAAAAAGCGATGAAACAAGCTAAATTGGATTATAGATATGCGGCAAATTTGTCCGAGCATGTTGATTGTCCAACGTGCGGAGCTGTGTATGAGAATAATATTGCTGCTAGATTTGAGATAGCAATGGACGAAGGACGTTGTTCTGATCTTCTGGTGGAACTGGGAAATGAGCTTAGTGCTGTTGAGGGAAAACTCGAAGCTGAGAATGATAAGCATACAAACATGGTCAATGAGATTCAAAAAATACAGTCAATTTTAGATCGTAAGCAAGGTGAGGTTATCTTGAGGGATGTTATAAATAGCCAAGGAAAAGCAGAACTAAAGTCCGTTTTCAAGAATAATATCGATAGGATAACTAAGGATTTGGTTAAGAAGCAAATTGAAATTGGTGTTCTGAACGAAAGGCTAAAAAATATCGGTGATCCCAAACGACGGGCAGTGATCTTAGAACAGTATCGTGGCCACATGAGAAAATTTCTTCAAAGGCTCGATGTACAATTGGATGAAGAAAGCTATTCAAAAATTGTTAACAATATTAGCGTGCAAGGCAGCGATTTACCCAGAGCTATGCTTGCTTATTTTTTTGCAGTTGCGAAAGTCATGGAAAAATATTCTTCATCTGTACTTGCTCCAATTGTGATCGACTCACCTAATCAGCAAGACCAAGATAAGATACGGTTAGATCGAATTTTGACGTTCATTAAGGAAGAGTCCAATGGCAATTTAGATCGCCAGTTGATTCTGGGTGTTGTCGAACTGCACGGGGTAGATATACCTGGAACTATACACGAACTTATCCATCCATATGAGCTATTGAGAGAGGATGTATATGAAGCATTAAACTCCAACGTTACTATGTTATTAGATAAAGCGCTCAACGATGAGGCAAATCGGCAAGGTTCGACATTAAGCCTTTTCTAATGGAAACTTTCGAAGGAAGCAATTCTGAACTAACACATACTAGTGTCAAAATGCTACTTAATCTCATTCCTGTCGCTGGGGGATCAGTATTGGTACGGGATATCAATCGGCTACTTTGAAATAATAGTTATAAACCTAAAAGCCAACAGACCCAATTGATCAGGGAGACTTAGTATGCACTTATACCAGAATGATTATTCGAGAGCTAGTTTAAAATATTTATGAAACCTATTGAAATTGGAATCTGTGAATTTCTCCCAAACAACTAGATCCGTATCAAAATTGGCCTTGCTTGGTACGGGCATTAGGAAAAAAGTTTGATCACTACCAAAATTGTCAAAAATATTAATGTACGTAATCAGCAAATCCGATTTCATTTTCATTTTAAAAAGCTGAATATCTGCGCCGTCTAACGGTGAATGCTGAATAAGATCAAGGAACTTAACACACTCCCCAAAATCTGCTAGGGAATTATCTTCTAAATGTTCAAAAAATAACAACTCACCGGCATAAGTTGCTTTCTTTGTTTCGCCCTTTGATTTTCGCTTTCCGTGTTGAAGATAATCCTGCAAATCTGAACGGAAATCTTGACTACTAACCATCTGTTGTCGTGCTTTAAAGATGACCGACATTAGAGTAAGGGACGTGGGCAATATGGGCCCTCCCCCTGATGGCAGATTCAACACCGGATATTTGCCCGTTTGCTCGAAGCCCTTCTTAATTTTTAAATACATTTCCTCGTAATGAGGTTTGAGATTCTGACTCCTAATAATGCGATTTTGTTTCATTGTAAGTATCAGTGCACCTGCAACAACTGCTGCAGAAATTATTTCCGCAATTGGTGCTCCATACTTTGCAAAATTATCCCAGTCCCAATTTACGTTCTCATGAAAGTAAAAGCTGACGGCAATGTCAACCAATAACAAAACACAAAAGATGCTTGTTATGATTGGATAGGCCTTTATTAGGTTTTTCATAAAAGTTCTAACTGTTCAATCAAATTAAGAATATGTTTCCCTTTTAAATAATTCAATGTCAACTGCATTTCTCTCTCATCGTGTTCGTATGTGGATGTCCATATATGTTGATAAGCCGTGTGTTTTGTAATTGCTTTTACGGTTGAGCCTGATGTTCTACAGGTGGTAATATTCAGTGCTCGTTTATACTCTTTGATGACAAAATCTAACCTATTTTCCAATCCTGAACCTTGGATTCCAAGCAAACCACATTTCCATTGAGTTGATGATTTACCTCCTCCACCTGAGTTCCAAACTCCAATGATCTTTTTCATTTACAAATTGGGTTTATTCCAGTAATGGTTATCTCCTATGCCTATGTGAATGATCTACTCGTAGAGTGTCATTACTTTGATAGGCTATTTGCATAATTCCAATAATGCTAGATATGATAATTGCAAGAATGCTCAACCAAAGAGCAACAGAGCTGGCTTTTCTCGCTTCCCTTATTTCAAGGTAATCTACGTAGTTGTAAAACCCTGTAGGCAGTAAACTATAATAATAAACCTGGCCTTCTGGAGTAATCACGGTTCGAGACAAGGATAGAATTTTATTGGGATTATCAGTATTTGGAATACCATTTGTCATTGCATCAGTGACATATTGTCTATCGTGCTGTTCTAGCTTCAATGATTCAAACATTTCAGATAATTGAAAATGATCGTGTTCCAGTGCGTATTCGGTTACCCTTATAATCAGATGGTTATCATCCCTCTTTTTTGCCTTTGAACGTTTAAAATTCATCATAGCCAGTTTTTTTGACCTGGACTCAAGGTAAGAATTATAAAAATAAAGTATCAAAAATTTGAAAATGCTATCAACGCGAACAGCAAGTCAGCCGCTTCAGCCAGATATGGCACCGCATATCAGATAATTGCTTCATCTTTTATCCAAGTTGGAGACAAATTCTAAATTAATAAGCCAAAAGTGATTATTGAGGACAATCAGGAAAATCTTTTTTTCGAAATTTTGGTTTGCGCGATGCTTCGGGTTTTTGATGGTCCATAAATCTCCTTATAAGATCAGTTTGCTATTGAGGTGTTCACTTGATAAACGTTCCCTTTCACCGCGTCGTCTGCAATTAGGCACTTAATCATTCTGGGTCGAATCGAAATGAATGTTAACAGCACAAGTCGTTAAGAACGTGCCTGGCTATATACCACATGCCAAAACAAATTCCTTAAACTTACCATCAAAATAATCGTGTATCCAATATTTTTCTTCCAATGATAACACGTGATTCTCATTTAGCTTATGAATTACGGGTTCAATCTGAAAGCTACTGGAATCAAAGAATGTATCTCCATACATCACATCAGGAAAGTATGATCCCGAGAAAAAACGAGTCCTAAATTTATCACGCTTGGCATCGATTCCACGCTTCCTAAAAATTGCTATACCTTTTTGAATTGATAGTTTGGCAGTTTTATGGAAAGGACCCTCAATTAATAGGGAAATATTTTTCTCCATTTGGTGAATGACATCTTGCTCGAAAACATCTCGAGTTGGCAGCCCATTTGCCTCCAAGAGATTTTCAATCGAATAATTGTTCTTTCCTTTTCCAGCGATTAGGTTTTTTAACATGTTGAAATAGCAAAAGCCCAAATCTTTATCTGCGATAAAATTATTTCCCCGTTCATTCCATGAAGCATCGGAAAAATCGAAGCGTTTCAGCTTTGCAAAATATTTATCAGGTAAATTGAGAGTCACTGCACCAATGGAAGAAGTGATTCTGTACGTTTCCGCAATATCAGATTGACTATTCAGGTTGGCTGTAAGATGAGCTATAGCAGTATATAGTGTATAGTCTTTGTCGTACAAGATTGATCGCCACTCCTTTTCAATTCGAGAAATCGTTGTTTTTCGTTCCACAACGTCTTTGATATTTATAGCGACATTGAGCTTTAATTCAAATTCTGCCCAAATCGCATTTGATTCGAGGATCGATGCTACTGATATAGGAACTCGAATTAATGGTATCCCGTCCAGAGAACTGAACTTTATAAACAAAATTGGTTTCTTCGGATCAAGCTTACCTTCCGATGAAAATCTATAACCTGAAGTAATTTTTGCCTGCCATGGATGTCGAATAGGATTTGCTCCCGTCGAATATTCTTCGGTGTAATAGTCAAAATAAATGTCCTTGTTAAATTTTGTATCCAAGGATTTTATTCTCCAAAAGTCGTTCTCATTCAGATTGGCTTTCGCGTTTAGTGCATTAAATAGCATAACAAGATTGTCTTGTCCCCATAGTGTGGAGATGTGATCCAGCCAGTGTGTCAATTCATGTTCATACAAAGCAACTCTATCTAAGGTTGCGGCGGTTGGATTCGCTAAATCAATAGTTGCGTAATCTGTCGCATCAAAACTTGAAAGATTTATGAGTTGCGAGAACTGATCATAATATGCAGCAACGTTTGTTGATGGGAACAGTTTTTGAAATCCAGATTTTCGAGGTTTTGATAATGACATTTCCTAAAAAAATTTAACCCAGTTGAATCCTATTGCACGTCCATTTTTGAGCATTTTATGAGTTTACTAACTCTGTCCCAAGGAAGAACACTCTCCCATCTTTCATTCCAAGTTCGGATACGACCGCCTATCTGATAATTGCTTCATCAAAAATTGCATGCAGGGGCGCTCGTTTTTTCAAAACTTTGCTATATCGCGTTATTCTTTCACGATTATTTTATGTGGAATGTAACTTCCATTGTTTCCTTCGATGATGGCTTTTACGTCTATTGATTCTTTTGTCCCAAAGACACCGAAGTTTAACTCTGAATAACCATTTCCTGTCGTAGCATGTCCCGTCACCACATAAGTAAACCCCTCAATCTCTCCAATTCTCTCGGCTAGTTCCTTATCATCTTCTATCGTTTTAACGGCGCAGTCATATGCTCCCATGTTTTTCATTATAACTGCCCCTAGGTGAACAATTGCCATACCTCCAAATGCGCAAACCGTCCAAATGATTGAAACTCGCTGCCACCTGAAATCAAAAACTTACTTTATCATTTCACCGAAATCCGTCTTTGGTTTCAAAGTTTCTTTGAGTCTTATTCTGTTTTCCTTGGACTTAAGCCAAACTATTGCACCCATAGAGGCTATAATTGACCCAATTATTATCAATAGGTAAGCATACTGAAATAGTTTGATGTCAAGGTAACAGCCCGTGAACCAAATAATAGTCCCGATTAATATGGTCTGCTGATGTCTCATTTGAATAACACCCTACAACGTTTAGATCCAAGGCGTTTGTCTTTACATTAATTTAATAATAGAAAAAAAACGAATGCATTATAAATCTTTTGTTGCTGGGCCATGTTTAATTCCTACTTAGTCCCCAGTCAGTTAATATAGAGTCAGCTTGAACTAATGTCAATGGTACAACTTTGCCAGGTGGATATGTTCTAAAATAATGAATACTCAATTCACAATCCCAATGTTTTGTGTCAAACGTGTACAAATATGTTAACCTGCTAGCAACGCTATCATTCAGATATTTATTAAATGAATCTTCTTCACTAAGTAATTTATGTTTGTTTAGTCTCACTTTCTTTGCGAGATGATGAGCATCCTTAGTTTCGACAATGTGAGATTTGTTCATCCAATCTACTCCAGAAGAGTCCGGATAATGGGCAACCCAACCTTCTTCAATTATTGGTAGCCCAATTTTAATCCTTGCCTCATTGAATGATCTTCCGAATGTGTCCGTGTTCGAGTCATACCTAGGTTTGGTAAAAAAGTATCCGATCACCAGTTCGGCAATAATAATTGTAAATGTTATTGAATAAATCTTCTTCATTAATTGAACATGAACACAACGTTTGCTATGAGGCGTTGGCCTTACCTTAATTTAAAAATAAACAAAAAAGGCCATTGACTTATAGCTTGAGTTATGCACCTGTGCCCTTTCGCACTGTCCAGATGTTCTTAGGTCTCAATTTACGAGTCTTGATTTTTGAAAATACTTCTACGCCTCCTAGGCGGCTAACGTCAACTATCTCTTCAGTCTCAGGGGAATACCAATCGTCAAATGATTCGAATTTCCATCTAACGAATTCTCCATCAGAATTCAAATAAGGAATTTCATAATTTCTAAATGCCTTTAGCAATTTTGCTTCTGCTTTAGCTTGATTCATTGCTTTTACAAGGATATAACGTTCTTCGTAATCTTGCATTCCTTTTTTCCTTCCTTCAATCTGAATTTGGAAGATTGTCTTAACACAGAAGTAGATATCTTTCTTTTGTTCTTTTATTCTTGTGGCACCCTGTATCGCCTTTATGAATATTTCTGAGTTTGTCTTTTCACGAAAAAACTTCTTTAATTCACTTAAAGTCATTTCCAAATCAATTCCAATAGACCTTGATTTCCATTTCCGTATTTTGATTTCTTTAAAAAGATATTTCTCGAGAATCTTGGTCAACTTTGCGTAAGATTTATTTCTCCTTTCCGCAATTAAACGTTTTCTTTCAACTGGCGTATTTTGGAATAGCTTACTGTAGTCCGGATATTTTGTAATGACGCTCGCTTTAACCAACCTCTGGTTATCTGGAATCCTTTTAATTAAATTCCACTTTTTCAATTTTAATTTTAATGTGTGTTGCATCTTGGTTGGCATGGTGCATAACATTTCGCTATCAGCCATATGGCCTATATTTCCTTATCGGATCTATTCTCTAAGATAACTCACCCTGCCAAAGTATCCAACCGACCTTGAAACCCCTGGAAGCCTTTTTTTGCTAACAGAGTGTATGCCCCATCTACGATTCCAAGTTGGTACCGCACCGCATATCAAATAATTGCTACATCGGAAGCAATATGATGAGGTGAGGTGACATAATTTCTTCGCTTGAACCATGGAAAAACTCATAGAAATTTTATTTTTTTCTTTTGCGTGATTATCTTTATTAGTAGAGTGATAATTCGGGATAGTTCGGTTTGTCCGCAAACTTTTGTTACTATTTTGTTACTCAAGTCAAGCAAATCATTGTGAGTCAACAATGAGAAGATTCTGTATCGGAAATCTTCTGTCAACCAGTAATTCAGATTCAATACCTACTATAAATCCACAGCAGGCTTGCTTTCATTACTTGGTTGAATAAATAAATCCGCAAGTCGTCCTGTTCCACCTTTCGCTCTTTTTCATTGCATCTATAAAGTAATATTACATAAGTACCATTTTCTCGACATGAACATGGGTTCAGTATTTTCACGGCTGCAACCTACTATAATTGGCCTGGACTGAGGCCGCCATTTGAAGCGGTGCGGTGATAATCTACCAGAAAAAGCTCAGAAAATTCACGTTTCCAAAAAAGCGATTCCTGCCATAACGCCCTAATTCTTTCCCTAATTCATTGATTTTCAATTTACTAATATTTTTAGTATTTCATTATAGAAAGTGATTACTAATTATTTTAGCTTTGCCTAGGCAGGCCCTTTTGAGGGGAGAACTATGAAAACCATCGAAACAACGTTAGGGAACAAGATTATTCATGGAGTCGACGAGGATTCTATCAGACGTGAATTGCAGCTTATCATCCAGAACCAGCGGTTCATCCTGATCAGCGCACTGCTTCAAGGTGATCTTCGCGTGTACATGGATTATGTCTTTCACAAAAAAATCACGGACGTACAGGCCAAGCGTCTCAGCAGCCGGTTGCTAGACCTGAGGGAGGATACATTGAATCTCGCGTACTACATGCATGTTGTGGACTTCGTGTTGGAGAAGGATGTATTTCAGCTGGACAACATTGAGATCTATGACGAGATCAACCTGGTTATACACAGGTGCCTGAATGAAGAGAAGCATTTGTTTGTGGAGCAAATTTATTGAGTATGGCGCACTGGTCCGGATCACCGAGGGTACCAAAGAGCATTATCCCAAAAGACATCGAGCAGTTTTTTGAAGAAGCTGATATCGAGAGGACGTGGGAATATTTGCATAAGACATTTAAAGTGAATGTGAAGTACTACAAACCCCTATTTGAAGCGGATGCAAAAACACATGACTGGAACAAAGTGGAATCCTTTGCGCGGTTTGGCAAAGATCATTTTGAAGATGCAATCAACAAGCTGGCCCATCGCGGGAAGCACACCTGGTTTTTGTTGATGCGTTATATGGTGCGGCACAAGATTGAGGCGTGGGAGAAAAAAGGACGCGAGGATAGAAAACAGTATGGCGTGGATAGTCGATATAAAACTCAAAATTTCAAATACTAACCTTATGGAGCACGAAAGAATTTTGATCGATCCCAATCTGACACAGGAAGAAATTGATGAGATCATGGGGCTACCGAGTGGGCAGGCACCAATTAACCTATTGCCTCCCGATGCCGGTGATGGAGTGTCGGTGTTGACATCGTATACTTTGTTGAGTCGAAAAACCGGAATCCCCGTAAAACAATTGATGGCGGATGATGGGTTATTTGGGGAGATCGACGAAACCTTATTTCAAGGATATATCGACGCGGAGGGGCAGCAGCACCATGTTGGTAATTTTAATTATGTAGAATCATTCAATAACAGGGATGCGGCGTTATTGAAGCATACACTGGAAAGTTGTAATTTCCATTATGAAGTTGTTCACAAGCAGTATGGAAGTCCGGGTGATGGTGATGGGTTGTGGGCAATTCAATTTTTTATTGAGCCCAAACAAAATGCAATCGTTCAGGGAATCGAATTTCAAAAAATGCAGGAATTCCTGAAGGCCATGGCTGAGGATGGTGATACTGAAACGGTGAGAATATTAGATGAGTATGCAAAAGAATTCGCGGACGTCCTTAAACAAGAGCATGGTGCCGTTCAACCGGCTCCAGTTGGTTAACCTTTATTTCAGCGGTTACCGGTATCTTGTAGTTGAGAACAAAAACGGAATGTATGGACTAGTGAAACCGATGGTGGCGGAAAAGCGAGTCAGGGGCAACCGATATGTACTTCCGATCCTGGATCTGGAGGTTCTTGAAATGGCGTGCGGCATCGAGCAATTTCCGATCTTCCTTAAGGATTATTAAAATAGAAAAATATGTGCTATCACTATTCAAAAGGTTATGCTATCGAGGAGTTGGAGGAGTATTACAACATTGTTGCGCAGGAAGAAATTGAACAAGCATGGAAGCCCATATATCATGAAAATGGATTTGATCACAACGCCTCCCCTGTTCTGACAAGTGAAGGATTGGGATTTTTCCGTTGGGGTCTTATCCCATGGTTTACCAAAACTGTTGATGATGCTTTGCAAATCAGGATTAGGACATTGAATTGCATCAGTGAAGAAATGTATGAGAAGGCATCGTTCAGGGATTCTGTGAAGGATGGCAAGCGTTGTCTCATTCCGATGACAGGATTTTTTGAATGGCAGTGGAAGGATGCGAAAGGAAAAGAAAAAATCCCTTACTACATCTTCCTGAAGAATCAAAAGATGTTCAGCGTTGCTGGGATTTATTCAACGTGGAAGAATAAGGACAATGATCAGACCACATATTCCTTTTCGGTGTTAACGTGTAAGGCAAATCCGTTGATGGAAGATATCCATAACAATAAGAAGCGGATGCCCGTCATTATCGGCCGTGAATTTGAAAAGGATTGGTTGAACCCGAACCTTACCAAGGAAGATGTACTGGCGCTATGTCAGCCGTTTTCTGATGGTCAGATGGAGGCATATACGATTTCGAAAAGGATTACATCAAAGAAGGAACCTACCGATGTTCCTGAAGTTTTGCAGAGATTCAACTACGAACCGACAACGTTGTTTTAGTTCATTTTATTCATGCCGAAGATTCCACTATATCCACCTATTAAACGCATTGAGATCAGGATTGAGATTCAGGACCAGCGAGTGAATGGTTCTAACGGTTTTTCCAATGTCCAGGAGATGGCACAATTTCTCCGGGACAATCCTGAAATCGGGAAGGCATTGGGTTACGTGCCAAAAATTCAGAAGCGCAATGAATCCTAATGTTGTTTTGCGGGAGGCAGTGTTGTCGGAGGCTATGGAAAGGCTGACTGGAAAAAAGCGCAGTGAAGGCTCTTTGAAAAGGTCATCATCTTCGTGTTCTTTACAGTCTATGAGTGATAAGATTGGGAGGATTGATGGTATTGATGCTGAGGTTCAGATTATCTTTAAAGAAGAGTATATCTCCAAGCTGTTGCCACATTTTGCAACGGTGGGATTACCAATCGGTATTCTGGATGAGTTGATCAATGCGTATATCGCGTCGGGCGAGAAGGTGACCTATTCTTGGTGGTTTCTAGATTATGGGCAGCGGGTGATCAATCCGATGATGAATGAGAAATTGAAGCGCGCGAAGGATCATCCGACATTTAATAATTTGCTGAAGCACGCGTTGAAGGAGCCGTTGGAGAATGATCCGATTTTGATTGCGTTGCGGAAAATCAGGAAATAACAAGACATTGATTATTCAATTATCTTTAGGTCTGTATCGGAAGATATTCAATCGCGGGACAATAAGTTTACTAGCGTTCCTGCAGCTCTCAAAATATAAAAGCGATTTCACCCGTCTGGCAAAATCGCTTTAAAACTATAGTCTGGTGGGCTAGCCAAAGGCCTCCGCCTAGATGTGCGAACTTATTAAAATAACATATTCAGCGCTACACATTCGTCATTAAAAATGTCGCCAGAACTACTAAGCGAATTAAAATATTACACTGACCTTACATGAACTACGAACGAACGCAAAAAAGCTGAAGGAATTCTTCCAAGGTTTTCTAAATCCAGGGTTTTCCAACCCAAGTATCAGCAGATTTCCTCACGCATGGTCTTTGGTTGGGAAATGATCTGTGGTCATTGGGAAATATTCTGCCAGGCGTTCAGAAATATATTTTCCGGATATCGTGATCCAGGGGTAATCTCCATCTTATTTAAATACAAATAAGAATGGAAACATATCAAAATCTTGCTGGTGATTCTGGCGTTTCGGCTTATGAAGCAAGCGCTGAACAAATTAAAGTACAATTCGATTCAGGCAAAACGTATACCTATAGCTACAGAAAAGCCGGACGTGTACACGTTGAGCGCATGAAAGCGTTAGCTGGAGAAGGCAGGGGGTTGAATAGCTACATCAAAAAGAATACGAACTTCCTTTACGATTAAATCCTGAATGAAGATTTAAAAAGTATGTCGGACAGATTATCTAAATTGATCTGAATTTTATACGACAACGGGAATGGAAAATGAAACTTTAGACAACAAGTTAAATCCGCTGAATCTTATTGTACTGGCACTATCGGTCTATGTGCTGTTGGCGCTTCTCATTGATACGATTTTTACTGTATCTCCGGAGATCAAAAGAATTCTCGACCTGGTAGACAACGGAATCTGTGTCTTTTTTCTGTGTGAATTTGGCATCCGGTTTTATCGGGCTGAGGACAAGTTGAAATTTATGAAGTGGGGATGGATTGATTTATTGTCAAGCATTCCCAATGTAGATTTTTTGAGAGCCGGAAGAACGCTGAGGTTAATCCGGATACTGAGGATACTCAGAGCATTTCGTTCGACCAAACATATCGTAAGTCACGTCTTCCAAAATAAAGCTCAAGGTGCTTTTACGACAGTCTGCATCTTGGCGATCGTGCTGATCATATTTGCATCGATTTCAATTTTGCAATTTGAAGTTGATCCCAAATCCAACATCAAGACGGCAGAGGATGCACTTTGGTGGTCCTATGTGACAATCACTACGGTTGGCTATGGCGACAAGTTTCCTGTAACCAGCGGAGGCCGTATCATAGGCGTGATTCTCATGACAGCAGGGGTGGGACTTTTTGGAACATTTACAGCCTATATTTCTTCATGGTTTTTAGCAACTAAAGCACCTGATAAGCAGATCGAACCAAGTGATCGATAATTGTTCAAGCTTATTGGTCAATTGAAATGATTTAGAATCCAGTGGTTATCCTACGTTCATGATTTTCGAGAATTGACACTTTTGTAAAACCATGGTATAGGGTTTTTAAATGATTCCCTGATATATGTATGGCAACAACACCTGTTGTCAAGAGTCATGGATACTAAAGCACTGTTTGACCTTCTCTCTACCTTTGAGCCGCTCAGCGAATCATTTCGAAAAAGCCTTACGCGTGAACTGATCCCGCACACATTTCAACAAAACAAAATCCTGCTTGACGCCAGTGAGGTATCTACCCATTGCTATTACCTGCAGGATGGCTTTGCCATGTCATACACGTACTACGACGGCAAGAAGATTGCCGAAGGATTCTGGAAGGCAGGAGAAATCATTATAGCGTTTAAAAGCTTTTTTGAACAGATACCATCTGATCAGTCGATCCAGCTGATGACCAAAGGAGATTTGTTGGGCATACATTACACCAGCGTCAAGCAGCTGATGGAAATTTATCCGGAGGCTCTGCGGATTTACAGTGCGATGCTGAGTGCACACTATGACAGCTGTCAAAACCGAATTAGGGATATTCAACGCCTGAGCGCAGCTGTACGTCTAAAAAATTTACTTAGAGGCTATCCGAGGATTGAGCAACATGTGTCTCAAGAAAATATCGCGAGCTACCTGGGGATAACACCGCAATCATTGAGCAGGATAAAACGGGAAGGAAAATGAAGAGAATTTGATGATGATCTCATGATTAAAATCTGAACACATGACAACTCAAATCTTATCCTATCATCAGCAATTAGAATCCTTTCTCGTCCTACTTTCATATCAGCGAAAACAATCCAAGACATGAGACGCTACCTGACGGAAATTACCATTTACTTATTTATTCTTTTGTTTGTCTATGCGGCGGCAAGCAAGTTACTGGATTATGAAAAATTCCGGATTCAGCTTGGGCAGTCTCCACTGGTGACCAATGTGGCAACCATACTTGTTTGGTTTGTACCCTGTGTTGAAATTATGATCAGCGTGCTTCTGGCTATTCCGAGAGCTAGACTGGTTGGATTATATATGGCCTTCAGCCTGATGACTGGCTTTACCTTGTACATCATTGGCATTATGTATTTCAGTCCTTATGTTCCATGCTCGTGTGGTGGTGTACTGCAGAACATGAATTGGGGTCAGCATCTGATTTTCAATACTGGATTTGTGATTCTCGGTGCTGTTACGATTCTTTTTTATGAAGACGAAGTTCAACCCTTAGCAGACGGTGGCATATGATATTCTATTGCAATAGGAACAGGCAAGCCTTGAGCCTGAAAGATTGAGGCAATTTTTAATTCAAAGTTTTTCCTCCGCTTTTTGATTTACAAAAGCTGTGATTGCTATGAAAAAGTTACGTTTCGTTTTACTGATGATGGTATTTGGGGTGGCTTTCGGAAGCGCTGTGCTGACGAGCGCGAAGCCAGAAGAAATTGTTTACTATCGTTGGGATCCAATGGACGGATCAGAGTGTATTGAAGAAGATGAGTGTGGGGCGGGTACAGTTCCCTGTGGTCATGCCGTGTTTACTCCAGGACTGGCCAGCAACTGCCAGGTTCCGCAGACACTGCAAAAAATCTAAATTAAATGAAAAGAGGTTAGCACCATTGCTAACCCCTTTTCTTTAAACCTGTAACTGTATGCGTATACGACTGTTTTACCTCACGGGTTGCTTTGTTTTAACTTCTTTGATTCAGGTAGTTCTTTATTTTTCAAATCGGATAATTATACAAAATGGGTTCACACGCCTGTTTCCTCCGCACGTTCTGGGAGAGAGAAAGACTCTTGACCTGGAACTCAATTCTTACTATATCGCGGGAATCGCGCGTGACAGCATTTACCTTGGAAATTTTACAGCGCCCTTGCGCCTAGTTGCCGTGGATACAAACCTTTCAATGGTTGTTCACAAAGAAATCAAGATCATGCCGGCAATTGCCGAGATGATGATCTCCCCGGAAGTGAAAGTCGACGCGGAGCGCATTTACCTTACAGACGGACGAAGTTCGTCTTATGTTGTCATGCCAGATTTTCAATCACCGATTGTTTATAAAAGAATTCAGTCCGTCAACACATTCAGCGCGCTCGTTCCTTTGTCAGAAACATCCGTAATTTTCAAAACATACGATGTAGCCGCGGGTCAACAAATCTTAACGTATCAAGCGGTGGATCGTGATACGGTCCTGCATCGTTACCTGCTCCACAAAAACCAGGACGGATTTTTTAGTACGGATGGAATGCTGCACTATAACCGTCTCAAGAAACAGCTTGTGTATGTGTATCATTACAACAACACCATCACCTTGTTGGATACGACGCTGAACATTGTAAGGAAAGGTCACACCCGAGATACTGTAAAAACCGGAAACATTGAAGTGGTGACCATGCCCGGTGAAAACCAAATGATGATCAAAGGTACTCCCCTGCTGGTAAACCGATACAGCAGTATTGATGACGGGTATCTATATATCTACTCTGGGCTGATGGCCGACAATGAGCGAAAAGGGGAATATGATGCATCGGCAGTGATTGATGTTTACTCGCTTGAGGATCTCTCCTATCTCTACAGTTTTTACGTCTCGGACTATGAAGGAAAGAAAGTCACAGGATTCAGAATACTGGGGAATAGTTTTATTGTCGTACAAGGTCAGCACCTGATATCGTATGACTTTCATCCTTTTGAGTCAGCTCCGTAAAGGATCAATCGCTAATTACAATCACGCGCATTTCCTTTTCGCTTTTTATAAGCTGGAGACCATTTTTCATTAATTCCCTGTTGATTGCTTCAATGCTATCGCTGGAGAAAGCATCGACATGCAGATCGATATTGCCTGTGATTCCTGTTTCATCTACAAAAGCGGGCTCGAGGTAGTGATAAAGCCAAAGCTGGTCTATCAACGCTCCAACTGGTGCGTTGATCAGCGTGAAGTCGGCGTAGTCATCGAAAGGAAAGTACGGACGACCTCCTTTTGTTTTTAATTTTTCACGTGCCTCTGGAGTTGCTGTTAATTTCCAATAGGGCATTTTACGCGTTTCAATCCTGACATGGTATCCAAAATATTTTTTCAAATCATCCTGCATCACCTGTTGCAAAAATGATGTTGTCGATTTGCTTTTTGGAACAATTAAACTGTAGCTGTACAAGTTCTTTTCATTTGCAAAATCAGGGGTGAAGGGAAGTGTATCTCTGACTTCGAGTATGGGTCTTTCAAGCAGTTTGCCGTATGAGCTGGGCATGTTGTACATGGGTGTATGAAAAGTGGTATCGCCGTATGCATACAGATATAGTGTGCCAAGAGTTGCACCTACTACCTGAACGGAATTGCCATACTGTGCGGTAACAAATGGGATGTTTCCGGTTCCCATCCTGTGTGTCCACTTTGTCAACATGGAGCGGTAGAGGAATGCTGTATCCAGTCCGCCGTTGTTGTTAGTCAGTAGCGGTGTGCGATTGTCGTACGCAAGTGGATCCTTTGCCTCCTGAAACCGGTTTGGTTTTACGGGAAGGTTGAGGGGTTTATTGTCCATCAATTTCTGGAGGTTTTCAGGAGAGAGAACGTCGGGCATTGTGATGGCCTGTACAACATGATCCTTGCTGAACCACACGACGTGAGGTAAGACACGGACTCCGAATCTTTTGAAAATCGCCGAATCGATGGCCACCTGCGTGGAAAGTTTGAAGCGGTCCTGGAATTTGTTGTAGAGAGTCCGAATGCGTTTGTCTTCGCGTCCTATCATCAGGAAATCTATTTTTCCGTCGTAGGCAGCTTTGATCTTATCCACTTTGGAAAGCCAGTCAAAACTTGCCGAGCATCCTGACGAGAAGAAGTATACAATTAAGGGTTTGGTATTGAAATCAGTAAGCGAAATTTTTGATTTCGTTTTGTGGTCGATGACAGTAAATTCCGGACATGGGCTTCCGACAACGGGATAGTCTACTTTCTGTGCGACCGACAACACCGAACCGACAAGACATAGTGATAGTATGAAAACCTTTATTTTTTTCATGATGAAGTGTTTAAATGTTTTTAATAATGACTAGTAGCCGGGATTCTGGGCGCCGGTCATGTTGGGGTCATTGAGAATTTGCTTAAGCGGAATCGGATACAAAGCATCCGACGCCTGCCACCCGGGCTTAGGTGCGAGGACATCGTTTTGCTGATTTGTTCTTTTGAGATCAAGCCAGCGATGTCCCCATTCCATGAACAGTTCGATACGGCGTTCATGCGCGATGACGATTAAAAGATCGTTTGCTGATATTGCAGGTCGTGTGACTTGAATGAGTGGTATGCCTGCACGCTGACGCACTTTATCCAGTTGCTGAATTGCCTCAGAAACTTTTCCTTGGCGTGCAAGGGCTTCGGCGCAGATGAGTAATTGTTCGGCCAATCTGAATACCACATAGTATTCAGTAACTGTTGCAGCAGACTTCACTTTGTATTTGAATGGCATGTAATAGGTAACGGGAGCGCGAACGTAGCTTTTCACCCATTTGGTAAGACGGGCATCACCAGGCTCAAATGAGCCGAGGAGTGAATTTGAAAGTGACCCATATGTAGGGATGCCCGACGTCTGCACAAACATAAATCCTTCGCCGGTATTGGTGGTACCTGGAGCGATGGGCATTAGTTGCCAAATTGTTTCCGGGCTATCGAAGACAAAGACGTGATTGAGATCAGTATCCAGCTTGTAAAGTGAATTGCCTATGATTTGTTTGGACATCAGTTCGGCATTAATCCAATCTCCCTGATAGAGATAGACACGCGCCAAGAGGGCGGTTGCTGTTGCTTTGTTGGGACGGGCGCGATTTGCAGAGACGTATGCATCGCCCAGTAGTGCTTGGGCATCTTTAAGATCCTGGACAATGCGTGCGTATACATCAGCGGAGGCATTTCTAGAAACCTGCGCATTTTCTGAATACGATGTTGTTGTGACCAGCGGAACGTCACCAAACATATTGAGCAAATAAAAGTTGGCCATGGCCCTGACTAATTTTGCCTCCCCTTCCAGTTGGCTATGAACTTTGGGAGATATCTCCGTTGATGTTGCCAATCCTTCCAGTACGGCATTTGCGTGATAGATGTAGTTGTAGGCTGTTGTCCATAGCGCATCAATGCTGGCATTGGTGGGAACCAGGTTGTTGTTATAATACTCCTGGTACGTTGTGTTTGTTGTTTGAATTGTGAACTCATCCGAAGAGAAGCCGCTGCAAAGTGTGAGCGCACCGTTGAACAGTGTGTTGGTGCGTTCCATCATGCGACCATATAAACCTACCGTTGCTGATGTTGCTGTGGCGTCGCTGGTGTAGACGTTGCTGCCTGCGAGTTGCGTTACAGGAGGATCCACCTGTACCCACTCATTGCACGAGAATAAAGAAATCAGGAGAAGAACCATGAAACCCGCTGCGAGTGAATTGGTGATGTTGCTTTTCTTATGTTGTGTATTGGAAATTTTCATACTGTCGGAATTTTAAAGTGTAATCTGTATGCCGAGTGTAAATGTCTTGAGTGGAGGAAGCGTCAGAAGATTCTGATTTTCAGGATCGAGTCCTATGTAGTCTGTGAATGTGAGTATGTTCTGACCTTGACCGTAGATGCGAAGTTGTTGCAAATGCATTTTTCCCAGCAGCGTTGCTGGAAGCCTGTACGAAAGCGACAAATTCTTGAGCCTGATGAAGGAAGCATCTGAATAAACGGAAGTACTGTTCTGAGCATTGGCATAGGCTATATAGCCGTTGGCAAAATCCTGTGTGAACCGTTGCACGTCCGTGACATCTCCTGTTTGTTGCCACCGGTTTAATACTACTGAGGGTTGATTGCCCATTGAACCTGGTCGTGGGAACGCGTTGAGGTAGCTGATGCCAGATTGTTTGACGAACTGAAAGAACACTTCGAGTTCAAATCCATTGTACCTGAGTGTATTCAGAAAGCCGCCATACCATTGTTGCTGAATGCGTGATAGAAATCGGCGGTCCGCGTCCAACGAGATTCTACCGTCGGTATTCATATCTTCATAGGTGTAGAGACCTGTTGCGGGATCGACACCGGTTGAATTAAGAACATTTTTTATTGTCAGTGGACTGCCTATCTGGTATGTCGATGCATAGGCCGAAGATTCTAGTCCCGGATACTGGATGAGTTTATTTCGTGGTATTGTAAGGTTGACACCGGTTGTCCATTTCCAATGTCCTGTTGTGTTGATTGTACGAAGTTCAAATTCCACTCCTGTGTTTTGAACTGTCGCGGGGAAGTTCATGAGCACTGATGAAAACCCGGCGGTCGCAGGCAATGTATAGCCCACGAGCTGACTGGAGGAACGATTGCGATAAAATGCAGACGTAAAGAATATGCGGTCGTTGATGAAACCCAGATCCATGGCTGCTTCGAATTTCTTATTTGTCTCCCAGCTGTAGTTGCCGTTGTACAGGCGCGTGGGATAAAGAACCGTTGTAGCCTGGTAGGTAAAGGTTGCTGGTGTGTACGAATCGATATACTGATAGTCTCCGATCTGATCACTACCTGTGATGCCGTAGCTGGAGCGAATTTTTCCAAAGCTAAGGAAGCTGTTTTCCAGGAACGATTCAGAAGAAAAAATCCACCCTGCTCCTACTGCGCCGAAGTTAGCAAACTGATTGCCGGGTCCGAAGCGACTGCTACCGTCACGGCGGGCGGTGAGGTTGAGATAATATTTATCCAGGAGATTGTAATTGAGGCGAGCAAACATGGCGCTGTAGCGATATTGAATTTCTGTTGCCTGATAGGGAGCGGTGATGGTTGCGGCCTGAAGATTGTTCATGTAAGCATCTCCGCTGAATCCCGCTGCGATAGCAGTTCCTTCGCGCTGGTTCTGCTGCCATGTTGCACCAATAAGTGCAGTCATCTTTCCACGCCAGACATCTTTTTTGTATTCCGCCTGGGGCTCGACGATCCAAGTCCTGATGCTGTTGTTTGCAAATATTGACGTTGCAAGGGTTATCCCTTGCGCGGGGTTGTATGAGCTGACCGGATCATTGGAAACTGCTTTGACATCCATCTGTGTGTATCCTAAGGAAGTACGCACATGCAAGCCGGGAATCAGCTGATACGAAATCAATGTGTTGGCTAAGATGGTAGAAGATTTTTCGGTGTTGGTCTTGGCGAGAGAAGCGTACGGATTATTGAATGTACCTCCTTCCCAGTTGAGGTTGCCGTATTCATCATAAACTTGGGGAGCATTTGGCGGGAGCATGACGGCTTGCGAGGTGATGTCCTGTGCGAAGAGTTTATTTTTCTGAAATGCGAAGTTGGCAGAGAAGGTGGCGCTGAACTTGTTGTCAGCGTCATGGTGGGACCACGATGAATGAGCAGCAATCTTGTGATTTCCGAAATCACCAGGAAAGACTGTTGACTCATTGTGAAAACCGCCGCCGAGCAAGAATTGTGTATTCTCACTTCCCCCGGAAAACGAAGTTTGTGCGTCCGTGACACTTGCAGTACCGCCGATTAATTTTTCCTGCCAGTTTGTATAGCGTGTAGTATCCCACTGTGTGATATCGTAGTCCGTTGGCTTGGCCGTTGTTTTGTCATTGGCAAATGCCTCGTTGCGCATGGCCACATACTTTTGCGTATTGAGCAGATTCATTTTCTGCGTGACCGTTGAGGCTCCCTGGTAGAAATTTGTCTCCCATTTACTTTTTCCAGCCTTTCCTTTTTTTGTTGTAATCAGAATTACACCGTTGGCACCTCGTGATCCATAGATGGCGGTAGCATCGGCATCTTTGAGTACTTCGATGCTCTCAATGTCAGCTGGATTGATGTTGTTCATGGGACTACCTCCCATTGTGATTCCACTTGTATACGAGGAGGATAATGAAGACGATGTGAACGGAACTCCATCGATGATATACAAGGGCAAGTTTCCGTTGTCAGCCGTTGTATTGCGAAGACTATTCTGTCCTCTTATCTGAATGTTGATTTGTCCGCCGGGGATTCCCGTCATTTGCTGAATGTATACACCGGGCATGCGACCCTGCAATGCTTGTAGTGGATTGTTTACAGGTTGTTTGCTGATAACTTCTGCGGTAACCCGTGCGATGCTGCCTGTTTGTTCCTTCTCTGTTACTTTCCAGTAGCCTGCGTTGATAACTACTTCGTTGATATTGATGACATCTGAGTGCATGGTGATATCAATAATGGTACGATTGCTTACCTGAGCTTCGACCGTGGCGTAGCCGATGTAAGAAAATACAAGTATGTCTTTTTCATCTGCCGTGAGATTGAATATTCCGTCAGCGTCAGAGGTTGTACCCGAAGAGGTGCCTTTGATGAGGATGTTCACGCCACTGAGTGGTTTGGCGGAAGCTTCGTCTGTGATCCTGCCTGTAATCTTCCGAACAGATTTTTCTTTTCCTGTTGACCGTGGTGCTGATTTCCTGCGAAGTGCAATTTGGTTTTCCTTTTCATGAACGGTGAAATGGATGTTGTGCGGGGTGAGCAGGAGTTCAAGAATTTCCTTTAAGGATTTTTCCTGCGCTTCGATAGAGACCAGTGCATCCAGATCGATATGCTGGTGATTGTAAAAGAACCTGACGTTAGCCTGGGCTTCGAGCTGTGTCAGGGCGGTACGAAGCGAACTTTGATTTAGAGACAGTGATACTTTTCTTTCCAGTATCTGGCCATAGTTGTCATGGGCCATACACAAGCTGCAAAGAATCATTGCCATCATTCCCTGTACTGCGCATATTTTCATAATCTTCCAGACTTTACTTCCAGGAGTAAAAAATTTTTCCATACATTGACATGTTTTGTTTTTTAAATGGATGTTTAAAAGGCAAAGCAATCCTGTAACCAGTCCTGGCCGGGACTGGAATAAAGCACAGGATCTTAAACAGGAGTGTTGAACACTCCTGTTTTTTTATTTTATGGGGAATGAATCTGGAGCTGCGTAAAAGTTATCATAGGGTAAGGGTTTAGGTTTTCAAGTTAATTGCATCCTTTGCCTGTGACAGTTACTTTTTTGTCTGCGATCTCATACTCCATGTCAAGAATTTCAGTGAGCATGTCCAGGGAGGATGAAAGCGAGTGGTCTGTAAAGTCTGCTGTGATGCGGCAAGAATAAAGTTCGGTATCGTTGACTGAAATGTTTACATCAAACTTCTTAGCAAGCCGGTTGAACACTTCTTTCATGGATGTGTTGGTGAACTTCATGTCATACTCTGTGGTCTGTGTGATCGCCACCACGTCTGCAGGCAATAGTGAACCTTTTTCTATTGCAGGACTGCCATTGTAAACAACCTGTTCATTTGGCAATACATCAACCCCCTGGACATCAGTAGCAGATGAAAGGTTGACTTTACCCGTAAGCACCTTAAGCTGCATAGTTCCACTATTTGCTAAAAGACTGAAACTTGTTCCAAGCACTGTGGCGGTAAGATCGCCGCTGGAAATTGTGAATGGGTGCTCGGCATCTTTAGCAACTTCAAAAAGTGCCTGACCTTGCAGCTCCACGTGACGAACGGAGTTGACATCGTCATATGTGAGGTGTGCGTTTTTATTAAGCCAAACGATTGTACCATCCGAAAGGAGAACTTTTTGAATATCGAGGGTTGCTATGACTTCATGGTGGCTGGATTCTTTGCCTGTTAGCGACACTATTATATATGAGCACACGGCGAGAAGCAAAATGCCTGCTGCTATGCGTACCACGGCGTTTCCCAAAAGGGCCTGTGCCTTATAATACTTAGGCCGGAAAGCAGAAATATCCTCTACGTTGGTGGTTTTACTGACAATCTTCTCGAAGAGCTTTTGCTCATCTTCATCGGTGAGGACCAAGTCAGTATTGCGAGGTGTCTTTCGCACATCGAGCCACGCCTCGAATTTCCTTGTCTCCTCCGGGGTGAGTTGACCGTGGAGATAGCGGTCCAGCAGTTTGTCAAAATCTGAGCGAATCATATAATTATTATATAATAATTTAGTGTAATAGTATCGCTACACTCCAAAACACTACACGCGCCCATTAATTTTCTGTTATAAATGAGAACCAACCAGGATATTGAATGGATTAATTTAGGTAATAAATTCAAGGAGAATTGTGCGGTGTAAGAAATTCCAGAGAATTGAAGATTTCCGGAAGAATTTTAAGCGGAGGCTGTACCGAAGGATTCGCGGAGTAGGCTGATTGCCCTGAAGATATAGACTTCGACAGTTTTTTTGCGGACGTTCATACGCCGGGCGATATCCTGATTGGACAGGTTTTCACTAAGGCGGAGTGTTAAAGCGGTGCGGCAGCTTTCAGGAAGTTCACTAATGCGTTGGTCCACAAGATCCTGAATGGAATGCGGGTCCATGGCGCCGAGGTCTATGCTGTCCCAAGCAGCTTCAAAAAGTATATGGTGTGCGGCATACATCCGGCGCTGCTTACTTTTTTTAAAATAGAGGATGGTCTTATAGCGCACCATGCTATAGAGGTATGCCTGTAAAGATGACTCAATTCTAATTTCTGAACGGCGTTTCCAGAGGGATTCAAAAACATCCTGGATGATTTCTTCACAATCCTCTTTGCTACTTATGTTCCTGCGAACATAACGAAACAGGCCCGATGCAAACGAATGATAAATACTACGGAAGGCATGATCATGCCCTTCCTTAAGGAGTACCAGTAGTTCGGCATCATTGAAAGTTTCCTTTTCCATCCGCGACTTACCATATGGTAACTTTTTATTAAGCCGGGAATCAGCCAAAAAAGATGGCGTGGAACTCAGCTTATATCGTCTTGAGGCCCTCGGAGAGCCCGACCACGAATAAGTGAGCCCACGCCAAATGACGTGAGCTATTCACCTATTATCTCGTGGTCACTGAAATTTCCGAGGTTTCAAGACGAGACTCTAAGCAAATGCCTCAAATAAGGATTTGCAAAAACTACAATTATGTTCTAACAACAAAAACGATTCCCGTTTACGAGACTCATTTGCTTAGTTATTACTAAGCATAATAGTAATGATCTTTTTCCTATTTGCAAAAAGATCATGGCAAAAAAATCAAAATTTGAAATTGCTGTAATTGATGAAGTTAGGAAGGTACGAACCAAAAAAGGTTATAGCCAGACTGACATTGCTATGTTCTTAGGTTTCTCAAGGGGGTTCATCGGACAAGTTGAGAGCCCAAAATCTGATAGCAAATACAACCTCGACCATCTTAATACACTGGCGTCGGAAATGAAGTGTTCGCCCAAAGATTTCATGCCCGAAAAGTCTATCTAAGCGTTTTTGAATTACTCAAAAGCTTGTGCGACGTCATTTTTTTACTACTAATCTAATATGCCTCTTGTTTGTTAAATGATCCTCATTGTCAGTGATAAATTGATAGAGTTCCTTGCTAATTTCTCTATTTTCAACCAAGTCATCGATTAACTCTGAATTGAGTTTGCTGTCGATAAAAAAGTCTTCGTCTAAACCCCAGATTCTGTACTCTTCTTGGAGAGCGTACTTCCGCCTATAACCAGTCTTAATGTTCAACACGCTCGTTTCCGAACCATTCCACGTTTTTACTTTTTTCCAGAAATCCATGGAACCAGGCGTGGTGTGAATTTCATCGCTCATAATTAAGTAGCCATAATCGCATACTAGAACTTGATAAATATACATTAAGTGCCCTCGTCTTTTATACTCGGATTTAGCTAATTTCTCCACTTGATAAACGTTCCCATGATGAATTTCCTCTGTCAAACTCACGATTGAAACTCGATCACCCTGATTGTTGTCAACCAGCTTAACGTATGTATTTTTCCCAATTACCCAAATGAAAATTGTCTCATGCCTTCTTTTCGGAATTGTTTTGGGTGGAAGTACAGTAAACTGTCCATTGTTATTAAATATTGTCTCGACGTAGTCAAGGTTTAACTCGCTTGGGGAAATTAGATTTGGCACATTCTCAGTTAAAATAACGCTACTTAGGGTGAGATAAGAAACATTATTGAAATCTAAGATAAGCTGTCACAGTCTAAGAATCCAATGAGGGAATTACTCGCAAATATTTAATTTTTTCTTCCTAGTATATTTATGCAAACCCTGCAACAATAACATTTCCATAATTTAGGGCCGGCACACTATTCGAAATTGTGCGCCTAACTCAAGGGCGTTGGCCAATAAAGCATTTACGAACCACAGAATTTGCAGGTGCACCCCTTGCCCACTAAAAGTCTTTCCCTTTTTAATTAGCTCGATGGCCTTCTCTAATTCGGATTTAGAAATAAAGTTTATCACTACAAAGATGCTTCTTGTGATATTGGGATTTGACGAAACCTGGATTACATATTTTTTGATATCGTCCACCGAACCTCGACCATTGGGAGCCTTCCGTATCCGTTTAATTGAAGTTTGCACCTTATTCAGTCTATAGCTACTCTGCCAACGGATTCTTCTCTCTTCGATCATTCCTTCAGTCAATTGGAGGAAACCAAAATTCTTTTGAACCTGACCAAAAACTTCCTCTAGATTGGATGCTGAAAGGCCGTCCTTATGATGTTTTGCATGAAAGAAACTAATTTCATCGTCCTTAGCTGATATAAAATCCCCCCATTCCACTCCCAAATCATCACAAATCAGGTACGATGCATCATTTGCCAGTACCCGCTCCACGAATCCAAACAAACAATTAGAATCAAAGTTGGTTGACGAATTCTTGAAGCTTGATCCCTTCTCAGATTCGATGTGTTGCAATTCTTTATAGGGCAAGAAAGCGTTGAGAAAATTTGTGGTATCTCCCAGCAAACGACCATCTTGAAATATTTTCCGATGTGTGTACACAAAATCAAACCTGTCAAACACAACTATAAATAAGTCACGTTCATTAATATATCTATTCAACGCAACCTTGTAATCATCGTCAAACTCTAAAATAATATCCTTAAAATCATCCACCAGAAGAGTAATCAATTCTTTTCGTACCCTTACCTTATACGGTCCATTTTTAAATAGAATTCCATCCTCAGATTCCAGTTTGAACAAACACTCTTTGCCGAGAATCGTTTTCTGAAAATCAACCTTTTCATTTGTTTCAAGTCGATAACATTTCTTAATCAACCCGTTCTCAATATCATCCTTCAATGACCCAAGCCTAATCAATAAGTAAGCCGGCTCCAGCTCTTTTATTTTACTTTTAAAATCAATCGGAATTGCAAAACTGTTAATGAAATTACTTTTCTGATGACTACCCTTGAAAGCAAGCTGAATAAGCTTGACCATGCTCTCCATCCAAACAATCGTTTCAACGAACTCTGCTTGAATATTAAATGAATTAACACGGGACGTGTTAATTGTTACAGTCGACTTATTACCAGCGTTATCGACTCGAAGAGAATTTATGATTTGCTTACTTGCACCAAACCGGGATAGAATTCCTTGCAAATCGTCTGCCTCGGCAATTTTTCTTTGTACCGAATTGCTTGCAGTATTCATGTTACTTGAAACAATCTTCTCGTATTTACTTTTTTCCGTCAGAAGAAAATGAGTAAGTACATTATAATCAATCTTCTCAACAACGGAATTAAATGTTTTCGTTCCTGAAACATTTTTCTTTATCACGGCAAGAAGATCCCTAATTTCTGCAATTAAAAAAATGCCGTACTTTGTTTCAAAAATATTCCCCGCCCCTTTCTTCAAAAAACTTGGCCGCTTCTTATACTCAAAAACCATTAGGGAAATCTTTCCAAGTTCGGCACTTCCGTGTATGTATGGCTCTTTGACTTTCGATTCAAATATTTTTTTTGATGACTTCTTACCGTCTAAGCATTCTTGAAAAATAATCTCAATATCAGTTTTGGATAGCTTCCTCTTTAGCTTATAGAAATAAGCATTTTCGTTTAGTAATAATTGGCTGTACTCAATTTTCATTGTTTTTCGAGCGATTTAAATTAAAAATCTAACATTTAAATCGTCTATAGATTTTCGCCTTCACTTACAAATCCAGCTTTTCACACCCCCATGACTAGAGCACGCTCCAGAACCTGTTGCTGTTGACTTGGTCCCATCATTACAGTTCGCTCCTACCCTGACGCACGTAGCGGTTGACGATGTTGTGGGGCTGGATGGTTGTGAATCATCCTTGTCGCAACCCAGACAGAAAAAAAGGAGTAGAATGCAAAGGCGTTTCATCGTTAAACTAAATTCAAGCTCCAGTTTGCTACGATCCATTCATGAACGTGCTCATTTGATCTCAAATCAGGCGGAAGATAGTCGTGTATTAATTTCTCGAGTTTAATTCCGCACTCTTTCTTTTCTGTTAATGTCAGATCACTCCAAACGATCTCACTTTCAACAAATCTATCAATGAAATAAACGACTTCGTAGCCCTCTCTTCTATTGAGCAGGACATTATCCGGAAAGCCTTTGATTTTCGCCTGATCTCCACCGGTAGTTTTCCAAGAGTAGTCAGAATAGTGAAGATCTGTGCGTTTAAATGTGCTCATACGTGGATCGTTTAAGTTTATTAGAATTCCAATTATCCCGAAAACGTATTAATACTAACGCTTTGTTTTCCTGAAGTAAAGATGGATTTCCCAATGCGGTAGATTTGTTTCCCAAGACCTGCTGCTTCGCCAAGGCAACGAGAGCGGAGGTCAATCGTTTTGGAGCATAGGTATATTGAAGACAATAAGCAAAAACCTGCTTAAATTTACATTATGACTCCGAGTGAACATATGCACCCTGATCTTTCTATGCTAAGGCCTGGATTGTTTTGGGATACTGACATGAAAAAGATCGATTGGCAGCGGCAACGCAAGGCTGTTATTCAGCGGATTCTTGAACGGGGAAATGATCAGGAGAAAACTGAAATCAGGAGGTTTTATGGAGATTCAGTTGTAGATGAATTCACAAAAAGGATCCAAAGCAAGCATACCTAATCAAGCACGCGGGGGACATGGTTCCTTGGCCATTAAAGGAGGCATTGGCAAGTCATTGAGTATGGTGTATTCAATTCTCTTCGACTTGTTAGTGACCTCAATTAGGTTATCGTATGGCGGGTAGATATTGATCTGACTTACCGGTGGAAATAAAGAACTATTGACGCTTACGAGCATGAGATCAGTCATTCCAGTCGCTTAATCGCAAATCCTGAAATTTCATACCCAACCAGAGGAACACTTTTCATTCCGGCAGGAAAACTTTGGGTCTTTTGAACAGAAACAAAATTCATGATAGCATTGGCGCCCATAGCCTTAGATTCATAATATAGACTATCAACACCCTGGGATAGACTAATTTTTTTGGAGACCCATTGTTGGCTGACCACGTCAAAGTTAGATTCCGGAAAAATTGCATAGCAGACTAGTCCGATACTTTCATATTTTCCGCTAAACTTTTCCGGTGTAATTAAAAACCCTTCAGACGTGTACTTTCTAAAGTCAATACCTGTGAGCTTACCAGAACTTGAAATGTGTGTAACCGTGATACAGGATGATAAGGTTAAGATCATCAGCAGAGAGAATGCTTTCATGAGGTAATGAAATGTTTAGATAATGGTAAAGCTTTCACTTCTTAAAATGAAAGTGCGTTTCCTAAACCCGTGGATTTATTTCCGAATTACTGGTAAATTCATCCATGCAGGTCAACTCTCCCGTGGAGCAGATTGCGACTTACTATGGGACTTCAGCCTTAGAAAGTTATTCCAAAGCGTCTCCATCTATCATCAATAAATCTCGACAGACTGATCCAAAACGAACGTTGAATCCACATAAATCTCGAATTTATAGGAACCCGAAGCACATCCTGGACAGTTCAGTACAAAATCCTGAAGGTCAATTTCCTTGTTTACATATGATGCATCGATGTCTATTTGCTTTGAGAATGTAAATCCTATCGGGGATAGATTTGGGATTGAAATCATTTTACCCGTTGGCCCCATAATTTTTAAAGAGACTGTGAAAGGTCCGGGAGGAATGTCATTCACAACGACCTGCGTATGAACCTGTCTGACGTCACTCTTTTTTAGTCGACCATTTACAGGTTTAATTTCATTTGATTCAGCGTCACGGAATTTCAGATTAAATGCGTCAATTTTTACTGGCACTATTAGCGCTACCGGGTTGACTGATCCTGTTGACGAAATATCTCTGGATGTCACTACGAGTAGGTACACCACGACGAGTAAAATTGCAGCTGCAGATGCATAATATCCAATGTTCCTTGTTCCAAAAATACTTTCAACCCATTTTGGATTTTGGACACGACCTGGAATTGCACTGCCCATGCTAACTCGTTGATAGGTACTTCCCGAACTGAGGGTTGGCCCGCTCGGTGCGTGAAGATTCTGAATAGTGGAATTGAGCCTGATGGGCGTTATACTCTGTTGCCCAATTAGACCTTCGATTATTCGAAGCCACTGTCTGTAGCTTAGTCGTTTATTGGGATTTGTAAAACCATTATTTATTGTTTCCGCAAAAGCGTTAACCAGCGCCTTTGGTATTTGAGTTTGGAGCTTGTTAATATATCTGTCATACGCGGAGTTAACTTCCTGGCGATAATTATAATTCTGTTTATTGATGTCAGGCCAGCTATTGTCTCTGAAATACTCATTCATTTCCCTGCTACCACGAGTTTTGAGAAAGAATAGTGGATGAAAATTAAAAAGTATAAAATGAATCGCGATCGCAACAGCCCAGGTGTCAGTGTTGAGGTCTACTTTAATGAATGTTGAATTGTTCTGCAGCAGTTGATTCTGAATTTCCGGTGCCAGCCATTCCCCAGGTTTCCCGAATGTCTCCGGGTTGTCATTGACAGCTCCACCTTCGTAGTCAATTAAGCAGGCATTCCCACGTGCCTGACTGACAAAGAAATTCTTAGGATTCAAATCGGCATAAATAAAACTCATTTGTTCGAGCTGCGAGAATCCCTCGACCAAATCATAAGCCATTTTTAGACGGTGATCAAGCGGAAGATTATAAAAGGTATTTCGCAGGTATTTTCTTTTTGTGAGGTTTTCTTCGTTGAATATTTGACTAAACAATAACCAATCACTCTTGGGCAGATAATTTGCGGAATAACCCCGTACTTTTTTACCAGACAGGGTTCCTTCAAAGGAAAATTGTGGCAGGGCAAATAAAGAATTTATGTCCTGTATTGGTTTCTCCTTGTTTTTTATAAGGCTGATATTTTGTTCTATAATCTTTTCCTGAAGCTTAATTATTGTGTTGTGACCTCGTAATGAACTTCCTGAACCGTCATCAATAAATACTTTTACTACCTGGGTGGATGCGGACAAAGTTTGATTTATGGTACTGCAGAAGTATACTTCTCCAAAGGCTCCCCTATCGAACGGCTTATCGTCTACTTGAATCGACTTGATTGAATTAAATTCTGGAGTTAAATCGGAAGATTTGAAATCGGTGAATACAATAGACTTCATGGAAACCTAATCAACACACCGGAGTTGGTAGCTCAGTGCTTCCTGCGATAACAATATTCCCACCGAAGCATCGTCATCAAGCAACGGTTTGAGTTCCTCCAAGTAATCACACAACATCCTTTCAATATCCTTCTTGTTGTTTACTTTACCGTTCATCAGGGTGGTTTTTAAAAACTGAAAATACTTTAGCATTGACTCTTCATAGCGAACCCAGAGTCCTTTATCATTCTTGCCAGCCTTGAGCTGGTCGGCCGAATAAATTCCGTCGGTGCAAATCATGAACATGTCTCCGTACTCCGTGTCCTTTTGAATTTCGATAACCGTTGGGCGGCACTCGAAATCGGAACGGTTATTCGATATCAGGCGGTATAAGGCTTCTTTGCCACGCTCGGGGATTGTGTGTGGATTTAAATAATTCATTGCATTCCATGGAAAATGATACGAATCCGGGAATTCATTAAAGTTACCCCGTATGTGCCAAATGGCTCCATTCCCCACGTAGGCCATTAGGAATTTTGTATCAAATTCGAATAGGGCGATTACAGTAGTACCGAAAAGATTATTTTCGCTTTTTTCGTGCTCTTTGAGGTTTTCATTTCCAAAGTCAATTAAATCTAGTTTTGACTTACGAAACATTTCCACAACTGCCTGCATTGTTAGAATTTCATTTCTTGCGCTGATCGCTTCAACCTCATTTCTAAAAAATTCTACTACTCGTTGTGATGCCAGCTTGGGGTATTTGAATGAACCTAAGCCGTCAGCCACTACAATTGCCTTAATATTTTCGGCTTCAAATTCTGATATACTGTCCTGGTTTTGGGACTTCGTTGTAGCCGAAGCCGTTGCAATGATCGTGTTAGCGCTCATTTAATTTATTTGCGCTTGGCAGACATTGACGATATGAAGAATTGCCTTAAGTCGGTTTCGTTATATGTAGTCTTGTATAGATTGGCAGCACTTGCAATTTCCGCCAATATCGTTTTTGCCTGGCCAGTCTCAGCATCTCCAATGCTGGCCGGCTGTGTAAACAGTGAACTGCAAATCATTATTTTGTCATTTTTCTTTAACCTGTCAGCGACCAGTTTTGTCTCTTGAGGTGCCTGACAAAGTCCATCGGACATTATTATTATTCTAACATCATGAGGTATGCTGGAGGACTCTGGTTTGTTCAAAAATTCATTGGCGAGCTTCTCAGCCTCGTCTAATGCCCCGCCAATAAATGTTCCGCCACCGTGCCCGTTCATGGGGTTATAGTCTGCAAAATCGTTGACGCTTTTTAGCTCTGTGACTGAAGTGTGTAATTTTGTGTTATTGTCAAACGTGATTACGGCCACACTGAAGTTGTTGGCAATAGAGCTATTTTTAAAAAATCCAAGAAATTCCCGAACGGCACGGTTAACGTTGTCTGCAAGTGAGATATTTCCATCCCCGATTGCTGCCATGGATCCGCTCCCATCGAGCACTAATATTCCAAGTTGATGAAACGTCCTGCTCTCTGTTACCTCGCCGATGTCATCCATTTCCTTAATCATGTTGTGTTCTAGTTAAAGTTGTTGTTCTATTTTATCAATCTTAGCCTGTGCTTCCATTTTACCAAGCCGATATGAATTCTTATACAGTTGCAAAGCCTCCTTAAGAGTTTCCTTCTTTTTACGAGGGGCTAGTTGAGTACGGTGGGCCGCTAGTTCCAAAGCTTCTCCCGCTTTAAAATAAGCGTCGGCCTGTTCCATGTTTGCCTTGATTTTCAACTCTTCCATTTGATTGTCCTTTTGCTCAATTGAATTCTGGCGTTGCGTCAGCAATTCATCCTTATGCGATATCTCCGCACCTTGGACAACTGTTAAAGATTCTAATTCCTTATTGCGAGCTGTGAAATTCTCAATCTGTTGCTTTAACTCATTTACTTCCTTCGTCTTAACGTTAATTTCAACTTTGAGTCGTTCGATCAAATGGATGTACTCTGAGGATTGGCTGTTGGAATTCCTGATTGCTTCGTCTAAATCTGCTATTCTCCGGTTTGTCGCACGGATATAGGAATTCAGATCGCGCATTCTGTCGCGGTAATTGTCTGTGGGTTCTTCGCCTTCAAAATTTAACCTTACCAGGTCACGGCTACTGTCAATTGAATCCAACAGTACGCCAACATCATTGAGAATTTTTGTGACTTTTTTTGATGATTCAAGCTCTTTACTTAATGAATCAACGTTATGCTGTAATGCTTTCTCACGATCGGTTATAAGAGTACTCGGGTTGTTATCGCAACCAGACAGCAGCAGAAGGAATAAAGCAAGTACTCCCGACGTCGTTAGATTAATGGGACAAATTTTTGTCATAAGGCAGATATACTTCTTGACAATGAACACGAATCGCTCAATAATGGTAGTACTCTGTGTTAGCCGAATGAAAGGAGTTTTCCCGGAAGCATGGATTTGTTTCCCAAATGCAGCTTACGAACCAAGTTGAATGACGCTAAACCCTGAAATGAATATGCCCTTCCCGATAAGGTGGAGTTGCTTTCAAGCTATTCGAGGGTTGTAATAAAAGTTATCATGTCACCAAATTTTCAAAAAAGGTGACTTAAGGTGGGTCGTGTTTTGGGTATCTGCGATGGTCTTAGCTATTCTGCCAAGCAACAATCGTCATTTCTTGTCTTTCTAAGTTTCACCAAAACATGGGTATGCCAATTCTGAAACTCCATAACATGTGCTTTGTCTACATTGATTAGCTGAGCTGGCGAATTGACCTGAATCCAGTCTGCTTTGTTGTCGATGTAGACAATAGATACTTGATCTTTCATATAGTAGTAGCGATTGCACAGGCAGTTGGAATCGCGGGAACGGAACTGGTCAGTGTGCGTTGGCTTGCCCAGTACTTTTTCAATTTCAGTCATGGGTTTTTCAGCAATGGACAGAAGATCGATCTGTGTTGATTGATCGGAAGCCGGAAGAACCGTTGTCAGAACAAAAGCGACTAGCGTTACAAGTTTCATGGCACCATGTGATTCAAACGACAATTTATTTAATCGACCAGCAACTCTCAATATTATGTTGGCTGATACGACAAGAAAATCTTACATAAGTTTTTGCCTAGAATGCGTCCAGAGGATTCAGTCCGCGGCGGGTTGTACGGCATTGTTCAGATCGCGTTGAAAATTGCCGAGTACTTTAATAAACTCGGAAAACGAGTCCATTGCTCCTGACCGGGAGGTTGTGATTACCTCATGCATTCCATTATCAGATTGGAAACAATAATCCGAGTATTCGCATATTGGAATCTTACGATTGTTGCTGAATCGCATATCGGGACCCCCACTTTTGTTGGAAAATTTCCATGCATAGTCGATTATTTTTGAATCAGACGGTACGTTGCCTTCTTCAACGAAACGCACATCGTCCTTCGTAATTTGAATATTCTTATAAAATGATGCGCCAAACGTTCTTCCTCGTTTCAAAATGATACGTTCCGGAAAAAAGTAAATGTCGGTATTACGAAGGCCGATGTATGGAACAGGAACATTGGTTTTCAGAAACCTCGAAGGAAGTCTGTTTGCTGAAATTGCTCGTATGCCTGCACGGCTGACCAATTGTGAAGCCCCGGCGTTATATTTTCTGTCCACGCCATGAACTTCATGAAGTTTCTGCCATATTCTTTGGCAGGATGAAAATTCTGCGAAGTAGTTGAGAAACTTCTGATGAAGTGTTCCCAGATCATTCTCCAGCGTATAATAAATCTCCAAGGTCATTCGTTTCTTGTCGACGAAGTAGAGAAAAATGCACCAGACTACCAGGGCAATAAAAAGGGCGATTAGAGAAGCTTTGGTTGTTGGTTGTTTGTCAAACCTTGTGATTTCGATACGGCTTTGCAGCACTTGTGACAGTGATCCTAAGTCGGCCCTGATGAAGCCTAATCCATTTTCGGGTATGCTTACCTGAACCCATCCCAGGGAATCAGGCCGCGTTACGGGATATGTTTCACCCGATACTGCTTTGTGAATGATATCACTGTTTGGATTTGGTGCGACTCTGACATTTACGCTTCTACCGTGAATTGTAAAGCGATCTGCATATGTCTCGTGTGCTTCAACCATCTGAAATCCGAGATACATAAAATAGAGGAGCAACGCCAAGGACGGAAACACGCCACACCATTTAGCAAGTGAGATTTTATTTTCCTTAGATTGTAGTTCCTGAATAAAGGACTCAGAATCCGTGTCCGTGACATTTTCAACATTTCCGGTTGTGATGGTATGATTGGCCTCAGCAGCTGTTGCAGGGTGTGGCACGATTCCATTTGCCTGAAAGCTCTGGGGAATGATGCTATTGATTTTCTTTCTGTAATAGATTCCGTTGGCGCCAAGATTGACGTAGGTCCCGCGTTTGTTTACGCTGATCCTGGCTCCCTTGACGCCAAAAGAAAGTCCAACTCCAGACTTGGAAAAATTCAGTCGGAAGGGACCCATTGATGCAGATTTACGAAACGACCATCCCATGGCGAAAAGGTTTCAGTTCAAAAGATTCCTACGACGTGTGGCATTCCCTGGAGCAATAGTAGCACCCGTTAGACTGTGCATATTTGGTTTTAGCGGCGCTTACTGCTTCCTTACACCTATCGAATACACCTAAGTAAGTTTTGTTTGTAGGCATGTAAGAACATCCGTCTTTATGAACTTCGTGGTCGCCATTGGATTGTGCGTTGTTATTGACATAGTAAGCTGGCATAGAATATTTATTTAGGTAGTGAATTTCTCCGTTTTATCAGTAGAATCTTTTTTTAGTGCTGTAACGATGTCGTGTAGCAAGACGATCTGCTTTTGTTGATTGTTGACAATAACATCGACCTTCCAATACCAAAGGACCAAGGTGCGGAAGACCAGAAAAAGGGCAACGCAAATTCCAATTATTGCCAGAACGAGTAGCAATCCTGACAGCGGGTTGTCATTGTATGTTTGCAGGATGATCATTTATTTACGATTTCTTTAATTAAGCAATTTCTGGCAAGCTTAGCAGGTTGTCTCTTAGGGTTCTATCGGGCTTAGTTTTGATGTATTTGTTGCCAGCCGCACTGGTTTGAACAACAACATCGATCCTGTCTGTACCGACTAGTACATAGAATGTATTTTTTGGGTCTTTACTTTCAATGAGAACAATTGTCTGCTGAACCGTAAGTAAAAAACCTTTTCCCTCGGAAGCTATGCCCTTGACGTGAGTAATGTGTTCGACAGTACTATCTCTGTGAGGCTTCCTGATGTGTGTTATTCTGTACAACATTTTTTATTTGTTAGGTTGAAATTCAATTAGTAGCCATGTCGATTTTTTGGAACGAGGGAAGACGAACAGAGTAGGAGAATATGGTCCGATACATTTCTGAACTCATTTTAGCTTTGCCGTACCAATTCCTATTCATACTTCTTCAATTCGATTTTGATCATGGAGATGGAATCCTTTTTCGCGACAAGCCCGTCTTGCATGTCCTGGATTTCCTTTTCAAGCTGTTGAACAATCATGACTTGATTTCTAATTTGTCTCTCTCGTTCTTCGCTGGTTCTCAAAAGCTGATACTCTCGTATGGTACCAAGTTTATCTGTTGCCGCGACGAGATCTGCCCTGAAAATCATGAGGCGGTTTGACAAGCCTTCTTTTTCTGTTTCCGTTTGTGTCAAGAGGTTTTTAAGCGCTTGCACTTTCTCTATTTGATTCTTTGTTGCCAGGCGAATAGAGTCTTCTCGGACTTTTTGAATTGCGGCGGTTTGCTCGGGGTTTGGGCCACATGCCGTGATGATAAAAATTATTGCGATAAAAATAATAGCACGCATTGTTAGTTTTTTAAGTATGCAACTTGTCGGGTAGCTACGCTCATTTGATTTATTATTCGCGTAGCCCAGAGTTGATTAATCTGTACAGCAGTAGCTTTAATGATTACCTCTATGGGTTCCATGACGTTGTCATTTTCCAGGCCGAGGTAGATCTTTCCTGAAAGAGGAAATTTCATTTGTGACGCATCGTTGATGACGTCACCTTGTTTATATTGATAGAAGGCGGACCTGTTATCAAACAGCGCTGCGTTTTGAGAATCCGCAATAAAATAGTATTTGACGTTGTCCCGGCCTTGCACTTTGCCGAACGTATTTAAACCGTAGAGTGCCAATGCTGCCATCGTTCCATATCCTGAAATGCCTGCAACAGCTGAGGCCGCATTTGATACGAACTTGTCTTTTGATGCTTCGTAGGCTTGCTTGCCTTCAGTGCCAACGCCGATGTAGTAGCTCCATGACACAGTATTTTCCGGAAGCATAAAATCGACGATTCTGCGATTGCTGTTGCCGTTGATGGCGGTCTGTGAGGATATTTTTGCGATTACGTCCAGAGGTTGGGAAATGATGGTGTCACTGCTTTGAATGTAGCGTTGCTCCACAGGAGTGTTTGTTGTATCGGATACTGTCTTCCAAAATACAGAGGTATTGAAGTTTTGTGTTGCAGAAGATGCTGGAATGCGCTGAAGTCTGAACTTGCAGATACGACCCGTTATAGCTCCGTTGGTAAATCTGAACTTGTAGATGCCGGTTCGTGCCATGGTAAGCACTTTGCTATCGATCTTTTTTGTTTTGAAGTCCATGAACTTGGATGACGAGGGAAGCTCGGTGATTTCAAGTTCTTTAAGTTCTTTGCCGTTCACTTCGGTGAAGTTGAAAATGAGTTGATCGCCTTCGGCGAAGCCGTAGTAGAATACTTCTTCGGTCATGGCGGAAACTTTGAGAGTAGATTCAGCAACGTCGATGGGTTGTTGGCTGTGAGATACCATGCCAAGCAGCAGAATCGAAAAAGTCAAGGCAGATACTTTTAACATAACTATTTCTGATTGGCGAACTGACTTCTGCCACGTTCTGTGACGATATACTTTTCCCAATGGGCTCCAACTTCGTTACATGCATTCAAAAATTCCTTTGTTGCTTCCGCAATTGTTATGTTGTCCTTTATCAATGTCGTGTTGGGCAATAAGTACAATCCACCGCCATCAGCTTGGATCGTTTCAGTAAAATGATAGTTCTTTTTCAGCCTATCCTTCAATTCTGTATGGATCGTTGTGGACGTTTGTCTGATATCGTAAGTTAAGAGCACGTTCATAGTATTATTTTTTTAAATCATTTCATTTACTCATGCTGCCAACACTTCCCACTTGCACTTGTTGTCATGCGCTTGCATTGTGATCCTGCCTTTGTCAGTGCAGAACACTGTCGTGATGAAGTAGTTGACTGCCTGATTACCGGCTGAGGTTGCGTGGGTGTTATGCCCTGTGGCGGTGTGGTTATGGTTGTCTCGGGATTCTTAGTCTTAGTGTCAGTCACCGTGGTTGACGGACGGCATACGCTGCATGCTGTGTAACCCTGTGACTTTGCGTCGCTCAGGTTTATGGAAATTTTACTGGAGCGCAGGTACCGGCATGATGACTCGTGATACTTTTCACCTGTCCGGGTGATGTAGACAGTCTGAGCTTCCGCCTGTTTTGATGCACAGGAAATGACCAGCAAAAGCCAGAACAGAAATTGAAATTTTCTCAACTGAGGTACAAGCATCATGAAGGCTAAGCTGCATGCGCGAATGCTATTTTACCAGTTGCCTTTCCGGAGCTGGCAGATTTGTTTCCGAAAGCAGCCGATAATTTTCCTTTATTGGACCGAGTCAAGGGTCCAAGTATCATCGTGTGTAGAAAATGAATACGTTTCAGTTGGAGGAAGGGCAATGATTGCAACTTGCTGTCTCCTGGTATTATTGTTAGCTGAAGATGGAAATATGAGGTTGGTGGATATGAGTCTTACCGGGTTGGTGTAGACGACGTGCACGATATAGTGATTATCCAAGTTTTCGGTCTTATCGATCTTGTAGACGAGTTCGACGGTATTGGAAAAAGTAAGGTTCTCATTTCGATACCCCTGCGGGGAAACCATGTACGACCGGTAAATCTCCGGTGAAGGAAAGGTGTAGTTGTTTAACGGGGAGCTGTTATCAAAGTCGATCAAAAGTGTGGCCTCGACGTTTTTTCGAGCGCGAATGATGTTGCTGCCGGTAGCGAGAATAAATTCATTTCGGTAGTACGATTTTACGTTGGTGAAGTCGGTGTAAAGTTTTTTTACTTCTTCTGAACTTACCGCTACGGCACCATTCTGAATGGCTTTTTCCTTGGCTACATTGGCTTTGTTTTGGATATCGACGATTCTATGCTGTATGGTTTGGTCAATCAATTCCTTGTCGGGCTTCGATGAAAAGGAAGTGATGAGCAGAAATGAAATTGCTGCGATAAACATGGCGATGCAAGCTGCAAGCGCAATTTTCTTCCAATGAAGAAAAGGTGATTTAGTACTCCTCTTTTTGGTTTGTTTTTCTATCTCGCTGCATACCTTTTCGACGATTGCATCGACGCCTTTGCTGGCTGGTATCGCATAGATATCAGCCATCAGTGGTGACTTAATCGCAACTTCTTCTGGGGTGATATCCAGAAGTACCGGAAGTACAACTTTGTGGCCACCTATTTCCCTGGTGAATAGTGCAAAGAATTCTGCCATGGCCCATATCTTGGAAATATATGTGGGGCTGATGATGACCACTCCAAATCTACATTGGTCCAGTCCTTTGAAAATTGTATCGGCAAGGCGGTCCCCAACACTTAGCTCCACTCCCGAATACCATACCTTGAGACCTGTGGCACAGAGTCGCTCATGCAATTCATTGGCAAGTGCCAGCTTGTCTTCGACAGCGTGCGAAATGAATACATCGTATTGATACCTGGACTGAGACATTGTTGTGAATTTGAATTAATGATCACGAAGTGAAGGGTCAGTGGCAACGATTCTTTCCGAATCGGTAAGTTTACTTTCCCAACACTACTTGACAATCTTTAACTGGCCCAGTAAAGCCTCTCTATATTCTTTGCTCATTTGCACTTCCACCTCCCCTATTTTCACCACGTTACCGTCGAGTTCGGTTATCTGGTTGACGTTTACCACATAGGACCTGTGTATTTTCTGAAGATCCCGATGATGGAGTTGCTCGTGAATATGGTTCATGCTGTTGGCCAGCGTATAGGTTCTGGATTTTGTAACAACCGAACAATATGCTCTGCCTGCTTTAAGGTAAAGGATGTCACTGAGTAATATTTTTACATACACCTGGTTCTGTGTACGCAGGAAAAACTTATCCTTCGTCGCTGACCGATCAACTGAACCAGCCTTTGCGTTAGCATTACTAAAGGCCAGATCAATGGCCCTGATCAGGTCGGCTTCGTTGAACGGTTTGGTCAGGTAGCTTGCCGGTTGGGTTTTCTTTGCCCGTTCGACCGTTTTCTGGTCCATGTAATTGCTTAGATAGATAATGGGGATGAATTGCTGTTGAAGGATTACCTGTGCGGTGGATATACCGTCCATGGCATCGGAGAGTTCGATGTCCATGAGAATGAGATCAGGTTTTTCCGTTTGGACAACCTTTATTGCCTCTTCTCCGGAGGTGCATATTCCAGCTACCTCCAGTGAGTGTTTTTTCAATCGCTCTGCGATATCTTCTGCAATGAGGAGCTGGTCTTCTACGATCAGTACTTTGATATTTGCCATGTCAGGTTGTTGGTATGAGTAACGTATATGAAGTTCCTTTTTGGGTTGTTAACTGTAATGTGCCCTTCAACTCTTTCACCAACGTGTTGACCATTTTTAATCCGAATGATTGGGTCTGACCTGTGCTTGCGGTCAATCCCTTTCCATTGTCACTCACTTCAATTTTGCATTGACCCTCGTTTACCAGCGTTAATTTTATTGCTAATTCCTTATGTTGCTGTTCGGCATAAGCATACTTGAGTGCATTGCTTAACAGTTCGTTGAGTATGAGTCCTACCGGGATGGCTTTATCAACGTCCAACAAAATATTTTCGCTATCTATTGTGAGGTTGATATTTTGTTGACTGTATCCATAGGTGTGCAATAAATACAGGCAAAGTTCTTCTACATATTCCTTCATGTTGACTGTTCGGGTTGTTTCATCTCCATACAGTTTTTTATGAATTAGGGCCATGGTATTGACACGGCTTTCGCTGCTTTTAATTGCCTGGATAGCATTTTCATCCTTGATGTATTGAGATTGAAGGCTAAGGACGCTGGAGAGAATTTGCAAATTATTCTTAACGCGATGGTGCAGTTCCTTGAGCAGGGTTTCTATTTTGCGTTTGTTCTTTTGGCTTGATCTGAAATTATAAAAAATCAGCAGGGCGATGGTTATCAGCATCAGAACACTGATTGCGAGTGTGTTTATCCAAAGTCTTTTTGAATTGATCTCCGCTTGCTGTAACAAGGTGTTTTTTTGCAGAATGTCAATTTGTTGCTCTTTTTTCTCGGATTCATAACGCGTTTGCATGGCAATGAGACTCTCGGCCTTTTCATTGCTCAGGATGCTATCCTTTACAACCAGGAGTTCTTCGGCTGCCAGAATTGCTTTGGTGTAGTCGTGTTTGAGTTTGTACAGTTCTATTTTTAGTTGAAGATTTTCTTTCAGCCCGGCAAGGGTGCCGATGCTTCGTATCAGTTTGTCGGCCTGATTGAGATAGCTTTCTGCCTGTGCAAAGTTGCTTGACTTTATTTGGATGTTTGCCAGATTGTTGAGAATGATGGATTCTTCCTGGCGTTCGCCAGCGGCTGTTTTGATTGCCAGTGATTCGTTGAAGTAGGATTCGGCTTTCTTAAGATTATCCAGTTTTGCATAGACCTCCCCGATGGTATTGAGTGTTGTGCCCAGGGAATTTTTTTCTCCGGCGTCTCTCTTTATTTTTTCGGAACGCAGGAGGTTATATAAGCTGCTATCATAAAGGCCCATCGTCATGAACGCGCCACCGATGTTATTATAGGATTGCCCGATCCCACGTTGGTAATTGATGGCCTGACGAATGGCCAATGATTTATGGTAATATTCCAGGGTGTTTGGGTAATCACCCATGATTTCGTAGACCTGACCGATGGTATTGTAGCAGGACGCCAGGGCGCGATCGGGTTTCTGTTTCTCCAGGATTGAAAGGGCGCTGAATGCGTATTCGAGGGCTTTTTCGAAGAGTCCTTTGTCTTTATATATAATTGAGAGGTTGGTTTCGATAATCACCGAATTGGTGGTGTCGTGTGCAGCTTTGTAAAACGTGAGGGCTTTGTTATAGTAGAGGATACTGCTGTCCTGAAATCCTTTGTAATTGTAGTTTATCCCTATCCCATTTTGGGCTGCGGCAATGGTCACGGAATCCGTGGGCTGGGTATTAAGATATTTGTAATAGTACGATAAGGAGCTATCGTATTGGCGTAAGAGCAAAAACTCATATGCGATGCGTGAAAGGTATAATGAAGCTTTTGCTTTATTACCATATGATAAGGATTCCTTGTGCAACGTCTTAAGACTATCCGTTTTGGATTGCGCAAGGGAGAAAATGGGGAGACATACAGAAACAGCCAGCCAACCTGCAAGTTTCATGTTAGATTATTCGGGTAATAATAAAGGTAAAAAAAACGGTGATGTGCCCAAGCACATCACCGTTAATTCTGTCCAAGGCTTAAGGACCTGGTGGTATTGGCGGAGGCGGAATTTCGATGGGATCATCTTCACCTTCCGTGTTGGGAGAGACAACTTCTTCAGTACAGCTTGCGGCCAACAGGCCGAATAGCATGATCAGGACATATTTCCAGTATTTCATTTTAAATGGAATTTTGATTTTTAAACCAGCGTCTCAGGAGGTCTTTTGGTGAAGGCATGAAAGTCCCGGGTCAGTCATTTTGATGATCTGACATTTTGATTCCAGGTCAATCACCTACAGGTGCCTGAGAACTTTACTTTGGTGCGGGCAGGACTCGGCTGAAGAGCTTCACTGGATTGCGACCCGCGTGGCAATTTCAGATTGGCTATTCAGACGAGGTGTTAAATTGTTCGCGCTAGCGTGATACAAAGGTGTAGGAATGGTGAGCTATACTTTACCCGTGGAAATCTTTTATATTCGTGAATTGTACTTTTGTTTTTGTGTTGATTTCGTAAAATGAAAATCTATGGAAGTTAAGGTTCAGCACATTGATCGTTTGCTGGAGCTGCTGGGAGAAAAGACCGGTCAGCCGCTTGATCACAGAGGATTTGCCGAGATGGCTGGCCAGATAAAAGGAATCGGTGAGAAGTATCTGTATGAAAATCTTTATCGAAAGAACGAGAACGCGAAGAAGAAGGGAGAAGCGATGATTACCATGCAATCGACGAAAGGGGATCTGCTGGCGCAGTTTCTTGGCAGTAAAAGTTTCCGATTGTTTGTTGAGAAGCTGGAAAAAAGAATTGATCCGGTCCTGTTGAGTTGCGTGGGAAGTTATTGCAGTTATGTAAGACGCAATTCGGAGATTGGCGTGATCTTCTGTTCACCCGTTCAGATTTTTGAACGTGATGGCAAGATGTGGTATGAATTGCGTGGCCCGACGTGGAGTTTTGTGGGCGAACTGGAATTGAAGAATGGCTGTCTATTTGTGCTTATGAAAGCTACGGGAGGCAAGGAGATGCATCATGTGTATCGAATCGGAACACGTGAACGTCCAAAAGTTTTGCAAGGAGTTTTTTCAGGGGTGTCTACGGCCTTTGATCCTATTGGAGGGCGAACTGTTCTGGTGAAGATGGATGGGAAGTTTAGTGAACTTAAAAATGAAGAATTGGATATTAAGAATTTAAAAAAGTCAAAGTCGCTTATATATCGGCGTCTGGCTGAATATTTTATGAAGTATGAGGATAACAATCTTTCGACCAAGAAGATTGTTAATTATAATGTTGAAGATCTTGGAGTATCAAAATAGAAATAATGACTCACGCCGAATTCTCTCAACTCAACCTTACGGACACCTATAGATTTACATTTTATCATGGGGAGGAGCGATATGGAATTTTAATAAACCCTATTGGAGAAGGCAATTATCTTATAGTCAAGAAATCGCGCATTAAGGAGTACAATGCGGAGCCCAGTCGCAGAACGGAAATAGGCGAAAAAGTCAATATTGCAAACATCGTTCATTGGGAGGCAATGTCGAATAATCACACTATTCCAGATGCCAAAGAGCATACATCAAAAAATGCAATGGCTAACAAATTGGTGATTCTTGGCGCGGGTGCTTCTTTTGACACAACTATTGAAGATCAACACAGACCTCCCCTAACTTGCAATTTATTTCAGGATGAATCGCGGAAATTCTCGATAAATACCCGGGTGCTGCCCATTTAGTTAGTGAAATTTTACAAGCTGAAGATGTCGAAAAATATTTTCAGGATCAGTGGAATTTCATAAGGCAACACTTTGATCGCGACCTATTGGCAAAAATTATCAACACCCAATACTATCTCCACGATCTGTTTACGTCAATTTCAGACAAATGCAAATCAAGAAAAAACAACTACAATATTTTGGTATCCCTTCTATCGAAATATTGTGTCTCGGAAAATAAAAAAGTCATGGTTGTTAGTTTTAACTATGATACTCTATTAGAAACCGCAATTAATGCGACATTGGGTCATGGGTACAATAAGGTCGATGACTATATTAATTTTGACAGAAGTATCTTTCTATATAAGCCGCACGGTTCTTGCAATTGGATTCGGAATTTCGGAATCAGCCAGGGGCTATCGTTTGAGGAAAGAAATCAATTTATCAGTACCACACTATATAAAAAAAAGCTTAATTATTACGACATATTTAAGCTACTGAAGAAAGATATCGTCATTGAAAACGAAATTAATTTCCCTAGAGACCGACATCAGCGCTATTTGCCTCAACTACTTATTCCATTCACCGACAAAGATGATTTTGTTATGCCGTTGCAGCATAGAAATAGTTTAGGTGGTAACTTGGCTCAGATCGATGAAATCCTGATCATTGGATGGAAGGGAAACGAGCAGGTTTTTAAGGATTTATTAAGAAATCAAATCGGGCCACGAAAAGTCAAGATCACTGTTGCCAATAAAGGTGACGAAACGATCCGAGAGAACTTCAAAGATGTACTCCCTAATGCATTTTGGGAAACACAAGGCACTTTTTCGGATTACATGAAAATGTCTCTGGCAAGAAAACATCTATTCAATAATAGTTGCCGCAAGATCGACCGCATTCTTAACGACTAGTCATCTTGCCTTTAGAAAAAATCTTGTCCGGATGTAGTGTTTTAGAGAACTGGGATACTTATTATCCAGGAAACCAAATAGCAAATAACCACCTTCATTCATTATTTGAATCACCCAAATCATTGCAGCAGGCCCGGGCAGCTTTGAAGAATTTATGGATTTTTCTTCATTAAGTTAGGTTAAAGGACGGGCTCCCGGCCACTGTCTGTGTTTTATATCATGGAGTCTTTTGATGAAAGAAAGCTTATGCGGTTGATCCGTCACGTTGGTACACTTGTTTCAGAACTGCGGGATTGTTCCAGCTTTTCAGTGAAACAAAGGATTGATGACAGCTTTTATATGCAGCGTGAAGCTGAGCTACAGATATTAAAGGAGCAATTGGAAGAAGCAAGAAAACGAGCCTTATCTGTTGAGAGCAAATTAATTCACTATTATAATGACACGTATCACCGCTGGCGTACTGACGTGCGCTGGGTAAAAAGGGAGTGCAAAAAATCCAAAGAGTCTTGAAGCAAATTACTCAGAGGCAGTTTTATTTATCCTTGTCAAGGTGCTTTATCACGTTTTCAAGCAGGACTTTTACCGACTGCCTTGTCGATTCTTCCACATTGTAGTATTTGGAGCGGATGCTGTCATAGGAGACCTGACCGGACCTGCGTGTAGCGATGCAGCCGGAGATGAAGCGAAGCAATTCTGTGGTGTTGGAATTTACGATCACCCCAGCTTGTGTGAATATCTTCACCAAATAGGCCATTTGTGCCACCGATGCTTCGAACTGTATTTGAAAGTTGGTTTTTATTTCGCGGGGGATTTCAGGAGAGGATATTCGTTGCTGGCGGTGCAGTTCTTCTTCAATATAAATGGTAAGTTGATTTGACAAAGATGGTGAATCTTCATCATACCGAAGGCCTGGCTTTACGAGTGATTGGGTGATTGTCTTCTTAAATAATGTTAGGCGTTCACGTTTTTGCGAGGGTGTTTGATCGAGCGCGAGTTCATCCTTTATATAGCGAACACAGTGATCAAAACAGCGCACCGAGTTATAGTTACATGAAATCATGATCCTTCGAATTGCGTTTTCCAGATCGGTACCAGAATATTCTTTTTCCAGTACCTGCTGAAGTGCTTTTTCAATTTCCTCAGCATAGAAAACCGTTTTATAGTTTACAACACCATAACCGCTTTCGATTTGATGAAGAGCGTCCATGATCGTGTCAACGAGTTGCACGTCAGCGTCACGGGTCACGAGTTGGTCAGCAATTACCCTGGATTGCTCGGAGAGCCTGGTTTGCAGATTTAGTTGGCGCGTCTTGGGAAGTCGGGCCTCGAAATCGAAATACTTTGGAAACTGAAGGAGAAGAAAATTGAGTAAGTCCTCCAATTGGGATTGGACTTCGTATTGAGCGTTTGCGGAGTTTTGCTGGGAAGCTGATGCGTCCATCAGTTGTATGATTGCGTGTTGATGAAACTGAATATACCGTCTCAGGTGTCGTTCGTCTGAAAGGGAAAATAAATCTTGGGTAAAGGTTTTCTTGATGCGCTCCACCTCTGAAGCGACATCAGGTTGCATGGTATTGCTGTTGATGCTTTTGCCATCGGTACTTTTGGTGGTCACTATGTGTTCAAGGACCTTGAGTTCGTATTTCACCATAGGAAGGTTAGTCACGTTTTAAAACGGAAAAAAATAACCCAATCAGAAACCCAGCTATTGTGAGTTTACGCATACTAGTCTGCCAGGGCAAGTAAAACCCTATGCAAACAGGGCAATATTTTTTAGCACATTGCTGAATCTCAGGAAATTCTGTGTTTTTGTTTTCTAAAGCGCTTGTAGGCGCTTGTGAGGCTACGCTCAACAGATTTGATGGAAATTTCCAAGGTGCGAGCGATTTCGGCACCGGGCATACCCTGATAGAATTTAAGAATGAGGCATTGTCTTTCTCTACGTGGAAATTCGCAAATGATTTTCCAAATCAATTTCTTTTTCTCGGCGATGATGAGCAACTCTTCATCAGGTTCCTCTATGAAGGAGACGGTATTGAAATACAAAACAGTTTCGCTCCGAGCTCGAATGGATTGTTCGATCCATGTTACGGATTTGTTGCGGACGATTGTCATCAGGTACGGTTCGATATTGATATTTTCCCGAGCGATGATTTTATGCTTTTGCCAGATGTATGCGAAAGCTTCCTGCACGATGTCTTCAGCAGCTTCTCGATCTTGGGTGCGTCGCAGTGAGACGCTGACGAGCTTGGCATAAAAATAGTCGAATAGTGTTTCGACGGCCTTTTCGGGCCAATCATTTAATAATTTCCTAAAGTTTTCGTTTTCCATAGGCTTACCCAAATTCGCTAATTATTAACTGATGTTAAGCCAATATAAATATTACGGCTCTTAACAATTTGTTAATGTTTTGTAAAAACATTACATGTATGCTTAAAGGTAAGAGGAAACGATTTCGGAAAACGATTGTTGTTAATGGTTATTAGCGTAATTTCGTCACAAACAATTGGATTCTTACCATATGGTAAGAATCATAGATCTAACACGATTCTCTTCCAAATTGGGTTGAGACGAAACGAAGCTAAATTTTCGGTTACCCATGGACGGTTTTTACAAATATCCCTAAATCCACAGATAGGTTTCATTGAAATGGGTTGTTCTTTGTAAGCATAAGCAATGCATATATGAACAAAGTAATATTGTGTGTTGATAACGATCCCGAAGACCTCGACATTTTCCGGGAAGCCATTACAGAAACGAAACTCCCGCTTACCTGCGTGCCAGTTTTGAGTGGCATGGAGGCACTTTCTTACCTGGCATCCAACATTCCCGATTTTATTTTCCTGGATATAAATATGCCGGTAATGAATGGTCGGGAAGTGCTAAAATCGATACGAGGATTGCGACACTTGGACGATGTGCCTGTCGTTATTATGTCCACCAGTATTTCGGACAGGGAAGACCTGATGCGGCAAGGTGCAACTGAGTGCATAGCAAAATCCGGAAACTTTCATGACCTCTGCCTTTCGCTGAAGAAATTTTTCCAGTAGGATGGACTATTTGAAGACATCAAAGCATGGAACACTGCACTGTGAAATGTAATATTCTTTTAGCAATCTTTTCTATCTGTCGGCATCTTGTTTATAAGAGCTATCTACAATTAGAGACAGCCTACTTTGGCTCAGTGACCCCTTACCCTTTCAAGATAATTTCCTTCCTTCATTTTTAATAGAATCCTAACTAAAAATTAACTCGCAATTCATCACAATCGCGTTATATTTGAATTGTCTATGAAAGAGGTTGGTAGTGAAACGCCTGACGTTTCGATAGAGGCCATTATTGAGAACGTCAGAGCAATACGTGATGGTTTGATCACAAGATTGTTAAAGGATGATGAGCTTCGTCATTTTCTGGAAACTCACTACAATATTTTTGCTATGAGTACAATACGAGTGGAATTTCTAAAGCGAGATCTTAGGGAGTTAAAAGGCACCTCCCTAGACTTAGTTCATTATTCATCACTTATTAAATATGTAAAAGAGGCGCGCGTGGAAGTCAGTCCAGATCATCCTTTATTTCTGGCTGAACTCAGGGGTATATTTGAAAAGGTCCGAGGTTAAAGGCGAAACTTGAATAACAATGGTATCGATATTGACCGGCTATTCCGAGACGGAGAGTTTCTCACCGATACTGTTTATTACCGGCAACGTGTATGCCTGTACCATCTTGACACGTCGCTCATTGAAGTCTACTATGATGTTGAAAGCAACAGTATCAGCTATGTTGGAAAGGCGTCCTACGGTGATTTGAACAAGTTTCTAACCAAGTTCAACGTGAGTTGAAAGCTATTTATTGATCATCGTGTAAAATTGTTTTTTGTAATTTTCAAGAGACTCCTGGGGATGTGAAGGATCTGCTTGCAACGCACTTCGCAGTAAATTCAGGGCTTGTAATTTTTCGTCGATTTCTGAAAGAAGCGTTGTCTTACTCAACGTCTTTGCTGCTTTTGGTTTCTTTGCCATACACCGAAGATAGCAGATGAATCAGATAGTAGGTAGGTTAAACAATGATTATGAAGGATTATATTAATCCTTCATCTGCAAACGAATAGTATTTGTCACTGGTGAGAATGACATGGTCGAGAAGTTGAATTTCCAGAAATTTTCCCGCTTCTTTTAGTTTCCTGGTAAGGTCGATGTCTGACTGGCTGGGAGTAAGATTTCCCGAGGGATGATTATGAGAGACGACGATTCCGCAGGCTCCAACCTTTAAGGCGGCAACAAATATCAGTTTAGGATCGGCAACTGTCCCGCACATCCCTCCTTTTGAGGCGGTATGAATTCCTAGGACACGATTGGCGCGATTGAGAAACAAGATTTTAAATTCTTCGAAGAGGTCCATGGTTAGCAGGTTCCAACTCTGCCGAAATACTTCAGCGACATCTTGCGAGTTGGTGATCTTGGGGCGAAGTGAAGGTTTAACGGTTGATTTGTAGGTGAGTTCGATTTCTGCCGCTTTCCATTGATGTTCATTGTTGATTTCCATAATTGTATGTTTTAATTATGGTGGCGTAAAGGCAGCTGTGCATGGAGGCAAATAATTTTCGTTTGCAATGGGGGTTCCTGCCTACGCTGAAGCCTCGGCAGGCAGGCCTGCACCGTAAAGAGGCAGGGGGAAACCGTTCATGCGAAAATTATTTGATGGAATGGAAAAACAGCCTGCCTACTTTTACCATGATTAAAAGCGGCAATGGAAATCAAGCAGGAAAGCTCAGCGATTAGCGAAAAAGAATCCAGGCAACTAGTAAAACTCCGAGTAGTACGATGACCGCTATGGCAATTCGAATTCCAGAATTGGAAACTGCTGTACGTGGCTGCCAAGCAATAGGTTGAAAGGAAATAATATCCATTGTGGTGGACGTCTCACTGGTAAACAGTCGGAAGAGTTCGCTTTCGTCCTCATAGGTAAGAACCTTTTTTTCTGGAGGCACATTTTTCATAACGGTCATCCATGTATCGATCATTTCACGTTCTGATGCAGAAACGCGGCCTTTGATATAGCGATCGAGCAAGTTATCAAAATCGGCATTTGTCATCCAGGCAGACAGTTGGTAGCTTACTAAGCTACTACAGAAATCACAGCCTTCCAGTGGCTTAAAAGAGGTGTGTATTAATTCTTTGTTCTAAATCCTGAAAATCTACTGTCGCTGACCTTTAGGGCAATAAAAAACCAATACTTTAAGAAAGAGATAAAATCTTACATGAGTATGGAAATTTGACCCTGAGGCCAGTTCGACACCTCATAGCTATCTAGCGAAACTTCACTTGAAGAAGCTGTCATGTCAACGGCTAGAATACAAAGAAAACTGGCATTTGATTGCAGAGACAGTCTTTCATTGACTGCCAGACTATTATTCCTCCCGAAGAAGTCCTTCTTGCGGAAATACATTTCTGCGAAGAGTTTGTTGTTTGGCATCATACCACTCGCATTCCACCAAAGGAAATTTTGAATGGGGATCACGCTGAAAGCCCTTTACGACCATGATTTGCTTTTCACCGTCGTGGCGAACCATGTCGCCGATTTTAAAGATTGATTTAACAGGATTGATCCGATCCTGAATTTTAGTAAATAAAGAAATTGAGTAGAAGTTTTAATATGTGAAATTAACCAAGAACACGGTAAAAAAGCAATATGATCTCTTTTGGGCATGTAAGGAATGAACCGTAAATCGATTGTCTTGATTGATCATGACTTTCATTACCTGACATGCCATTACATTTTGAGTCGTGTGGCTCTGTCTTTATAGTATTCCTTGTAATCATTTTTTATCTCATTTGGTAAAAAAGATTTATTGATGAGCGCATCAATGCTTTGCTCGTTGACTTTAAATTCATCCATTATTTTAATCACCCTGCTTTCTTTGATCTCCAGTACGTTTCCGAATTCCAGAAAATCTGAGGAGGTATAAAACCCATGCGCATTAAAAGCTTCGGTGAAGCGATCATTTAAAAGCGTCAGTGCCATGTCTATTTCTCCCGGAGAATGTATCCTGGTACATAGCAGATCGTAGGCGGGTGTTAAAACGTAGTCGCCAGCTTCTGCCTGAAGGGCGGAGAAATTTTTTACGTGAGCGTCACCGTTTGAAAATATATAATTGAATAATACGAGTCGGAAAAATTTTTCTATTTCCACAGGGTACATGGAAATATGTCGTTTGATGAGTGTTCCTATTTCTTCGTAGGACAGATCATACTTATAGTTCTTCCCATGGGTTTCTTCGGTTACCTGTGCGATCTGAGCAAAATCTTCCTGCTGTATTTTTGAACCGTCTGGTTTTACATCAAATCGTTTTACCAGGTACGCCGGGCTTCCGTCGCTGAAATAAATCAAAGCATTGGGTGGCACTGTTATTTTAAAAAACTGCCGAGCGAGTTGCATGGTCACGTGTTCGTTGGCGGGAGCCTGATCCAGATGTCTGAGTTGTCCCGCGGGAACAGGTTTGAGGATGTATTGTCCGCCTGTGTCTGTGAGAATCAATTTATTGTTTTCTAACCGCAGGGAGTATTTCACCTGAACTCCTGAGATTGACATTTTTTTTGTGAGGTCCCTGTAAAGATCAGAATCTTCCTCATAGGGGGACTTAAATGGCAAAATGTGATCTACCTTTTTTCCATCAAATAGTTCCTTGAGGCATGTCTTGCAAAATCCTGCTGCATCTCCTTCCTTAAAACATCCCGGGCAAATCATGATGATATCTCTTTAACTGTTATGGATCCTATTGTGTCTGACTTTGCTGTTGCTAGCAAAAGGCTGAAGTGGTCATTTTCATCAATGCGTAATAACCTGCATTGCGTTTGTTTGTTGATACCTTCTGAAAGCAGTCCATAGAAAAAGGGGAATAGCGTCTTTGAAGAATATTCCTTTTTGGTCTTTGGCAATGAAAGGCTGATTGCAGAAAGATTTGAATCATTGAAATAGGAGTCTTCATAGCAAAACAGGTACTGCTGGTCGTCGGTCTTCTCTAGCGTTCCTGCCAGTACTCTATTATTATATATATGAGCCTTTCTTACCATTTCTTATGACTTGATCACTTCCAGTTTAATCTCCAGTCCCAGCACTTTGCAAATTCGTAATAGGGTTTCGAGTTCGGGGTTGGCAACTCCTTGTTCTATGGCCCTGAGGGTACGCGGGGAAATGTCGGCTATGTCTGCCAGGTCTACCTGGAGGATTTTCCGCGATTTCCGTCTGATTTGGATGATCTTCCCAAACTCTACTTTTTCAATTGCGCCTTCAGTCATCATTTAAATAGGCATTATATTGCCTCTTAATATAAAACTATGGATCAATAATCACTTATACAAGCAAATAGGTATTATAATTCCCATTTATATTCAAATAATACAAAACAATCAATGATTTATGAAATAGGAATTATAATGCCTATTTAAATTTTTAAAAATTAGCTTTTCTAAAGAATCACGTCCCTTCCCCTGATCCTTCTCTTTTTGTATTGTCAGCTGTCAAAAATTGGGACGTGCGAATTTTTTAATTCCTTTGGAGCAAAGGCTATATAATATAGGGTCACAACTCATACTCAAATGAAATCACGGTTCACCGTCATATTGTTTCTAGCATCCTTTATTTGTAATGCCCAATTAACAGGGAAAATTATTTCCGTTGCCGATGGCGATACGTTCACGATGCTTGTGAATGAAAAGCAAGTCAGGATCCGGCTTCATGGCATTGATTGTCCGGAAAAAAGTCAGAACTTTGGGCAGGTCGCTAAGGAATTCACGTCGGGGTATGTGTTTGGAAAAATCGTCTCTGTGAAGGAGATGGATATTGACAGGTATGGAAGGACGATTGGAATAGTAACTGTGAATAGTGTCAATGTCAATGAGAAATTGCTTGAGGCGGGACTGGCCTGGCATTATAAAGTGTATGATAAAAATCCAATGTGGGCTAAGATGGAATTGAAAGCGAGAAAAGATAAGCGAGGGCTTTGGAAACAATTCAATGTAGTTGCTCCTTGGGAATACAGGAGAGCAAAGACCGAAAATTCTGAAAAATGAGATAACTGCCTTGTGATTCCTTTTGGGGATCATATTTCAATTAATAGCTTACATAAATGGGGGTTTCTCTTCCCCGTTTCTTTGAAAGCGTTCCCTTTTCCCCACGCTCTTCGCGGATTCTTGCATCATATTCATGCACTTCTGTTGTCTGTTTTGCACAAAGTTCAAGTTTTGCAAGAATCTTGGAAGTTAATATTTGAAATTGTCGTCTACGTTTTTTGTTTAAAAAGACCTTCTACAAGTTCAACTGAATAATAATGGATGCCTCCAATTTTCACTGACGGTAAAACACCCTTTATTCGGAAATTCTGTAAGGTTCCAGCGGATATTCCAAGCACCTGACGTACATCCGCGCTTCTGAGCCATTTCTTTTCAGAACCATCAGGTTTTTGACGGATAATATTTTTAATGTCCTCTAATAACTGGACACGAAATATTTGAAGATCCTCGATTGTTACAACTTGCTGGGCCATTTTGAAAATAAGTTGATTCCAAATACTTCCATGTCAAACTTAGAGATTCACATGTTGTGAGTAAGATTGAATCGGTTTCCTAAGGCACATCAACTTTTCTTTGCAATTCTGTTGTAAAATTTAATGTTTGGAAGTACCCTAATGAATCATTGCGATATGCAAATGGAAAGAAGTGAGCGATTCGGTGAGTTGACTTTGGGAGTCCGTGTAAGAGATTGAAATAGCGTAGTTTACCAAGGGTGGCTATTCCTCCTCCTCACCACCATCAATTTTATATTGACATTATTAAGAAAATTGGGTTTTACTTTTTTTACAAGCAAGTCCGATTTAAAGTTATTGACAAGCCCTTAGTTCTAATAATTAACATGTTTGGCTTCATCTGCTTTCATCTTTTCTATTACGCTCAAAGCCGTCAGTTTGCTTAAACATTGCTTTCACTTCCTCTTGTGCATATACCGGAAGACATAGAAGCGAAAACAATCAATAATACAGTTTATTCAAATTACTTTATATTTAATTCCAGAGAAAAACATAACAACATAACATCCATCCGATTACAGTCTCACACTTCGTCCGCATATGAAAACTTTCGCTTGTCTGGATTATCGTCTTTCTTTTGATGCAAAAGAAAGACAGAATTAATTTGAACACAGCTATCCTATTTAGTAAAGAACTATCCAATTTGCCTCAGCAATTCTTCAACATTTGAACCGACAACTTATAACCATCATTTTGTTAACGTTGTCAACGTTCAATTCTTGCAGTTAACTCATCCTCAAAAGTGATCAAGCGACGCAGGTAACGAACGTTTTGTTTTTGCTGCCAAACACAAGTAGAACCTAACCAGGATAATTGCCCGATACTTCAAAATGCAGGAAACTTTAAGTGTTCGTTTTGTGAAATAATTCGGAACATCAATAATTTCTGAACCATTAAATCCGGGATTAAGGCAATGTACTGATTACATCAGCCAAAAATCGGTTCGCATTTAGATAATTTCCTTGCTGCAAACTTAGTCGTGCAATGACGAGTTTTTTAGAGGGCACAACCCATACATTTTGGCCTTCAAAACCATCTGCAATAAAGAGGTCTACCGGAGCGTCAGGGTATCTGCGTTCAGCAGGATTTCCTTTTTCTCCAGCATTCAACCAAAACTGTGCACCATACTCACCGATAGGAGCACCTCGCGCGGGAGTTGTCGTGTACGTTACCCAACCTACCGGCAAGATGCGTTCGTCATTCCATACACCATCATTCAAATACAGAAGTCCGAAACGTACCCAGTCGCGCGCGGTAGCGAAGCAATAAGAACTTCCAACAAATGTTCCGCCGGCATCAGGCTCAAGCAGGGCACTATACATACCTATTTTATAGAACAGTTTTTCATAGGGCAGTTTGTAATAGTTTTCATCACCTGCCGTGCTACGTACTACGCGCGAGATTATGTTACTTGTTCCGCTGGAGTAATAAAATTTTTCTCCCGGGATGCCTTGTAGGGGAGATTCAGCGGCATACAAGCCCATATTCTTCTTTCTGAAAAGCATGTTAGTGACACTACTCGGTGTACTATAGTTTTCATTCCACAGCAAACCGCTACTTTGTTGCATGAGGTCGTTGAGAGTAATGGTGTTTCGATTGTCATTCGCCCACGAAGCAATCGGCGCGGACTTTGTTACATCCAACTTTCCTTCTTTCACTAAAATGCCAACCATAGCATTGGTAATGCTTTTGGTCATGGACCAGCCGATTTGTTTTGACTTGGAATTAAATCCTTGGGCATAGGTTTCCGCGATAATCTTGCCATCATACGCGATCACGATGGCACGTGTTCGTCTTAACTTGCTTTCAGTTCCTTCATCAAATGCATCATGCACCACTTTCCTAAGTGTTTCATAGTCGACACCTTTTGGCAAAGAGTCTGTCGTCAAGTCGCCGGAAGGCCAGGGAATCGTATCCTGATCGATGGTAGGGTGTGACGGAAGCTTAATATATTGTGCCCGGAGTTCCTCTTCCGTAATCTCAGCGATTAAAGTGCAGCCAAGCCCCTTTCGATAAATAGCCTTTTGTTTAGCAAGTCCCATCACGGTGCCAGTAGCTGACGAATCCGAGTAATCTACCGAGTACCAGCCCAGCGAAAAAGGAAATTTTCCCACTTCATTGTCGATTACATTTTGCGGATCACGTCCAGCCACCATGACACACGAACAAATACTTTTGGCACCATAGCCAGCGATAATAGGAAGGGCGTTCTGATACATGTACCATAAACCGAATACCACAGCACTACCTAGTAATGTAAGAAAGACTCGCTTGAATATTTTCATGATGGAATATTATTTAACGAAAATTGTACAATATACGCGATGAACATGGTTTGCATATCACAAACCATGTTCAAATTGCATGCAAGCAGCGATGCTAATTCAAAATGATTGTGATTGGGACATTAATAATATTTTTATTTAAGAATCAATCACAACTATTTTTGGGTTATGTATAGCCTGAAAACAATGAGGGATACGGAGATGTGATTGAAGGCGGCATAACTGCGCTGTTAATGATAAAATGACTCTAAAATATCTATCGTGTTTTCAATCGCATCCTTTGCATGACCCTGGCCCTCAAATCTGAAAAAAAATGAATCATATTTCCGAATGGTTACCGAACCTTTTGAAACTATGCGTCTCTCGATTCAGTTGGCAGTGTCTAAGCCACGAAAAGTAGTTCCCGATTTATTCGTGTATTCATTTGACGAATCAGCTTTTAGATAAGGTTAGGCTGTTGGAGTAGTATTTCCAAGTCCCTTTTCAGCGGTACCGCTAGCTTTACCAATTCTTTCCACTTTGAAACGTTCAACTCCCACTTTTTCTTCTGCAAATGATCTACTTGACGGGGCATTTTGTCTGGGAAAATGCCTTGACCGAGAAGGAGATTGTCTACCCCGTTAAATCCAAACAAGTTATCATGCATGGACCGTTTTAATAACTCCTGAGTCCGTGGATTATTTTGCGATAACAAACCATTCTCTTTATACAACGCCAAGAGCTCTTCCATTCCAGATATATTTGCGTTAGCCTGACACTCCTTCCAAAACGGTGTGTTCAATTTCCTGTTGAACTTGTAGTGCATGGCAAGAAACCATCTTAAATAATCCCATCTTTCATTCACATGCGCGTTAATATATTTCTGAATGGCTTTGCTTTTATAAGAGGGGAAATTATCAATCAGAACCTGAATTTCAAAAAGTATCATATGAATACCTGTGGATTCGAGTGGCTCCACAAATCCATAGGAATTGCCAATGCCCACAACATTGCCCTTCCAAAAATGCTCGTGTCGGCCAGATCTGAATTTAATTACGCGATAATCGCCCATTCTGGGGTTGCCGGCATACATCTCTTTTGCAGCCTCATCAACGCTGCAAAATGATGATGAAAAAACATATCCACGATGATCCTCATCTCGCATTGGGATGCTCCAATTCCACCCATGTTTCATCGTCTCTGCTAATGTATATGGCTTCACAAAACCATCATGTGGTACATTCGCGGCAATAGCCGTATCTGTGAATAAGCTACTTTTGTAGTCCACGAACTTCGATTTCAATGCTCCCTCAAGTAAAATTGATCTAAACCCAGAACAATCCACATACAGATCAAACGATAGTGTTGAATTGTCATCACAAATTACACTCCTGATATCTTCTCCATTCTCCGAGATTTCACAATGAACCACACTCCTGTCAATATAATTGATTCCTGCCAGTTCCGCCTTCTGCTTTAGGTAATCCACAAAGCGTTTGTTGTCAAGATGAAAAGCATAAAGAATATCTTTTGATAACGAAAAATATCTATTGCTGGCCTTATCAAGTTCCAGCACAAAAGATGAGTCTGAAGACATCAGCATGGATGTAAGCGAGCACTCATTTATATTGTTGCTCAGTGAGCACGCAGACCATAGATCTGTTGATCCGAAAGGATAGTTAAAGTAGTAATCGCCTGGTAATCCCCAAAAAAACTTAATGCCGAGTTTCCAGGTAGGCTGAACTTTTTTATAAAAATCTAAAGAATCAAATCCCAATTGCTCAAAAAGGAAATGATTGATCAGGGGCGTTGTCGCTTCACCGACCCCTATTATCGGAATCTTGGATGATTCTATTAGCGTAACTTTAAGTGCAGGATATTTTTTCTTCAAAGCAAGTGCCGTAAGGTAACCGGCTGTGCCTCCACCCAATATACCGACAGATTCGTCCGCGTGAAGCGTCTCACGTCTGTCTCTATCCTTACTTTGCAACAAGGAATATTCTCTTAGCTGCTTTAGAGCAAGTGAGATATCTCTTGTATGGATAGGTGAGCCTCCCATATCTGACGATTGTCTTGCCGATTCTTTAAAGCAAACCGAACAGCATTCGGCCTTTGGTATAGGCACCTTAATAGATTTCTTCTTTTCGTTTCCCAAAACCAACTCGACAGTTTCAATATATTGAAACTTCCCATTAGACTCCAGATCAACCAATGCCTTTGCCTCTTCGAAAACGTTGTTCGTGACCTGCGTCAACATGTCAATTGTGTTAGAATTCAACATCAAGCCGGATGTCTTTGTTGACTGTATGGTTGCAAAGGGAATAGAATTGACATCATACATCACGCGTAATGCGCACTCCAAACATGACGTTTTTCCGCCGATGACAGAAGGGCCGATAATTATATGTTTATGATCAACTGTGACAAAAATACAGGGCGTTCCAACCTGAGCACATGCTTCATTTAACTCAAGCATAGCCTGAAAAGAATCACCCTCGGACACTGCTATAATCAACTTGTTAGTGGCTGCCAGTTCTCCTAATGTAGTTTCGATCCCTTGCTGATACTGCAGGTCTTCGTGTTCATGACCAAATAGAGCAATTTCTTCCTTTAAGATGCCTTGGGTTTGAGACTGAATATCTGACGTTTTGAAACTATAAAGCTTACCCTCGAATAAAGAAGAACTATTCATTTTGCTAAACATCATATTTGCCACTGAAGACCTACCAACAATTGCAATCCTTGTCTTTGACTCGGACGGAGGCACCAAAGGCGTTCTGAAGAACAATAGTGTGCCCGAAAGTTGAGAAATAATTTCCCGGGCTCGATCACTTCCAAAACTATTCCTTGCATTAAGGCAAATTTCCGCAACACTTCGCACACCATCGATGGTTTGAATAAAAGCAACGAAGTCATCTTTGTTAATTTCAGAAATTTTTATAATGTCTAATCCTTTCCTTATAATAACAGAATCAGCATCTGTAAAAATAATGTCAGATGTTTCATCAATACAAGGCACTTCCAAATCAAGATTGTTGTCGTCTGTTCTACCCATATAAAGTGTCGAATTAGATTTCTATACTAGTGTTAATAAATTTAACAATTATTTTCTAAGCTTGATCATTGCTTCTAAAATCATTTAACAATGATGTCCTAGCCCCATCGGTGGTGCTCTTTTGAATTATCATTTACCGATGATGAATTGGCCAAGCACTAAATAATCAAGGGGCGAGGAATAGAAAAAATCTAAAGCTTCCGTGGGTGTTTCAACGATCGGCATTCCCTTTCTGTTAAATGAAGTGTTTAATAGTAATGAAATTCCAGTTCTTTTCTTAAAGGCTACTAGCAGTGCATGGTATTTTTGATTCCAAGCTGCATCGACTGTCTGCACTCGACTTGTCTTATTCAAATGCACAACGCTCTTAATTTTATCCTCCCACTCTGGTCGAATTTCATCAACCATGATCATATAAGGGCTATCATGGCCATTTTTAAAATAGAGGGAAACATCTTCCGCCAATACTGACGGTGCAAATGGCCTGAAGTCTTCTCGCAACTTTATTTGTGAATTAATAAAATCACGCACTCCACTCTGACGCGGATCGGCTAAAATGCTTCTTCTCCCTAAAGCTCGTGGACCAAACTCTGAACCGTCTTGAAACCAACCTATTACAGAACCTTCAGCAAGCAAACGAGCAGTTTCATCAATATAGCTTACTGTTGAGATTATTTTTAGACCAGGATTTACAGTTTTTTCAGAGTTGGTCCTCACAAAATTAAAAATTCTCTCAAGATCGATTGATTGAAGAAATATGGCAGCATCTATTTTATTGGATGCGTTTATTTCTGCGTTATTTGTGAGTAGTGAATGAAATCCATTCTTCGTTAAAAGCGCTTTATAAAAAAAATCGCCTTTCATTTTTATTGTACAGGTTGGAGATTCAACAACATCTGACCAAACATGAATAGGATTGGAAAGTTTAACTTGATAAACCCCATAGTCTTCAATATTGAATTGAACAATTCCTTTAGAGTCGGGTTGCGAAACTACGCAAGTAGGAATCATTTCAAAAAAAAGGTCAATTGCAGCCTTAACTTCAGCAGGTGGTGTTATTTTATATGTATTAATGCATTGTTGGATTCTGTCATGGGAATATTCTACACCAAAACATGTAGATCCATTATGAGTTATCCTCTCCCTTTTGAGTACCTCAAGCCATCCATAATAAGCACATCCAAGAGCTAAACCATTGTCGCCAGATGCCGGTTCGATATAAAGGTCCTGTACTTTCTTGGTTGAGAGCAGTTTCGAGTTAGCGAGCGCATTTAAGGCTGTGCCTCCTGCATAGCATAACTTTTGTGTACCGTATGCAGTAACCCTTGACCTAAATATATATTCAACAGCCCGCTCAATTTCTAATTGAACTCCATACGCGATATCTGCATAATATTGAAAGTCCCGTTTAAATATATCAAATGATCTCGCTGGCCTTTGAAACTTCGCCATCCAATCATAGTTTAGAAAGACTCGGCCATTTAACAATTCAAAAATCTCCTCGCTGAATTTTCCGGGGCGCCCATACGGGCCTAACCCCATGAGTTTACCGGTATCCACCATTGTACCAAAACAATAAGTAGAAACAGCAGCATAAAGGCCGCCAATCGAATGTTTTGTTACGGGTGGGTGCATCGAATAATGAGTAATACCTAGGCCCCATTCCGAAAAATCCTTTACAACCGGAGCTAATCGATTATTCCTGAAAGAATAAAAGCTATCTTTTTCGTTATAAAGATGAGGAAGCAACTCTATCATATGACGGTCAGGAATAGACGCCCCTGCTAAATCCATGCATTCGTTAAATGAATTACCACAGCCATCCATGACCAGTACATCAAACTCGTCAAAAGGGCAGGTTCCTACAGCACTATATGCATGCGCTAAATGATGAGAAATTGTTACCACTGGGACGCCGTGATGTTCATTTAAGTACCGACTGCCTCGATAATACTCGCTGCCGAACCTAAAATTTCCAAAGAGTGCATTTTGGACTACAAGGTCCAAATCGCTCCACTGTATCCCTTCAGCATCAAGGCAATATTTTATGGTTTGGCTATCATTAAGTCCATCATGCTTAACCCTAGTTATTCTCTCTTTTTCTATGGCTACACAAACTTTTCCGTCTTTTAAAAGGCAGGACGATCCATCGTGTGACAGACCTGTCCCGAGGACATAGGTAGCTTTTTTCATGAATTTCGTGTTTTTCTTACATTGTTGAGACAAAATAACCTGATCACCTAGAACTATCAAGGAAACCCTTCAATTTTAATAAAGCAATAAAGCCGCCGTGGGAAGCTATTATTCGCTGTCTGGTTGAATACATCAATGGTATTAAAAATCCAATACAGGGCACTAAGAAAATAATATTTTTAGTGTTCATGTTTGTCCTGCAAAAGCAGCTAAGTTGGTTAACATTATTGTGTTTATCAGTAAAAATCCATCGGAGGACATTTAAAATAATCAGTGTTCATACTATCTCCAATCAAGGATATCTTATAAAATTTCGTTCGTTCAATTTAAATTTGTCACTATTGTCAAGTATCTCATTTGGTGGTTCCAAGAAATACTTCATATAGGGTACTAATTCTAGTAACTTGGATCTCCACTGCCAATCCGTCCCGAAACTCAACCGCTCGATTTGAACGTGATACCATTCCATGGGGTAAAAAGATGTTTGCAACATATAATTTATCAAACTCCGTCCCAGTCAGATAAAATAGTTTCCCTCGAACCACTTCCTTAATATTGGATTGTGTAATTACGATGTCAACGGTGTCACCTGAGTTGATCACTTTGGTAATATCCTTCCGAAACCTCCTTAGCTCATTAGGTGCCCGGAGTTCAACGTAAAGCGAGGTTTGCTCTTGATTAATTTCTCTCAAGGTTGCGGGTGCATGAATAATTTCAGGGCTGGTTATTAACCATACATTTGAAATGAAAAGTCCGAATGCGAACAAAAAAATTAAAACGGCCCATTTTCCTACAAATCCTGGATAAAGTAAATTAATCTCCGTCATCAATGATGGTGATTGGGTGAGTACTAGCTTGGCATCAACGGTAACAAGGTTATCTCTCAGCATAATATCTGTTTATCTTCCCAATTCCAGTTGATTTCGAACTAGTTCATAATATCGACCTTTTAAGTCTACTAGTGTCTGATGGCTTCCTTCTTCGACTATCGTTCCCCTTTCTAGCACAACGATCTTGTCAGCATTCATTACGGTACTAAGCCGATGAGCTACGACAACTACTGTTTTCCCGATAAGCATTTTCTCCATATTCTTCATAATCACTTTTTCGTTAGTTGCGTCAAGTGCATTTGTAGCTTCGTCAAAGAACATGAAGTCAGAATCCTTGTACATGGCTCGGGCGATTAATAGACGCTGTATTTGACCACTACTTAATCCATTTCCACCAGCCGCAATTCTGGTGTAGTAACCCTCTGGCAGCTCACTGATCAAATCCTTAATATTAGTAATTTCACAGACCTTATCAAGTCGGCTTGGTTCAATCCGGTCCAAGTGCAAAGTGATGTTTCCAACGATGCTGTCATTGAACAAGAAACCGTCTTGAAGCACTGCGCTGCATTTACTTCGCCACATAGCTGGCTTAATATCTTTCAGGCGTGTTGCGTCAATTGTAATGTCACCTTGGTAATCCTCATAAAAACGCAATAGCAATTTAAGCAATGTTGTTTTTCCACTTCCACTCACACCCACAACTGCAACGGTTTTGCCGTGAGGAATTTCCAAGTTTATATTTTTCAACACCTGATGTTTACTTCCAGGATACGAAAATGAGACGTTACTTAAGACAATTGATTTATTATTCGGAATGCTGGTTGCGTAGTTTTGACCTTCAGGTTGCTCCTCTTTCAATTGCTGAATTTTATTGATTCGCTCCATACTAATTTTTGCATCCTGAGTCAGCTGTAAAAATCCCACTATAAATTGTACCGGAGTGTTTAGGTTTGCGATAACATATTGAATTGCCAACATTGCGCCTAAGGTAAGTTCACCATCTATGACTAACTTTGCAACTAAAAAGGTCAATAGAATATCCGTGCCGGTCCTAATGACATGCACACCCCCCTGTTGAAATTGATTTAGCAATAATCCTTTAAAGTTGAATTTAAATACTCTTAGCTGGGCTCGCTCCCATTCCCATCTTTTCACGTTTTCAATATTCTGCAACTTGATTTCACTAATTCCGTTCACAATTTGCAAGGCTGCATCTTTTTCAACCGATGAGGCAACGAAGATGTCCTCATTGACCTTTCTACGTGCCTTGAAAAACAGTGCCATCCAAGCAAGGTAAACCAACGCACCGACGAGGAAGGTCAGAAATAATTCGAATCTATAGACGATGAACACTATCGCAAAGACAGTAAAATTTAAAGTTTCCAACAGAATCCGAAATGCTGGTCCCGTAACAAAACCATGCAGCTGTTTATTGTCTTGAATCCGTTGTATTAGATCTCCCGCGGAATTTTTTTCGAAATACTCCACAGGAAGCTTCATAATTTTAATCCAAAAATCAGACAACATTGATATACTGACCATGTTAGAAATCTGTTGCAACAGATAATCTCGAATAAAATCAATCGTCGTTCTAAAGAATGTGAGCGACAACTGCGCGATTAGTATCACGGCTACGAAATGAAGATTGCTTGAAATGATGCCAATATCAACTACACTTTGCATCAAAAAGGGAAACACAAATTGAATGCTTACGGCAATAATTAAAGTAATTAAAACTTGTGCTGTCTGCCAACGGTTGAAACTAAAATATTTAAAGACCGTCCGCCAACTCGTTTGGGGATTACCTTGTTTATCTAAAAACTGCCTAATGGAAGGTTCCAGAAACAATATAGGCTGGGGGTTGCCTTCCGCGTTTTGTTCATTCAGTTTATTATAAAATTGCAACTTCGTGCAAATCTGCTCCCCTGAGAGGGCGTCAAAATAGTGCACCTTGTTGGCATTTTCCCACCAAGTTTTCCGAGGATACAATAAAATGAAATTTTTTTCACTTAAAGCCAAAATGCAAAAAAAGTGCCTTTCCGATAATACCTCATCCATTGTCTGGACAATGATTCTAGTCCTTAGTCCATTTTGTTCGGCAATTCTGCTGAGCTGAAATAGCGACATTCTATTTTCATCGTCACTAACCCGAACAATTCGGTCCGGGTCCTGCTCGTAGCCATAATAGCTGAGTACTCGATGTAAGCATGATAATGCACAATCAACATCCTTTATTTTCTGCACCTGATTTCTTTCAATGATTCAACTAATGAGGACAGTTACACGCTCTAGACCAATTGAAGCCTATACCGATCAATTAACTCGTAGCGATACGATATTTCTTTCAAAAAACTCTCACTGTTCATAATTTCCGTGGCATCATGTATCGTGTGTTTTTCGTCTAAAATTTCTTTAATTACACCTGTGATATTAAAAGGCAGCTGAAGTCCTCTTGTGTAAAATTTATTAAAGTGATCGTAATCCCAAGTATTGTCTCCATGAAAAACATAGATATATATGTTTGGCTTAATGATTGGAAAAATACAATTTGTTTCAAGCAGTTTTCCCAGTAGAACGGTATCTTCTCCTTTTTCCAAGTTAGCATAGTTTACTTCGCTTGTTATCATCGCTTTTTCACAAAGTATACTTCCTTCCCATAGCCGAAACGGTGATAAAAATGCCTGGTTATTCATTGAATCGAACATTAGCCAGTACGTAAGCATACTGGCTACCTTCACATTACTTTTCAATGCATCATATTGAACATCCAATCTATCCTCGGCATACCAATCGTCGTCATCCCACTGACAGAAATAATCACCTTTAGCATACTGCAAAGAAATGTTTCTAAGCGTCCCTAGCGACTGCTTTGGAGTTGCTGGTATTTCATAGAATGTGACTGACGTGTCATCGCATGATTTAGAAAATTCCTGAACAGAAAAGTTGTCACTTTCATAGACAATAACTAATTCCTTATTCGTATACGTTTGGGCCTTGAAACACCTGATTACACGTTGAAGAAAATTCAGCTTATTGTGGGTCACACATAAGCATGAAATGAGGGGCTTTTCTGTCATAAAATCTAACTTAATTTTAACTGTTAATCTGAAATTTAGTTTATCCGCCAAGCATTTTCGTCATTATCGAATGATTCTAAAAGTTCTGATATTTTTTTATCACTTCCCCAATCCAGTAGTTTCACTAAGTGCGCATAATTATCAAATATTTTTTCAATTACACTGGGTAAATAAATCTCCGCATTGTAAGAAACATTGATTTGTACTCCATTAGCATATTCCAGCATCATACAAGCCAAATCGAATGATACTTTTTTCTCGTGTGGATCATGATGAGAGGAAAAGCTCTGAATATTTCCCTTATGTTTATTATTGATCAAATTCAAATGATAGGGAACAAGTTTATTCAGAGGCATATCAAAATCATCAAGAATCCGTTCAAGTGAATAATATCTATAGTCGGACACTTCGAGTACCACATTTGAGACGCGGGAAATGTGTTCCCGAATCGTAAGAGCTGGGTCCACGATGAAGTCGCAAACTATTCCACCGGTACACCAGCCGGCAATGTTTTCAAATTCATTATTCATGCGCAGCGTAGTCGGAATGTCAATCCTGAAAAAAGGATGCTTCTTTTCCTTATATAGCGAGATGATATAGATAGAAATCAAAGCCATCCCCAGTGTTGTATTGGCTTCAACTGAAATCTGTCGGAGGCGATCGACGTCCTCTGTTTTAAGACATGTGCGATATATCCTTCCTTTATTTAGATTTAGTTTACCAATGATACCAAATGCTTCCTGATATTGCTCTAGTTCACCGTCTTTAATGTATTGGCGTAGTTCGTCCGACAATTCTTTGCGGTAACTACATTTGTCTCCTTCCTTCCCATAGTTCGATTCAACAAATAGCTTTTCCTGCTCCAGGTGATGACCAATACGTTGTGTGTAAAATTCCCTGCAACGCTCCCCAATTTCCGACGCTAACAAGTGGTTGTTCCAAGCAGCAAATTCCTTAAAATGAAAAAGCTGAGGCGGCAGACTCGCGGTACCTTTTCCTGATTGATATCCTTGGTAGATTTTTTTCAACTCCCGTTCCAATATTTGAGCTGACATCGCATCTCCATTTGCATGGGGTAGAACAAGCAGAACTAAACATGCATTCTGTCGCAGTTTCACAACAGTGATGTCCACCAGGGGTCCGGATTCATAATTGAAGGATTTTTCCGAAACTGCGTGCATGGTATATTTCAGGATCTCATCTCCATTTACCGGGTCTGCTGCATCTACATAATGGATCGTAAATCCCGGAGGAATAGATGGACATATCTTTTGCTTGATAGCTCCGTTCACCATAGCATAAACAGTTCGAAGACTCTCATGGCGCCCGACAATATCCATGATCGATTTTTCCAGAAGAATAAAATCGGGTTTGTTGAACCTTATTGCAAGATTGATATTAAAAATAAATTCTCCCTTAATGCGATAAGTCAGGTAGGCAAGTTTTTGAAGATAGGTCACATCATAGCTTTCCTGTGGCGTCAGCGGGGCAATTGTATAATGAGTTTCTGGTATTAAATTAACTTGAACAGAATTGTCCTCCAGAGAGGATTTTTTTGCATTGCGTATAAAATTAGAGATCTCGCGGATCGACGGATTCCTAAATAGATATTTCAGGTCAACCCTTATTCCAAACTCTTTTTCCATTCTTGAAACGAGACTGGTTGCATTTAACGAATGACCACCCAATTCAAAAAAATTACCTGTTACATCCAGATCACTCGTGTCCAACAATTCACTCCATATTCCCATCACTTTGATTTCAATTTCATCTATGGGTTTTTGATGTGGTTTGACCGTTTCCATAATGGGCATACGGCTTAGCTGGTCCCTGGCAATTTTCCCTGTAGAGGTAACTGGTAGTGAAGGCAACGGTATAAATAATGCGGGGATCATATAGGCGGGCAATTTTTTCGCAAGCGCTTCCAAGACAAACGCTTTGTTAAAAGCTTCATTCGAAACGAGATAACAAATTAGTCGTTGGTCGCCGTTCTTTTCGGGAACGGCAACAACCACAGCTTGTGATATACCGTCTATGCCATAGAGTACATTTTCTATTTCACCGAGTTCAATGCGATAACCTCGGAGTTTCACTTGAAAATCTTTCCTTCCAATATAAATAATATTTCCATCGTTTAGCCATCGGCACATATCACCCGTTTTGAATATCCGCGCATTTGGATCGTTAGTAAAAGGATGTTTTATAAACCTGGCATCATTTAGTTCCGGATCCTTCAGATACCCACTTGATACTCCCTCTCCTCCGATGTAAAGCTCCCCAATGACGCCAATTGGTACAGGCCGTAAGGTTTCATCCAGAATAAAGGTCTGGATATTTTGCATCGGCTTACCTATTGTTACAAATCCGGACGAATGAAGAGGAGCACTAGATATTGTGCTGCTTATTGTACATTCTGTCGGGCCATAAATATTGTAAAGGGTAGCAAAGGAGCTCCAGCTTGAAATCAATTCCATCCGGCAGGGTTCGCCGCCTGAAATAACTCGCCTTAAAGTTGTGCAATTTTCCGGTGACAGTTTTTCCAGAAAGCTTGCTGTTGCCTCCAGATGCGATATCTTATCCTGCATTAACAAAGTTTCGAATTCTTCAATGTCGGAAGAGGAATCCCACGATGACAGTACGAGTGTGGCTCCATTAAATAATGCCAAGAATATCTGTTCTACCGATGCGTCAAAGCAAGGATTAGTAAATTGCAATATCCGTTCTAATGGAGATAGTTCATACAACTTCGTCTCGGCAGATATTAAATTGACAACACTTCGATGTTGCACAACCACTCCTTTTGGCCTTCCAGTTGAACCCGATGTATAAATAATGTAGGCGGGAGAATCAGGGTCAACAATTTTTACTAAGTTACCCATTGGTTGGTTTTCTATCCGAGATCGTTCGGCACCGATATCGACAATTGTTACATCATCGCGACTGATTGTTTCCGGTAAGACATAATCGAAACAAACAATGATTTTAGAGTCGATATCTTTAAGTATGTAGTCAAGCCTGTCAGCAGGATAGTTTGGATCCATCGGGACATAGGCGCCTCCTGCCTTAAGTATACCAACTAACGCCACAATCAATTCGATACTTCTTGCGCAAATGAGAGGTACAGCTTGCTCTTTTTTCAAACCCCTGTCTAGAAGAAAATTGGCAAATTGATTAGAAAGCTCGTTGAGTTGTTGGTAGCTCAACATTTGATTTCTGTAGGTCACGGCAACCGAGTTTGGCGAAATTCTGACTTGGTCTTCGAAGGCCTGCACAATCGTAACATTCGGATAAATCGATTTAGTCGGGTTGAACGTTTTAATTAACTGAATTTCCTCTTCCTCTGTAATCATTCTAAGACGTGTGACCGGTTGATCCGGATCAGCTGTTGCGCTCGTGACAAGGATGCAGTAATGCTCAAACATTCGGCATATTGAGTCTTCACGAAACAAGTCAGTGCAGTATTCTACTGTCACATCAAAACAGTGTTCGTGCTCAGAGAAAGAAAACGTAAGGTCGTAAGAGGATGTTTTCTGGCTAGCTTTCTCGGTAATAACTTCAATATTTTGAAAAGGTTCCGGACGCTGATCTGGTAGAGCATTTTGTAAAACGAACATTACCTGAAACATCGGATTGCGACTCAAGTCCCGTTCTGGCAGTACCGCTTCAATTACTTTCGCGAAATGAACCTCCTGATGCTCGAATGCCTCAATAATCAACTGTTTTGTCTGCAGCAAGAGTTGCCGAAAAGTAAGTCCGGTACCAATCCTGCTTCTGACTACCAAGGTATTCACAAAAAAACCGATCAGTTCGTCAAGTTCCGGCTGGCCCCTGTTCGCCACGGGAGTTCCGATTGCGATATCGTCTTGCTGTGTATGCCTATGCAGCAACATGGTAAAAAAAGTGAACAACGTCATGAAAGTTGTTGTTCCCTCAGCTATGCTCATTTCTTTGATCTTTTCTGAAAGAAGAGGGTCCATTCGAAAATGTAAAGTCGCGCCTCTATGACTTTGAATTAGGGGTCGTGGAAAATCAGTAGGAAGATCGAGTGGACGTGACCCATAAAGCTGGTCTTTCCAATAGGTCAGATTTTGATCATAAAAAACTTGATTTACGCGTTGCCAGATCGCGTAATCGGCGTATTGTAAGGATAGAGGTAGATTGTCTGGGTCTTTTCCTGATGCGTACGAACTATAAAATTCAACAAGTTCTTTCTTTAGAATAGACAGAGACCATCCGTCCGCTGCAATGTGGTGGAGAATCACTACTGCAAAATGTTGGGTCGGTTGACTTTTAATCAACTGACACCTGATCATGAAATCCTTCGATAAATCGAAAGGTCGTTCCTGAAACGCTTCAATTGTCTTTGTGATATCAATGAATTCTGTGAAACGTGTCCCATCGATGAACTCAATCGTCCATCCGTGGGCATCTACAACGGACTGAAAAGGTATACCATCTTTGGCTTCGATTATGGTTCTAAGCACCTCATGGCGTTGGACAATGCTTTTAAGAGCCCTAGTAAAAGCTTCAATGTTTAATTCGCCATCAAACCTTAACAGAATTGGTATTTGGTATTGCTTGCTACCATGCAGTTGGTCAATAAACCAAATTCGTTCCTGACCAAAAGATAAGGGTATCAAGGCTGGTCGTGGCGTTTTTGTTACCCGGATTCTGGAAGAACCCGAATTAATACTATCCAAAAAGTCAGCAAACTCCTTGATCGTCGGATATTCAAAAATATTTCGAATCGAAATTTCTTTGTTTAACCGATCCCGAACTGCCGATACCATCCGGGTGGCCATTAACGAATGCCCTCCCAGTGCGAGAAAATTATCTTTCAACCCTATCCTATCAATCTTAAGCAAACCGCTCCATATTTCACTTACGACTTGTTCAGTTAGGCTGACAGGCTGTAAATATTCTTCGGTCGGCAGATTCAAATGGTTTATGTCTGGCAATGCCGCGATATCCACTTTACCATTTAAGGTTAATGGCATATACGATAACTCTATAAGTATCGCAGGCACCATAAACTCTGGAAGTTTACTTTTCAAGTACTCTACTACCGCTGGCTTATTCAATTTTTCTGAAGGGACCAGAAAAGCGACGAGATGATTTGCACCGTTTATTTCTTTGACGATAACCTGGGCCTGTCGAACCAATCCACTTTCTTCGAGACAATTTTCAATCTCGCTCAATTCGATTCTGTAACCTCTGACTTTAACTTGGGTATCCAACCTTCCCAAATAAATGACAGTACCATCTGCTGACCAACGACCAATGTCACCTGTCCTGTAAAGCCGAAGGTTCCTTCCATCCGGAAGCTTATACCAAATAAATTTGTCATAAGCTTGCTCGGTCTGATTCAGGTATCCTCTTGCTAGTCCTTCACCTCCGACAAGCAGTTCGCCCGGAACTCCAAATGGAGTAAACTCTTGACGTTTATCCACAATACAAACCTGTCGGTTCTTTAGGGGTAACCCAATTGGAATATCCGAGACATCTACGTCATTGATTTTATATGCAAGGGAAAAGGTAGTGTTCTCCGTTGGGCCATAACCATTTATTATGACAATTTCAGGGCATGATTTCCTTACTTTAGCAATATGGACCGCCGAAAGTTTTTCACCGCCGATTACCGCCACTGAAAGACCGGATAAAATGTATTCATCAAGGTCAATCAACTGATTAAACCAACTTGATGTAAACCACATGATATTGACGTTCCTTCGTTCTTTTTCAATTTTCAGCAATTTGACATCTAGCAGTTTATCTAATGAACAAAGAATTAGCTGACCTCCATTTAGTAACATTCCCCAATACTCAAATGTTGTTGCATCAAATGAGGGGGAGCCAGTAGATAAAAGTTTGTCAGCCCCACAAAGGGAAATAAATCCGTCGCCCCTAACCAGACTAGTTACGTTTTTATGCTCAACCATTACTCCTTTGGGAGTCCCGGTTGATCCTGATGTATACATTACGTAAGCTAAATTCTCTGGAGATAGTGATACTTTGACGTTTTCGGTTGAAAATGACGCAAAGTCCCAATGCGCCAAATCAATCTTTAAAGCACCCTTAAGCTTCGTCCCAGCAAATTCTGAGCATAGGACACGATGCGCGCTAACGTCTTTCAACATGAATTGAATTCTGTCCATTGGGTATTCAGGATCAATAGGAACATAGGCACCACCGCTTTTAAGTACACCCAATATTGCTACAATCATTTCCGCTCTCCGCTCCATACAGATCGGTACAAGCGTCTCCACTGTTACGCCCTGCTCGCACAGATAATGAGCCAGCTGATTGGAGCGTTCGTTGAGTTCACGATAACTTAACTCAATCTCTTCGAACACGACCGCAACAGCAGCCGGGGTTTGCTGAACCTGCGCCTCAAACAACGAAACGATTGTATCGTTTTGGAGATTCATATTCGCTCCCTGATTGAGGTGTTTAAGTAAATTGTTTTTTTCTGTTTCCGAAAACACCCGGTCATTTCTCAATATTTCATCAGGAAAATGCATAAGGCAATCCATGACTCGGTCAAAATAACTATGAAGTTGTTCTAACGAAATCCCTGATTGAAGTTCTCTCCGAAGTGCGTAATGAACCCGTAATTGGGTTCCGGCTATATTTGCACCAACATCGAGCAAGGTATTTGTCAATTCAAATGAACCAACTCTCGCCTTGTCCCCATCGACCGCAGCCTCACCCGTTGAATACATATCATTGTACACGTGGAAATCGGTATAACTGAACATCGTATCGAAAAAAGGATTTCGAAGTCCATGATCCTCGTCGAAAAGGCGTGATATTTCCGATAACGTCACACGTTCATGTTTCTTCACTTCATTAACGGTCTGGCTAACGTCGTGAAAAAATTTCCGCCAACTAAGTTGATCTTCCTTCTCCACACTGAGTTTTACAGGTACTGTATTCACAAAACAACCCAGTACTTTATCCCCATCTTCCAAAACAGGACGATTGTGACTTACGAGTCCTACTGTTAGTTCGGTCTCATATGTCAGCAGTTTCATGGTATACGCATATGCTGCAAATAGAACGCCTTTTAAGGATAAACCTTCCGCCCGGCATAGTGAACGAAGTTTCTCCACATAGCCTGCTTCATATACCTTTACATAACGTGCATCTATCGGTATGGAAGTGAATATATCCAGTCGCTTATAACCGAAGAGATGTGACTGCCAAAAAGATTGGTTGGCTCCAATCCGCTTCTCCACCAACTCTTCAATTATTGCAGTCCGGTTGTTACTTTTCAATGCCCGCATGTGAATCCTTCCTTTGTTCCTTATCTCGTGATACACATTATACAATTCTGTCTCTAATGATGCGCGGCTCCATCCGTCCAGAATCGCATGATGGAATTGAAACAAGAAAACTATCTTATCGGATCCTGTCTGAAACACATTCGATCTCCACAATGGATAACTATGTATCGAAAAAGGCGTCAACCGTTCCTGTTCTATATAATCTCCGATCAATTTGGCCTGATCTTCAGGACCTATCAGGCGCAAATCATCATACTGAATTTCTATTTCCTGGTGCTTGACCACAACCTGAAGGCCCTCGCCTCCATCCCCCCAATCAAATCGGGTTCGTAATATGCTATGACGTTCAACCAAATAGGAAAATGCGTCACGAAAGATTTTCAGATCAAATTCCTTTAGCACTATTTGGTGGGCGAATTGGTCATGATACATCGGCAGATCGCCGTAAAGCTGCGAGGAAAATATCATCCCCTTCTGGATATCCTTCATCGGATAAATATCTTCGATATCTACTGTGACTGAAAGTGAACTCAATCTCTTGTGCTTAATGTCATCTATCTCTGATTCTACACTTTTGTAGATCGCAGAATTAACATCGCTGTGCTTGTTGGTCAAATAGGTGCCTAGCTTACGAATAGTGTCATGATCAAAAAAATCCGATAACGAAATCTCAGAAGACATATCCTTGCGAATACGACTTACAACTCGTATTGCCTTTATAGAATCTCCCCCTATACTGAAAAAACTTTCATCTAACCCGAGATAATCGATTTCCAGAATCTCTTTCCATAATTGGGTCAACGATAACTCAACATCGCTCGCTGCTTCGTCATTAACAACCGATCGCTTATCCCAGGGTGAAATCTCCAACAGCTTCTTCTTATCGATCTTGCCATTTGTTGTTAGGGGAAAGCCTGGAACTTCTACCAGAGCTGATGGAAGCATGTAGTCAGGCAACTTTTTACCTAACTCCGAATATATTTCTGCCTGATTTACTTTGCTGTCTGATACTATATACCCTACGAGGTAAACAGATCCATCTTTCCCGCCACGTGATACTACCACGCTCTGATTGATCCCGTCTATCGTTGACAAGACACTCTCTATTTCTCCCAACTCTATCCGGTAGCCACGGATCTTGACCTGATCATCGTTCCGGCCCAAATAATACAACGTTCCATCCGAAAGCCAGCGACCAAGATCACCTGTACGATATAAACGGGAACCATCATCTGCAAACGGATTGTCGATAAACTTCTCTGCCGTCAGTTCTTCCTGGTTCAGGTAACCTCTGCCTACC